>Ga0326512_10003340_pt1 | contig 11799 bp, 8 predicted proteins | sample 1_2617_0518_D_FD_203652 | JGI IMG/M metagenome (GOLD analysis project Ga0326512, IMG submission 203652) | Bovine rumen microbial communities from UC Davis, California, United States - 1_2617_0518 | ecosystem: Host-associated > Mammals > Digestive system > Stomach > Rumen | place: USA: California... | reverse complement strand
TTCCAGCAGCTCTTCATCAAGTGACAGCAGTACGTCGGACGATGGCGAGCGTTCAGGCGGTCATTGGGGCGAGTTCACCACACCGCGCATCTGGAGCTATTATGCCGAGGATGCCGTCACATACCGCTGCCGCTGGACGCTCAACGGCATAGAGGTGTTCCAACTGAAGGCCGCCTATAGCGGAGCCTTCCGTGGTACGCTGCCGTTGGTGGCCACACTGATGAAGCGTGTTGGTAACAACCCGGAGCAGCAGGTAATGGCTACCTCCTCTATCGTCACCGTCAACTTCGACGGACTATCTGCCGAGTCGCAGCCGTTACCCTATAACGTCACCAATCCGCAGTTCACCATAGGCAGCGGTGAAGGACAGCATCCTGAGTTCGTGCCGTTCCTTAGCAATGTCGCCCTGAGCGCCATCAACATCACCTTCAACGTAGGAGGCGAACCCCATGTGTTCAGCATCCCTGTCATCCGCGAGGCAGACGAAGACTCGGTGAAGGACACCATCGACCAGTACGGCTCGACGCTGTTCCTCTCCAAACTCCACGATGACATAGCTGCCGGAAAGATAACCTTCCAGGATATCGCCATGTTCCTGCAGGGCTTGAAGATTGGCGGTGCCAACAGCCTTTACGGCATTACTGGCAGCGGCAATGCCTCCTTTGCGCAGATTGTCTTCGACACTATCCTGAAATCGTTTGGTGCCAACCCGAGCTTCATCGGCGGCAACGGCATCCACATGGATGCGTCCACCGGCCATATCGCCACCGACTCGCTCGATGTGCGCGGCTGGATGCGCATTATGGAGCTGATTATCAACCGCCTGCAGCTGATGGAAAGCGACTACTCGTTTACCGAGGGCGCAACCACCGAGCACTTCGACATAGACCCCAACGGCAACCACATGACCGTCACCGTGCATAAGGAGCACGACAACGACTATCTGCCGTTCTATCCGGGCGATATCCTGTATGCCAAGATCAACGACCTGCTGCCAGCAGGACAGGTGCCAGACGGTCATACCGCCACAGAACACGGCTCGTACTACACCGTATGGGTCCGCGTGTTGAGCACCAACATGAACGACAATACGATGGTCATCGTTCCTTACCTCGGACGCAATGCCGAAGGACCGATAGTTCCTGGTGCCGTAAACTTCACGCCGCAGGGAATGGGCATCAGCGGGGCTGGTGCACCGGCAGGCAGCGATTTCTACACCTCCTACAACGAGGCACTGCAAGCCGAGTATGCACTATACCCAGACGGCTACGACAAGGCCATCACATTTACACGACACGGCAACGTGGCCGACGGCATCGACCCCGCAACGGGACTGCCATCTGCCAGCATACTGTCTTCGCAGAAGAACCGCCAGCAGGCATGGGTATTGTCTACCACCGACAAGCGTCTGACATTCTTCTGGAATGTTGACAAGCCCATCGTCGATGAAGACAACTACGCCCTGTGTCTGGGCATACTGCCACAACTCAGCTGCCTGCCTTACGACTCGAACGGCAATCCCGTATGGAACGTAGACATGCCGTCGTTGTTCGTCAACACCGTCTTCTACAGCCACATGCACCGCATCAACTGGCCTGCCAAGGTGGTAAAGGAAGACCGTGGGCAATGGACGGCTACGCCAAAGGCAACCTATACTGGCGTGACGGGAACGCGGACACCCGACGGAACGCTTGACAGTGCCATAGCTACAGCACTCGGATGGACGGGCACGTCGCCACTCTCGTTTACGGAGGGTCAGGAGATTGACGAACCCTATCACTTCAAGGCCATCACCCGCAACCGCTGGATCAGCATGCGCCTGTCTGCCGCCCATAACAGTCTCTCAGACGCCACCCTTTACAAGAAGATGACGAAGGAGTGGACTGAGGAAAACGACCTGGAGACCAGTCGCGTGTGGAACTACGGCATCCTGTGGGAATGCACGGTTGACGGAACATCGCAGGAGCCGTGCTGGGGATGTGCCAACTGGCAGGCCATAGGCGGACAGACGCTATACGTTGGCGAGATTACAACACCTAACGGACGTGTGTTCCGTAACGGTGACGTCAATACGGTGCTTTCAATGCACGTATGGTACGGACAGGAGGAGATAACCGACCGCATCACGCAACTCCAGAACTTCTCGGAAGTATGGAAACGCTATACAGGCTATGATGCTGTTAACGACGAGTTTATACAGCAGAGCGAAGACCTGTCGTGGTTGCCGACCTCTGCTGGTGCTGGAAAGATTAAGTTGGTACGTGGAGACATGGGTAGCGGATGGATGATTACCTACCGTCAGGCACGCATCGGCTGTACTGTCTCGTTCCCTGTTGCAGGACAGGTGATAAATATGCCGGCAGACTATGTGTTCTAATTGAGGATTAAAAACTGAAGATAAGATGATTAGAAGTAAGACCAACACAAGCGAACAGACGTTTGATGCGTTTTCGCTGAACCAGGAGATAACCATATTGGGCGGTTCTCCAAGGCAGATGTTCTACACCAACGAACAAACCTATGAGGATGACCGTCGCTATGTGCCTTGCATCCTCGGTGGCTATGTATTTGTGAATGACCCTTCCGAATTGCTGACAGGCGAGCAGGAACTGACCGACATTGAATGGTACACTCAGATGCCTATCGAGGGCGACTATAACACAGGGCGTATCGTCAACCCTTCACAGTCGGTACTTGACGATGTGGACGTGTACGACGAGAATACAGGAGAGCTTACCCACGAGGCCGCATGGCGATCCGTTGACTACCTGATTAGCGACGGAAGCAATTCTCCGTGGTGTGCCGACGTGCCTGCAAAGTGCCTCATTGTCCGTAAGAACGTTCCGCAACTCACGTCAATGCCTATCTATGGCGTGCTGAAATTCCTTAATCAGCACACTGGTTTGACCATGCGTGCAATATGCAGCAAGGACTTCACAACCGAGTGCTACAATACCGATGTGGTGACGATGCGTGGTAACTGCGGCGACGAACTGATGCTTAATCCGCTGTCATTCACCGATACAATACCAAGTGGTAAGACAATCCTCGACATACCCTGGACGCGCGTCGTCGGCGCACAGCTGCAGGGTGGAGAGGGTGATGTGGCAGACAACAAGGCTTGTTACGTGTGGCTGATAGAGGAAAGCAATACCACTATAGCACCTACCGGATGGCGAGAACTGAACGAACTGGAGAAGAAAGCCATGAGCATTACAGGCGAGCACACCAAGGCACTGTCGCTCGACACACGACTTATCAGAGGCTCTATTGCCTTACGCTGCTATGGATGCCGTCGTGAGGCGGGTGCTGCATGGTTCAGTCCGTTGACCGATGAAAGCAGCCCGTTCTATCAGGTACGCCTGACAATGGCCGTACCAGGCAGCACACCAACCTCAAAGCGCAAGCCGAAAGGCGATGCGACTACCGCGCAAGAGGAACTGATGTCGCAGGGAATCTTTGACGCCAAGCCTGTACAGGTAACAGGTAATCACCAGACTACCGCCATGAATATTCCCGTACACTACGATATGGAACTTCGCTATAACGGAAAGCCCGTACCGGCAAACAAGCGTTCGCTTTACATTTTCCACTGGTATGGCAAGAACCTGAAGACAGGTGCCGAGGTGTTCTTTGGTTGCGGACCGACGCTCGACTTCATTCCAAACCAGTGGGGCTTTACGTTCCCTGACGGCTTTGCGGTATGGGGAAACGTGGCCGTGCTGACATCCTTCGGTGTGGTGGTTGACGGAACCAGCTATGTGAACGAAACCGACGGCAAACTGGTTATTAGTGGCATCTTTGAGTAACTCAATTAAAAACGCAGATATATGTACATTCTTATCGACAGAAAACGATTGCCAAAAGGCAGACATTACGAGCTGATGCCGGACGGACGTGCTATCGTCAGCGGTCGCGAGGCTCGCATGATGGGTACACTCTCAGGTGTAACCGTAGTAATGAACACGGCAGAGCTGGAGCAGATGCGCCGCCAAGCCAAGAGTAATAATCAAAACAAGGAGGAGTAACGTATGAATCAGATCAATGGAGGTATCGTCGTTTCAGGTACGATTGACGGTACGACAGTAGTCTACGATGTATTGGCGGTACAAGCTGATGGAACACCAACCACGCTTACCCAGTATTATGACGATGCGAAGGTACTGCCTGACTGGCATGAAATATACACCAACGGAACGGCTGCTGACAAGGCTACGCTCCCGCGTATCATCATCCGTGCCTTCGACACTACTACAGGTGCAGACGTAACAGGGACTATCAATATCACTGGCGTTCACTATGGATTCACAATGGACAACGACAATCTGGTTACGTTCGATGCCGACGGCATATCACAGGCTCCTATAGCCGGACTGTTGAAACGCGATACGTTCAACTACAACGGCAAGACCATCCCCTGTATCATGGTCATCGGAAACCCTGCCGACCCATCGTTCAACAATCCTGACGACGACCGTATATCGTTTGACGGTACTGTAGTGAGCGGTGGCGGTCAGATGAGTTTCCACAGCATCGGAAAGGATGTACAGATTCGTCCTATCGTCGATGCCAATGCCGGCTATTCGGTAGAGATGCACGTGCCGCTGAATGTGCCGAAGTATATTATGACCAACGGAAATAATGTCATCCTGAGCACGCAGCGCATCGGCAAGCTGTACTACAACGGCGCTCCCGTTAGTGCTGCTGATATGACTGGCTATGTATTCAAGTTCTACGACATCACGGGACCGACGGAGGTGGAACTGAAGAACAGCGACACCGATATCACGATCGGCCAGAGCCTCGTATCAGGCGACCTGATTACCATCGGGCCGGAAGCCGTTGACTGCATGCTGACCTTGCGTTGTCGCGTGTTCGATAATACGGGCAAGGAGTTAGCCAGCGGTACCAGTGCTGTCTATGACCTGTCAGACCCATACTCGCTCAAGTGGATTGTTGCCGACAGTGCCGCCGGTGCAAACGGCGTGGAATATACCGGGCTGGAGCCTCGTGTCAATCTGCGTAGTGGCCAGACCAAGTATTTCATCCCGAAGATTGTCACGGAGAAGGGAGAGATTCCAACAGCGGTAACGTGGACATTCAATGCCGACAATGCCAATACCGGCGATACGATTACTGGTTTGCCAGGCGTGCCTTCTACATCAGGACAGAGCAGCTGCTCATTGAGTTATAGTGATGTCGTATTGACCGATCCAAGCGGCAATAAGACACACCGCCCCGTAAAGTTGCACGCCCAGTCGTCGGAGTTCTAACAAATAATCTAAAAAGTATATGAGAACATCAGGAGCTATAGTCTGTAGTGGTGTCATAGACGGTACGAGTATAGTGTCTGCTAATGTGTTTTTTGCACTTTCCAATTCAAACACAAATACACCAGCTGACACGGCATTTACGTATGATGACTTTCCACCGCTTAACGCAGGAAACTATGTCTGGCAGGCTACGAAGATTACGGACTCGGACGGTAAGACATCACTGACAGGCAAGATGTGTCTTGGTCCTACGACTGACTTCTTGTCTGGTACTGAGGTGTATGCCATCAGCACCAGCAACAGCACGGCTCCTGCGGAGAATACGACAAACTGGAAGACCACCTACGAGAAGACAAAGGGCTACTATCTCTGGACGGCTACCCGCGTGCAGTACACCAACGGAAGCTACGCATACCTGAACAAGAAATGCGTGGGATATTGGGGAGAAGACGGCAACGGCATACAGAGTGTCGCCCGCACCTATGCCCGCAGCAAGAATAGCACAAGCACCAACGATACGACGGCTCCAAGCAACATTGACACGTCAATAGGTACAAACGGATGGGCTTCCTCAAGCCCGTCCGTTACCGAGACATATCCTTATCTCTGGGTGAAGGAGGTGGTGACATACACCAAGTCGGCAGCAACCACCAAGTACTACTGCATAGGTGCGCGAGGTGCCAACGGTGTTGACGCACAGGATATCGAGTGGGTGTATATCCGCACGAAGACAAATGTTGCGCCGGTCATCAGTGGAGATGGTGGCAGCAGCCCATATACAGACCATAACAGCAAAACGTACACTTCCGACGATCATCTGCCAAAGGTGGTGGCAGGCTCTGGAGGTTCACTCGACGACATTGAAGATGGCAACAGTGGCAGCAGCAGTAAGAAGTACGAATGTACCGACGATCCGAAAGGCGTTGACTCCACATGGAAGTTCGAGTGGGAAATCAAGCGTGAGAAGGGTGCTGCAGATGCCAACGGCCATCGTGCATGGCAGGCTTACAGCGGAACCATGACCCTGCATAACAGGTATGTGAAGGACATTACATCTGCAAACGTATGGTATGCGCTTGCGGACTCTGGAACTACAAAACCAGAAAACTCGTCCTTCACGCTTGATGCCTTCCCGACGACACTCAATGCAGGTAAGTATGTATGGGAAGCCACAAAAGTAACCTATTCAGACGGCACTTCTGAGTTCACGGCAAAGATGTGTCTTGGTCCTACGACTGACTTCTTGTCTGGTACTGAGGTGTATGCCATCAGCACCAGCAACAGCACGGCTCCTGCGGAGAATACGACAAACTGGAAGACCACCTACGAGAAGACAAAGGGCTACTATCTCTGGACGGCTACCCGCGTGCAGTACACCAACGGAAGCTACGCATACCTGAACAAGAAATGCGTGGGATATTGGGGAGAAGACGGTGACAAGGGTTATAGCATTGCTCTGACTCTGATTAGAAACAACCTCTACACTGATGCCAACTGGAATACTTATGCAGAATTAGGACATTCTGAGAATTACGTCAAGCGTACTGGTGACAGCGATTTTACTGCTTGCCGTGTAAGTGACTATTTCGTAGTTACCGGTACATCAAGTGACTTAGGTAAGAATCATACTGCTATCTATAAATGCACAAGCGTTAACGCAAATTCCATCACTGGCACTTGTGTAAGCCATACAAAAGATGGTGAGAATGGTGACGATGCTGTTACCTATCAAATTGTATATAGTGAGGCTTGGGCAAAGGTTAATTCATCAAATATCATTTCTGCCCGTCTAAGAGGTCATGCCTATAAGATTGTTGGTAGCACTCGTACTGCTATGGCAGGTGCTACTATAATGATGGGATATGTACTAAACAATACAAGTTCACAATATCCTAACATTAATGTAACAACAAATAACGATGGTTACTTCTCAGAAGATGGTTGGTTTGATAATGATGAATATGGTTCTTCTGGTTATGTTCAAGGGTCTCAGGTAATCTTTGCGGCAATCGTAGTCAATAATATAGTAAAATGCGTAGAGTATATTACGATGACTTTTGCAGGAGCCAAAGGTGATACTGGTCGTATGTATTATATAGCAGGTAAGTTCCCTGAGAAAGCACCATACACTCGCACAGCGAAGTTATGCCCTGTTGTATATTACTCTCCATATTGGTGGTATCTTGATGCAGACTCAGCAACAGGTAGCGATACACCTTCAGACAGCAACAGCAGCAAATGGAAGAAGCTGGAGAATTATGGCGTGGTGCTCACTGATGCTATCTTTGTCAAGAACTTCGCTCAGTTCGGAGCTGCCATCATTACAGGTGACTGGCTGATTTCAGTTCACGGAATGATTGGTAATACCTATTATGGCGGTAGCGTGGAGAATCCCGACGAATACAATGACCGTGCCGCCTACACCTACTTCGACCCAGCATATCCTTGGGGCTACGACCCGTTCCAACTACCAGTCATAGAAGAAGAGGTAGAGACAGACCAATATCATTCGTGGACTCGCCTAACGAACAACTTCAAGTTGCCAGCAGGTACCTATACGTTTAATATCTCCTGTTATGTCAACAGCAGTGACAACATGCACTTGCGCCTGTTCAATGGTGATGAATCAAGTGATGCTTTATATCTTGGTGGCACGCAAAGCGACGAGCTGGTTACGCTCACCTTTACCAAGACGCTTACAAGCAGTCAGTATTGGAACGTTCGCGCTACGATGAATGCAGCAGGAGAGAATGGCTATGTGGTAGGTATTGAGGTTGTACCTTCCGACCCTCGCTTCATTCCAAACTATGCCGTTGACCTTCGTACTGGTAAGACCTATCAGAGTGATGCACATATCAAGGGAGCCATTCAGTGTATTGGTCCCACGTCGAAGATTACTATCGAGGATGGTGTTATCAGAATGTTCGGAGCTATGAACTTCCCGAATATCGTCTTGGGTGTCAATGAGGATGGCTGTGCTGTTCTTAACTTCTACGATAAGAACGGAAACTTCAAGTATGGCCTTGGCCCAGACGAGATATTCAGAACGAAGTCGCAGGCAGAGTCTATGACGTTGAAATACTACGATGTCGATGCAGGCTCAGATGACTGTACTTCACTTCTCAATTCGGCTGTCGTGATGCTGTATCTCTACATGTTCAAGAATCAGATAACGAATGACTTGGTGAATGGCGGTCTGTATAAATACTTGGCGAAGATAGCATCAGGCGTTTATGGTCCTGGCAGCTATTGCGCAAGCAGTGCCGACGCTCAGAAGTACAACGAGAAGATTATCAAGTACGGCTACAGCATGAGTGCCAAGTTGAAAGATTCGGACGTTTATTCAGGCGGTGGTATTGTCGTGACATCAAGCCGTACGCAGTGTGGCATCATTACCAGACTGTCGAACATGCTCAATGGTGAGTCCGTTGATGATCTTGACTATCGCGGATATAATGTCATGCAGGATAGCGATTTCAATAAAACAAAAGAAGGAACGACTTACTATTTCAGAACGAAAGATACATACAACCCCGTCCAGGCATTCTATTGGGATTCATCCTATCCGTCATCAAGTGCTGGAGGTATCGGTTATGAGAACGCTTATAGTGATAAATATTGGCTTAACCTCTGCACAAACCCTGCTGATGACGAGACACTGATAGACCCTGTTTACTACTTCAATCTCCAGTGTATCGACTCGAACGGAACGAACAAAGGTTTAAAAACGCTATACATCAATAGAATGAAGTTGAAGACAATCTTACAGAACGCAGGAAAATCACTTTAAAGACAAAATAATATGATGAACGAAATGTATTTTATGGCGATTGCAGCAGTGGTAATCATGATTGCTTACCTTGCTTATTCGATCGTACTCCATCGCGGAGTACCGACAAGTATTTCACAGACAGTCTATGATATGCGCAACAAGTGGACATGGACTGCAGTGTTGGGTATAGAGTCATGGCTGATAGCGCCATCCTTTGTAGAACAAACAAGTGAGGATACCAAGTTCCTGGCATTCTTTACTATTGTTGCAATCGGTTTGCTGGCTGTCAGCCCGATATGGATGAAGGAACGTAATACGCTTCATAACGTAGCAAGCGTCGTAGCTTGTGTATGTAGCCAGTTAGCCATAGCACTGAACGCGCCACATCTTCTGTATCTATGGATTCCTTTCGCGTTACTCATGCCCTTTAAAGCGTGCCGTATGCGCTGGAAGTTCATTGCAGGACTGATATGTACAATAAGCGTGATGGCGTTTTGTTTTAATTGCCCTTGACTTTTTCCTGTCTCATTCCTTATCTTTCGGCATAGGAACTGATTAAAAAAGAACAGACATGGCAAAATTATCATTCAACTATGACGGGCAGAGCTATGTATCTGACGTCTTCTCGGGAGGAAAGGTAGTGCAACTGACTTTCCCGATAGAGAGAACCAAAGTGCTTTATCTGGAGACGCGCCTTGGCGTTGGCCTTCCTTGGAATGTCGCCGACAGCCGTATTCTGGAAAAGCAGATGGTGGTCAACGTTCCTGTGGGCGGCACCGGACAGGAGTACCGTATGAACTGCATCGCAGAGCCTGCATCGGCAGAGATTGTTACCGACCAGTCGGGCAGCGGTGGCGGTGGCGGAGACATCACACCAGGTGTTCCCATTCCGGAGAATACGGTGAACAGCGCATCCATTCAGGATCACAGCATCAAAATGGAAGACATCGACCCGGACATCGTGACCACACCCGCAGAAGCGCGTCAGATGGTGGCCGACGCCATTGCCGCCAACACATAAACAGAATGAGGATAAAACTCAGATATAGTTCACTTTTATTAACCCTTTAAAAAGTATTTCGCTTTATGACAAAAGACGAGCTTTTATTGAAGTTGGTTGCCACCGAGTCATTGGAGGCCGCCATCAATGACATCATCGCGTATGTCAAGCAGAACCGTTCAGCTATCGACGCTAACATCAGCACCGTCAACGGCAAAGTAACAACTCTTATCGGCAGCGATGCTGCAAAGAGCGTCCGCACCATCGCTAACGAGGAACTGGCTGCACAGCTGATTCCTTCTACAGCCAAGGAGTCCCTCGACACCTTGCAGGAGATTGCAGCATGGATCCAGAACCACCCAGACGATGCCTCTGCCATGAACACGGCCATCACCAACCTGCAGAACCTCGTTGGTACGCTCCCACAGGATACTGAGGAGACCACCGTCGTGGCTTGGGTAACAGCAGAACTGGCTGCTCTCGCTAATCAGATCAGCGGCAAGAACGTCTCTGCATCTGGTGAGACCGGCAACGATGCCCTCGTAACGGCTTCTGCCTCTAACAATGCCGTTACCGTTGGTTCTACCACAAAGCTGCAGAGCGCCGTGGCTGCTGCTGAGTCGGCTGTTCAGCCAGAAGATCTCGGTCTGCTGAGCGTGGCCGAGGCACAGGCTCTCGTGGCCGCTGCCATCGCCGATTCTTCCAGCTCGAACTCCGGCAACTAATTGCGCTCTCTGTGTGCCTGCGGAGGAGTGACGCTCCTCGGGGTGTCTTCTCCGCAGGCACTTTTCAATTTGTCAATTCATGAAGCGAAAACAGATTCTGATTAGATTATGGCAAACGAAAACAATAGCGTTTTAACACCGAAGCAGTGGCTCTCACAGAACCTGCGGACGACGCTGAGCCAGTTCTGGAGCAGTATAACGGCTGTCTTTGCTACGAAGCAGCAGGTGACAGACGGACTTGCTGGCAAGGCATCGCTGGATGATATCCTACATCCTGTGAACGTCAACACGCTCACGCCGACGAGCACGTTCGTCGCAAATGCCATCATCGGCATCAACGGCGTCATCTACCGTGCGAAGCAGGCCACGAGTCACTTTCCCGTGCCACTCGTCATAGACAACAATGCGTTTGTGGTTCAGAACATCGACGGCAAGATAGTCTTCACCGTCAGCAGCAACACCATTCATCAGGACTGGGAGCAGTGGACTGACGCAGCCATTGAATACTGGAAGGCGCAACTCGACGCCCGCGTGTCGGCGCTGGAGAACAAGACCATCACCTACAACAACAAGACGTATACGGTCAACGAACTGCTGACGGCTGTGGCCCAACTCATGGAGCGTACCGTCGTTATCAACGGATAGTTCCGCACCATCACTAAGTGACATCATCATTTTTTTCACAAATAAAGTAATAACAAAAGTATGGAAACAAGTCTTTTTTCACAGTCGCTGAAAAACGCGCAAGCTGCGCTGACGACACAAGAAAAGGTTTTGAAAACCCAGCAGGTCATGCTCTTCGGACAGGACGGAGCGCCTAACGGCAAGTGTCCCCTCACGACGAAGGCCATTATTGACCTGAAGACAGGAAAGTCTCTCGAAGACATCCTGGAATACAACAAGCCTTACGTAGACACCGACCTCTACGTGGATATGGGTCTGCCAAGCGGCGTACTCTGGGCTAAGAAGAACATCGACATCACACAGCAGAACGGCTTTGCCGCATCTGAGTTCCAGTATGAGTGTTCC
>Ga0326512_10003339_pt1 | contig 11800 bp, 26 predicted proteins | sample 1_2617_0518_D_FD_203652 | JGI IMG/M metagenome (GOLD analysis project Ga0326512, IMG submission 203652) | Bovine rumen microbial communities from UC Davis, California, United States - 1_2617_0518 | ecosystem: Host-associated > Mammals > Digestive system > Stomach > Rumen | place: USA... | reverse complement strand
ATACTAAAATTTTTTAAAAAATACAAGTCGGAGTTTTGCACTAATTTTGGGATATTTTTTTGTGCATTTTTTTTTGAAAAAATGCTTGACAAAACCACGCGGGGTGTGGTATAATGGATTTTTCGCGCCGGTGCGGACACCGGCGCGCCGACAAGAAATGAGGGCTTATCGTTTATTTCCAGCCCTCTAACGGAAATCTCATTTAATTAAAAATTCTAATTCTTAGATGACCTAGGATTCTAAGTTTCAAATTTTTAATCTTTACTGGGAGGCGATTTCATGTTCCCCACACTGGGCAAGGAAGGGGGTTGAACCCTAGAAAGTTACTTCGGCGCCATTTCGCTTTCAAGACTTACAGGTCTTACCTACTTCCGTTCGGCTTACCCTTGCCATGGTTCTATTATATCAAAGGGGTTGAGGTTTGTCAACCCCTTATTTTATGAAATTGTTATTGAAAGATTTTCAGAATCGCCTGTCACAAGAGGGACTCTTTTCCATAAGTAGAATCCGCCACCTGAATCCTCTTCAATAGCCTTGTCAAGAAGGGCTTTCGTAGCGTATGCCCCATAAATCTTATCGTCCTTTACTAATACCCATACTGCCAAATCAAGTGTAACCGTCATTGTTTTTCTCCTTTCTGTTGATAATATAATTATACTATGAGTTGTTTGTAGTGTCAATTAAATTTTAAAAAAATCTTGCACAAAAAATGGGAAAAAATGTTTTTAATTTTTATTCAAATTGTCTATTGACAAAAAGCCTGGTCATGTGGTATAATGGAAAGTCGGCGCCAGTGCGGGCACTGGCGCCTCGGTCAAAAAAAATAAAGGGGCAACCGCCCCTTATTTTTCATTTTTAGTTCCCCTTTCTTTCACGTCTTTTCTGTTCGGCAAGTCTCGCACGTGCAAACATTTTCTGTCTAGTTTCCTCAGCAATTTCGTCAATTTCAATAAGAAAAGTTTCCTTGATACCCTCAGACTTAGCTGTAGCAAAATTTTCTGTTACATTACCGCCCTTTGTGATATATCTTACTGTTCTCATTTTTTATTTCCTTTCTTTTGTTTTTCTTGATGATTTAATTATATCAGTTGGGGGTTAATTTGTCAACCCCCTATTTAATTTTATTTTTTAAGATTTGTTAACATATCGGGAAGTGCTTCTGATATATTATATCCGTTTACAAACAAGGCATTACAACAAGAACACTGTCTTACCATTTTTCTTTCTCCATTCCACAACTCTATAACACCTCTGTCATCCGCACTTTCATGATTACAAAAGAGTCTTATGATTCTGTTTTTCATTCTTTCTTTCATTTTCCATTTCCTTTCTTTTAATAATTTAATTATATCAATTTAGGGTGGTTTTGTCAAGCATTTTTTACAAAACATAAGTTTTTAAATATTCCTGGAGTTTCTCATCTCTTTCCGTTCCCTCAAAGCTTGCACTGATTTTCCACAGATTGTCAATATGATAATTTGTCAGTTTTGAAGAGTCGACGCCATGAGCTTTCATAATCATTATACAAGTTTCTTTAAGGATGTTTTTCATAAGTTTTTCTAACATTTTTTTATTTCCTTTCTTTATTTTATGGTCTTATTATACTATAGGGGTTGAAGTTTGTCAACCCCTATATTTAATTTTTTAAAAATCTTTTTTCTTTTTTGTTTTGACTACTAAGAAGTCTTGTTCTAATTTATTTCCCTCTCTCCATTGCCCTACACCTTTTGAAATAGGGACTACATGATATTTCCAACCGCGGGTGTACATTCCTGCCTCAGCCGCCTCAAAAGTGGGGTAAGGGACATTGTAACTTCCATATTCTTTTTCCCCTTTTGCGTCATTACAAAAGGCGATATAATAAATCTCTTTGTTAGAATCCTTATAATCATAATAAATTGTCATTCCTATTCCTATTGCTATGCCTACAAAAATAATAACTATGACAACGATTAACTTTAACATGATGTTACTTCCTTTCTTTATCTTATGTATAAATTATAATAAAAAATAACAAAAAAGTCAATGTACAAATTGCACAAATTACAGGAAAAATTTTTATGCAAAATTTTTTCATTTTTCTCTTGACAAAAAGTCTGGGGCATGTTATAATGGAAATTTCGCGCCAGTGCGGGCACTGGCGCGCCACGGAAAACAGAGGGCTTTCGCCCTCTGCCTATAGTCGTTATGCGAATGAAAAGATAACGCTGTCAGTGACAGGTGAGAAGGAATCCCAAGTTGTGGAAGTCTCACAGGTCATGCTCTCGTAAGATGAGGAAGTTTCCCAGTCGGAAGTCTGAGTGACCGGTTCAACGGCGTCCCATGCGTAATCAATAACGCAAATCTTGCCTTTACGGAAGCCGTAATTGTACTTATGCAGGTCTCTGAGATTATCGTAAAGCCATTCCTCTTCTTCTGGGGTGACAGTTCTTTCCCAGCCGTATCGAGTACCGACACCTTTAATCCTCGGCATAATCGAGCAAGTAAGTCCATGAAAGGTAAGGACAGTGGTTTTTGCGAGAAGATGTTCCATACCATCTGCTACTGCACGAGCGTAAACAGCTTCTTCACTGGAACAATCTCCGGCACGTCCGTCAGAGAAGAGTCCTGTCGGATTGAAATCAAATTTAATTACGTAGTCTGCCCTAAGAATCGCAATTCGGGATACACCGTGGTCCCAATTAAGCTTGCGAACGTGAGACACGTTGTATCTCTGAATTTCACGCCTAAAGTCATCAAAAGTGACACATCCCTCAAATCTCTTTGCAAGGACTTCCGCAAACTTAGCACCACGCTCTTCATAAGTTGATTTCTTCATTTTTACTACCTCTCTTTTGGATTAGGTTTTGTTTTCCTTTGATGATATAAGTATATCAAACCTTAGTCAGACTGTCAACAAAAACCGTTCGAAAAGTTGCACAAATTTTAGGAAAAATGATTTAGAAAATTTGTGCAAAATTCCCTCTTGACAAAAGCCGAGCGGTATGGTATAATGGAAGATCGGGCGCCGGAAGACCGCCGGCGCCCCAGCAAACAAAAAAGAGGGCTTGTGCCCCCCTTGTTTTTAAAGATGACGAAGCTTTCCGTCAAGAACATAGATGATGCCCTCAAAACCGTCATACGCTTCAATTTCCCAATCAGTAGCTTCATCCGGAATACTCACAATAGCAAGCCGAGCGCAAAAACCATTTGCGGCTTCCCCAAGAGTGCTAACCACTTCAATTAAACGAGGGTCTGTTCGAGAAATTTGAGGGTAACGAGTTTTAAATCCAAGCATTTGCGAAGCTTCATCTGAAAGACTAAAACCGCCAAAACATTTATTAATGCAAATCTTCATTTTTTTATCTCCTTTTCTTTTGGTGTATGTCTATTATATCAAATGGGGGTTGGGGTTGTCAACCCCCATTTTTAATTAATTTTCGTTAGCTGGATCCCAAAGCAGCTCCAGAGCAATGACCTCAGCGTCATCCTCAGTAAGCTCATTTTTATAAACCATCTCTACAAGCTCCTCAAAAAGCATATATAACATTTTTAGTACCTTCCTTTCCTTAACTTATGTATAAATTATAAGCTATTTTTAATAAAAAAGCAATATACAAAATACACAAAATACAGGAAAATTTTTTGTGCAAAATTTTTACAAAAAATGCTTGACAAATGTTGCGGCTAGTGATATAATGGAAATTTCGAGCCGCGGGTGCCCGGCCGCGGCTCGGCAAATCAAATTAAAAAGACCTCTAACGAGGTCTTACCCCAAAGAGGTCTTTATAGAGATCCGAGTATAAATCCCAATCCCCGCTTTCATAGGCGTCCTGAAGACAAATGAAGGCGGCTTCATACCATGCCTGTTCAGCAGTCTGGGCTTCCTGTTCAGCGCGGATTTCTGCCAATCCCGCTTCATAAGCACGGATGGTCTTTTCGGAGGCGGTAAAGGTAACATCAGCACAAATCACGATTGTTCTCATAGGATTCTCCTTTTTCATTTATAAACTTATTATACCTTATCTGATGGCTATTGTCAAGAGGTTTTATAGAGAAGAGGGATTGAGGTTCAATCCCTCTTGTTTTAGTCAGCTTCGCCTATTGGAGTGTTCAAGGTCACTATAAATGCCATAGTGACAATGTCATCATCCACGTCCTTGCGCTCAGCCAGTTGGCAGAACCAAATGGTCATTTCAGCTTCAAAACCCCACCGCTTGGCTACCTTATACATCATGTCAAATCTACTCATTAGGTGTTCTCCTCTCTGTTGATGATATAATTATACATCAGCTTCTCACTCTGGTCAAGCGTTTTTTAAAATTTATATGTAAAATTCGGGATTTAATTTTTATGCAAAATGACGATATAATTAGCCTTGACAAACTGCGCCTAACTATGTTATAATAGAAGCGGCGCGCGAGCGAGGGTTTTTCGAGCGAGCGCGCGCCGCTCAATCAAAACTTGATTTTGAAATTAGAATTTGTTATAAAAAATTGCTTTATGGATCTCTTTTTTAAAATTTTATATCGAAAAAATGGGTAAAGGGGAGCCAGGTTCTTAGCTCCCCTATGTGATTTTTAATCGTTATTTTTCAATAGTTCCAGAGCGATGATTTCGGCTTCGGCTTCGGTAAGCTCGCCGTATGCCACCATTTCTACTAGTTCCTCAAATCTGTAAAATTCGTAATACATTTTTTCTTCCTTTCTTTTGTAAGGGCGATCTTCCTTGAATCTATATTAATTATATCAAATGGGGGCTGAGGTGTCAACCCCCATTTTTTATTTTTTTACTGGAATTCTGTGAACAGGTCTGTAATATCCCATTCTGAGCCATTCGGAGTTAAAGCTACTATCTGAGTAATATTTCCATATTCATCTTCCAGTAATGTTAAGAAGCTATCAATTTTTTTCTGAGTGACTTCCTCTGAGTCAATCCAGTTGTCGAACATCTCATAGAAATTGCCAATGGAAATGGCGAACTCTTTGATGTTGTCATTTTCGTAAGGGTCAAGAGAGGAAAGATGAATTCGAAAGTTTACAATCTCTTTATCAGCAGGATCCGGGTCAAAAAGCTCTAAAGATTCGATAAAAGCTTCTGTCTCGTCAACTGTCACATCAATTTCTACGCCATTGAGAATCCATTTTGTAATGAACATTTCCATAATTCTTTCCTTTCTTTAAGAGGGTATCGGTTAACTTTATGTCTTAATTATATCATAGGGGTTGAGGTTTGTCAACCCCTATTTTGAATTTTTTACTGAAAATGTTTCTTAATTACAATTGCATATAATCCCCAGTCGCAGGCTACATAATCAATCAGCTCTTCTGTAATCCTTTTTTCAATATCAGCCCAATCAGAATCTGTCATGTTGAGTCCTAAAGGACTCCAGCCATTTTCTACGCTACCATGCTTATTAATATACCGAATCATTCCCTGATAAGCAATAGCACTATTTTCCTTTGTTAAAATTGCATAACTCTTTTCAAACATATTTTTCTTCCTTTCTTTTGTAGGGCTTCTCTGTTCCCTTGACATTTATAATGATACTCCTTTTTTCAGCATTTGTAAAGCTTTTTTGAAAAAAAATTTTGCACAAAATATTAGTTTTTTTTACCCGGTTTTTCGTCAAAATGACGAACGTCAAAATGACGAAAACTAGATCAGTTTTTTGTGCAACTTGCCGAAATTAACGTGTTATCACTTCACCGCGGTGAAGTGGGATCAAATTAGCGCGGTGATACTGCATTGCGTCATCACTGCATCATTTTACCGCGGTGAAGTGGGATCAAATTAGTGCTGTATAACTGCATCACTTTAACGCGGTGAAGTGGGATCAAATCAATACGTTAATACGGCATCACTTCACCGCGTTAAAGTGGCATAATTTTAGGACTTTAGTGTGATGAAGTTCAATACTTTAACGCGTTAAAACTTTTTCGCTTTAACGCGTTAAAGTGCTAAAGCGGCGCTCCAGCGTCGGGAAAGCAGACGCCTCCGCGCCGCCGCCCATAAAAAATAGAATTAAAATTTTAAAATGAAAAATGGAATTTTTATTTCAAAATTCCATTTTTCATTTTTTGATTTTTGTTTTTTAATCCTTAGTCACTGTAAACAGGACCCAGCCTGTTTTTGCGTCTGTAACGATGGCTTCTCTGCAGAGGGAGTCCTTAAGAGCCTGTGTCACGTGGCTGAGAACCGCTTCCTGTGTACCTTTGAATGTGAGTGCCATGTTAGTTGTTGTAAAGTAAATTTTATACATTTTGTTTTTCCTTTCTTTGAAATGTAATTTCTTTTTGAATCTGTAGTAATTATACTATAGGGGCTGAGATTTGTCAACCCCTATATTTAATTTTTTTAGTTATTCATTGTTGTTATTTACCGTCCAAACTTCGCCCAGCCACTTGAGCTTGATGTACTCAATCGGTCCATATCCAAATTCATATTCGAGAGCTTCGAAGAGATCGCTTGTATCTTCCTGAGGGTCTCTAGTCCAATCCACATTATCAATATCAATCATGGTATGAAAATCTCCGCCCTTGCTGAAGTGAATTGTCATCTCCGCCCAATCCTTAAGTACTCTTACTTTAAACATCTTTTTTCTTCCTTTCTTTTTTATAAGGAGTCTTCCTTAACTCTGTATCTTAAGTATATCATGGGGCTTGGCTTTTGTCAAGCCCCATTTTCAATTTTTAATAACGAAGAGCCTCAAGAATTTCATCCAAGAGGAATCCTCTTAATTCGGCGTAAAAGTCGAATTCATCATCTGTAATTGCATCGGCATAGAAAAGTGCTGTATAAGCGCCACAGAATTTTTCATAAGTGCCCATGGTTGTTGCATAGGATGACTTTTCAGCGACTGCGGATGCGATTTCTCTAACTCTCTCTGTTAAATAAGTGTACTTCATGTTTTTTTCCCTCTTTCCTTTGGTGTTCTTTTGTGGGGTTCTCTGTCCCCCTGACATCTACTATATTACACTATCTGAACGCATTTGTAAAGCCTTTTTGAAAAATTCGTTCATAAAAAAGTACACAAAATATAGACCCGGTTTTTGTGCACTTTGACAAGATCAATATAGTACAGTAGTAACGCGTTAATACTTTAATATGGTAAAGTATTAACGTAGTAATATGATAAAGCATTAAAGTATTAACGCATTAATACTGCATTGCTGCATCACTTTAATGCGGTGAAGTGATAATATTTTACTACGTTAATACTGTACTACTTTAGCATGGTAAAGTGATACAGCGGCACAGTGGTAGCGCGTTAACACTTTAATGTGATAAAGCAGCACAGCGTTAATACGTTAATACTGCATCACTTCACCACGGTGAAGTGCTAACGCGGTAATGCTTTAATGCGGTAGTACTTTAACGTGGTGAAGTGTTAATACGGCATAGCGGTAATGCGTTAATACGGTAGCACTTCACCGCGGTGAAGTGCTGAATTTTAGGACTTTAGTGTGCTAAAGTTTCACGCTTTAATCTGCTAAAGTTTAGTGCTTTAGCGCGGTGAAGTGTTAAAGCGGCGCGCAGGTGGGGTTTCTGCGGTCGAGCGCGCCGCGGCGAAAAATGGAATTAAAAATTGTAAAAATAAATTAAAAAAATAAAAAATCTTTCTAAAATCTTAATTTAAATTTTTCATTTTTCTTTTGTCGGGACTGGACTTTTTTGTCCAGTCCCTTAAGAGATTTTTTATTTACTTTGTCACCGTGTACAGGACCCAGCCTGTCTTGGCGTTGGTGACGATTGCCTCATGACAGAGGCTATGCTTGAGAGCTTCAACTGTATGATTGAGGACCGCTTCCTCAGTTCCCTCAAATGTGAATGTGTTTCCGCCGATAAAGTAAATCTTAAACATTTTTTTTCTCCTTTTCTATTGGGTACTACTTTTTGAATCTATAGCTATTGTATCATGGGGCTTGGCTTTTGTCAAGCCCCATTTTTAAGTTTTTTAGAATTCTTTTACGAAAAAGGTATAAAGCTTATCGTTCCATGACTGAAGCACTTTGAATTCAATTTTTACAATATCCAGACAGCAGATGTGCTTCTTGACCTCGTCTTTCCACCAGTCCCAAGCGTCATCTTCGTCATCCCAAAACTCCTCAGTATCCGGGTCCCAGGGCAGGTCATCCATATCCATGTGAATTCTTGTCTTAGAGGGGGAAATGCGTCCACCGCCGTACTCACGTGTAGTAATGTCTAAAATTGCAATGTCCTTAAATACTGTCATAATTTTTTCTCCTTTTCTATTGGGGTATCTGTTTAATTTGTATCTTAAGTATATCATGGGGGCTGAGGTTTGTCAACCCCCATTTTTAAGTTTTTATTGATTAAATCTCTCCGTCCATCAACCAACTTACGATGACCTTAGGCTGAAGAAGTGGTCTCTTTTCAATAAGCTGTCCATCAACCATCACGGTAAATGTGTGCCATCTCTTGCTGTTCCTTGTGAAGTGATAAATCTTGCCGTTCCTTACTAACTCAACGGTATCGCCAAATTCTGTGCCTCTTAATGCCTTTTCTAATTCTTTCATCTTTATTACTTCCTTTCTTTTTTTGTGTTCCCTTCGGAACTGTACTCATTATAGCACACTGATATACGAATACAATAGACATTTTACACAAAATAAAAAATTTTTTTTGTGCAGTTTGCACAAACTTATAAATTCTTTTGTGTAGTTTGCACAACTTCCGGATCCGGTTTTTGTGCAGAATAACGAACCTAGTCCTCCGGAATCACTGATTTATCCCTTCGTCATTTTGCACAATTTTTGATCTGGTTTTCCGTCATTTTGCACAAAATTTAAGTTCGTCACTTTGACGAAAAACTCCCGTCTTTTAGCCTCTCTTTTGTGCAATTTGCACAAAAAAATATTTTCGTCGTTTTGCACAAAAGGATCCGCTTGATTTTGTGCAACTTGCTGAAATTAACGCGTTAACGCTTTAACGCGGTGAAGCGCTAACGCTGCATCACTTTAGCGCGGTGAAGCGCTAAAATTTTGGGACTTTAACGTGCTAAAGCGCAACACTTTAACGCGTTAAAGTTTTTTCACTTTAACGCGTTAAAGTCCTAAAGCGGCGCCGCAGCGGGGATTTTGCGAACGGCTGCGCGCCGCGAAAAATCAAACCTCATTTTTATTATATTATAAGGGTTGACTTTTGTCAACCCTTATTTTTATTTTGTATTCAAGACCGCCACCATAACAAGAGTGACAGCTTCTTCAGTGGCTTCATCTCTTTCCGCAAAAGCCATGAACCATTTAGTAAGTTCGTCATCCTGTCCTTTTGTTTGAGCTACTGTCTTAATCATATCTACTTTACTCATATTTCTCTACTCCTTTTTTGAAAAGGGCTTGGCTTGAGAACCAAGCCCTTTAAGATAATTATTATTCAATTGGTAAGCATCCGAACTGGTCTTCTCCGTATAAAGCTCCGTCATCAACTTCATCGAACCATTCTTCTGTAGTTGTGGCTTCCATTGTTACGATGCGATACATAATTGCGTTCTGTAATGTTCTTAACTCTTGATAATTTAACTCATCTAACATCTCATCAAGAACTCCGTTGCTTAAGTGTTTTACTACTTCTTTTAACATCTCTTTACTTCCTTTCTTTTAGTGGCAAGGGCTTGGCTTGGTAACCAAGCCCTTTATTAAGTTGTTACTTTCTATCTTTCAACGCCAATCGTAGTAGATTGTGTTGAAGAAGAGATTGTCTACTCTTGAATACTCTTCATAATCATCATAGTCTCTGATGAAGCCGTCAAACGTCAAGTAGCTAGCTTCTAACAACTGTTCCTGTAAGTAGTCTAATCTCTGCTTCTTATTCATATTAAATCTCCTTTCACGTGCGAGTGGTGGACTACCCACCCTTGGTAAGGGGCTTGGCTCATCTCCCTTACAAGTATTATTATAAGGGATAACCGCTCAAAACGCAAGAAATTTTTTTCATTTTTTTTCGTTTCGTCACTTTGACGAAAACAGGTCCTCTGTTTTGTGCATTTTGTACAATCTGGATCCTCCTGGTTCGGTTCGCGCTTTAGATAACTTATGACTTTATATTCTTTATTATTCTATCTCTTATAAAGAAAAGATTAATATATATTTCTATTTACTGGAATAAGAACACTTTAGTTTACTATCTCTTTAATGTGTTATCTCTTTACTATGTTAATACATTAATATATTAATACATTAATACTTCATAGTGTTAACACTTTAGTGTGATGAAGTTGTGCAGTGTTAACACTTTAGTGTGATGAAGCGTTAGCACTGTGCAGTTTTAACACTGTACAACTTTACCACTTTACTACTGTGAAGTGCTGATTTTGTGCAATTTGCACAAAAATAATTTTCGTCATTTTGCACAAAAGCTCATGCTCGTTTTTGTGCGGTTTGCACAAAAAATATTTTTGTCAGATTGCACAAAAAGCTGGATAGGCTTTTGTGCAACTTGCTGAAATTAACGCGTTACCACCTCACCGTGCTAAAGTATTAACGCGTTATCACTTTAGCGCGTTAAAGTGACAGAGTTTTAGGACTTTAACGTGGTGCACTTTAACGCTTTAACGCGCTAAAGTTTTTACGCTTTAACGCGTTAAAGTGCAAAAGCGTCGCTCAAGCGTCTTTCCAGCGGACGCTCTCGCGACGACGAATTATCTACTTCAAATAGAGAAGAGATCAAATGAGAAGACAATGCTTTGATGTTATCTTTATTCATATCCCCAGCTATTATTTTGTTGCGCTATTTTTAGGGCCGTGTTTTCTACCAGCGTGCTCATACATTTTTCTCAGCTAGCGCCACTCCCTGAATGTTATGTGGGGGGTATATTTCGGGAAAAATTTTTTTAAAAAATGATAAAAGGGTATGTGCTCCACATTTCCCTCTCCAAATCAATTTTCAAAACTAAAAAACGGACATACATTTCCCTCTCCAAATCAATTTTCAAATCCAAAAAGCGATATTTCCCTCTCCAAAACCAAAAAACGACAAATCAAAAAAAGAAGGGATGATTTATCATCCCTTCTTATCATCCCTTCTTTATCTTATCCGCTCTATATATATTTGGATACCAACTCAAAAATGGAATTCTGCTTCCGCCAACTATTATCTTGTAACTCTCTCCGACCTGAATTTTTCCATATAAATCAGACGAATTAAATCTTGGATACAGCCAACTATCAGTAATTTCATACGTAGTATCTTCCGAATAAATCAAATAAACGTCATCTTTTACCATTTTATCCGTAACTACAATTGTTTCTTCTCGTAGATTAGAAACTTTATCAATAGGTCTCCAAAGTGAGAAAGCAATAAGTCCTACTATCAAAATAGCGTAAAAAAACAGAGCCAGCGCCGCTATCCAATGTGAACTTTTATTTCCATAATACATGACTTAATCCTCTTTTTCCACATTTTCCCAATTCAGCACCGTTCCGCAATGCCCGCAAGTTTCTCTACCCCAATTGGGGGAATCCTTATAAAACGCCGCACCGCACGTCGGACACCAAACAACATTCTTTTCGTCTTCTCTAATTACAACATTTTTTTCATTCATATTTTAAAACTCCTCTTAATTATCAAAACATCTTATAGTTAAAAATACAATTAACACAATCCAGCAACAAATATAACTAGTAATAGAAACTACCCCGCCATTGGCGGCAGCCCCCGCAATATTAATTGCTCCAACAAAAATCCAAAGTAACAGTAAAAATATCTCCATTTTTATTCATCCTTATCCGCCACATAATCGGCAATTCTTTCAATAGTGTCTTCTACCTTATCCAAATTTTCTGCGGTGACCTGTGATGCA
>Ga0326512_10003338_pt1 | contig 11801 bp, 17 predicted proteins | sample 1_2617_0518_D_FD_203652 | JGI IMG/M metagenome (GOLD analysis project Ga0326512, IMG submission 203652) | Bovine rumen microbial communities from UC Davis, California, United States - 1_2617_0518 | ecosystem: Host-associated > Mammals > Digestive system > Stomach > Rumen | place: USA... | reverse complement strand
ACATCGGATACCATGTTTGCCGCCTCATCTGTTGGCGCATATTCTTCAATACCGATGCCAAGACCTTCGTCAATCATTTGACCAACCCACTTCATGACTTTTGACGGCGATGAAATCTTCAAGGCATTATTGACGGTACTTGTAATTGCATTTGCAAGTGACTGAGCTTTTCCAATTACAAAACCCCACTTGCTATCAATACCAGAACTGAGACCACCCATCATGTACTGGCCTGCGCTTGCCATGCCATCTCTTGTATTGCGGATTTTGGCGGTCATCTTCTCAGTCCACGTTCCCGCTTCTGTGACGGCACTTGTGAATCGTGTCTTCAGCTTTTCGTTCTGAAGCTTTCCCGCCTCATCAACAATCTTCGGAGATTGCTTCTTGTAATTTCTTTGTTGTTCCATGACCTTATCATAGCGGTTGATGGATTCCTGCACCATATCCTTTGTGATAGTCTTGTCACCATTTTTGAACGCTGTGGCCATTTGTTCCATGGTTTGTTTGGAGTTCTTCTCCATACGGCTCAGGTCTTTTTCCGTAGCATAGGATGAGTCACGAATGTCATTGGTCATGTTGTACACGGCTTCGTTCAGCTTATCAACATCACCCTCAGCGACAGCCGCCATCAAACCTTCATGTTGCTGAATGACACCCATGTAGTCCGAATAATTCTGCTTGGCAACCGTTAATGCGTCCTGCTGTTTGCCGAGCGCACTTTCTTGATTCTCAATGTCTTGGTTCAAGTCAGTGATTCGGTTCCTCGTTTCATCCGAAACTTGACCATATTGCTCTTCCTCAGCTTGCGCATCGGCCAAGGCCTTGTCCAACTCTTGGTACGTGCCGTATAATTCTTCCGTGGCCTTATCTACATCGAACTGCGCCGTCTGCAACTGTGTGAAAGCATCCTTCTGGTTTTTGATTGCCTCAGTATACGCTTCTTGGTCAGCCGCAAGCAACGCCCTTGCCCGCTCAGCCTCGATTGCCTCAAGCACCTTCTGCCGTATATCGGAATAGCCTTGGATAACACCATCGACTATCTCCATCTCAACACCATACGCCTCGGACAATACACCTGTGATGACTTCGGCTCTCTTTTCATATCCCTCTTTTATCTTGCCGTTTTCATCTGTGATGCTCTCAAGCTCAGTAAGAAGGTCGCTGTAGTGCTGAGTCTCCGCTTCAATACCATCAAACTGCTCCTGCCGTTTCTGAATTATCTCATCAATAGCGTCACGCTCTTCATGGATGGAGTCAATCAGCTTGTGTTCCGTTTCAGACAAAACATCATATTTCTGCGTGAACACGGACTCAATCTCGCCGAAAAGATGCCCAACGCCTTCAAGCAATCCTTCTCCGATGCTTGCAATAAATGTCGGGATTTCCTTTATAATGCCAGGAATTGCATCAAGCAACGCTTGCCCCAACACGAGGAACATATCAATACCTGCGGACAAGATTTCTCCCGAATGCTCCGCAAGGCTGTTAGCAATCTGCGGGATGGCCTCGCCAAGCTTCTGAATCAACTGTGGCAACGCCTGCGTCAATCCATCCACCAATGACAAGAACAACTCTACCGCACTGTCAACAAACTCGGGTATGCCATCTATCAACTGTCCTGCCAAGTCAGTCACAACATCGGCAAGAGCCTTGATAAGCTTAGGTGCATTCTTGGCAATGGTCTTTACCATGCCACCCATGACTGTTCCTACCGTATCAAGGATGTCTGGGAACTTGTCTGCAAACGCAGTGATGGCTTCGTCCAAAAGGCCGTTGAAAACCTCCAACGCTTTTTCAAGGCCACCTTCCTCAAAGGCCGCAGTCAAATCGGATATACCTTTTGTGCCGAATTGAACCATCTTCCGCAGGGATGGAGTCAACTTGTTTGAAACTGCAATCTGAGCACCTTCAAACGCTGATTTCATGATGGTGATATCGCCTGTAAGGTTGTCAAGCTGTGTATCCGCCATCGCTTGAGCCGCACCTGCCGCATCATCGATATATCCAGTCAGTTCATCAAACCGTTCTCCAGATGTATTCAGCAATGCGTTGACAGATGCCAAGTCAGCTTTATTGAAGATACCGCTGATTGCCGCATCCCTTGACGCTCCGTCCATATCGCCAAGGCCTTTCTGCAGGTCTCCAACGATATCAACCATGGAACGCATGTTGCCATCTGCATCATAAACAGCAACGCCAAGGTCGCCCAATATCTCCCTTGCGTCATCCGTGGGATTCTGCAGAGCTAATAGGATGTTTCGAAGATGTGTACCACCTTCTGCGCCCTTGATACCATTATCGGCGAGAACACCAAGCAACGTGGACAACTCTGTCGTTCCACCTTTGACGCTCCGAGCAGTAGCACCGATGGTAAGTATAGCCTCACCCAACTGAGAAACGGATGTGTTCGACTTGGACGATGTCTTCGCCATCTTGTCGACCATCTCCGTTGTTTGCTCTGCAGTTAAACCAAGTGCGGACTGAGCGTCAGTGACCATATCAGAAGCATACGCAAGGTCGATGTTACCTGCCGCCGCAAGGTTCAGAACGTTCGGCAACATCTGCATTGACATATCCGCATCATAACCTGCCAACGCCATGTAGTTTAATGCTTCTGCGGCCTCGGTTGCCGAGAACTGCGTCTGTCTGCCCATCTCTTGAGCAAACTGGTTTAGGCCTTGTATCTCGTCTGTTGTAACGCCCATTGTCGCCGCAACCTGCGACATGGCCTTGTCAAAACTTGCTCCTGCGCTTACTGCGGATTTAGTAAAGGCGACAACGCCTGCACCTGTCGCCGCAAACGCCGCCGCCCCCATTGTTGCCATGGTCTTCAATCCGCCTGTTATCAAACTGCCCTTTTTCTCCGCAGTTCCTCTTGCTTCATCAAGACCTTTTTCGTAGGCTGAACTGTCTAAACGCAGGACGGCTTGTAGGTCAAATACATCCATTACGATTTCCCCAATCTATCAAGTCCGTCTCGTATATTTGCTATAACTTCATCAGCAGAACGTTCCTCAACCTGTTCCTCACCGTAAAACAACTCCGTAAGTTTACGGTTGAGGCGGATGCCTCCAGTTCCGCTTGTGTTCTCTGATATGGCACGGATACCTTCTGCCATATACAAAACACTCGTTTCGTGTACGTGTTCCTGCTCCATTCTTGCTTCAACGTAAGACAGGAACGGCTTTAGCCTTTCGCCTCTGTATTCTCCGTAGCAGAGCCAAAAGATTCGTCTTCCGAACTCTGACCCTGCGATTCGAAAAAACGCACGAACTCTGGTTCATTCATCAGCGAAATAAGTTTGGCGGGCAAGGTCAAAATCGTAGGCTCTTCCCCGTCAATAATTGTCAATACATCCGACACCGCCTGCGGATGGTTCTTCAACATAATCTTGGCGAACTCGAAAACAGATACCTTGCTTCTGTATGCCTTCGCCAATTCCTTATCCGAAAAAATCTCGTTCGCAGGTTCCATGAGGTCGGCGAGAAGCTCAATGGCCTCTCGCCCTTTAATCTCATTTAACCTCATCAGCCGTTACCAGTCCCTGCAGAAGAATAGAACACCATCGGCATCGTGGTCTGCGCACTCATGGATACATGACCCGTCAGCGACAGCGTAGTCTGTCCCTTTCCGTTCTTCGTGGTCTGCAGAACAAAACCACCATCGGACAGAGCGTTCTTCAACTGCACAGCAACGAAGCCACCATCGGCACGGTCACCAACCCACCAAATATCGGTGAAGTCAGTCTGCTCAAGGTCTCTTCTCGGAATAATCGAAGTGCCATCAATATCGGCACAACCCAAGGCTAACTTAATCGCCGCAGGGCTCGTTCCAAGAGAAGTCGTGCTCATAGTACACGCCCACGAATCAAGGTGTTTTAGTTCCTTCATGTTGACGGGACAATTGTCTACATCTTCTCCAAGGTCAGAAAAAGTCGGAACGCAAGATACATTGATACCGCCAGTCGTTGCACAAATCAAAGCATTATCTGCAACTGCAGGCTTTGCGGGATCGAACGTCTTCAGAAGAACACCCGCATCAAGCTGAAGTCCTTCAAACGTATCCTGCGGAATGACTGTGAACATTCCCATGGTTTTATCCCCTTTCAATAAGCGGTTAAATACTCCGCTTGTACGTTAATATATATTCTTCGGATTGAATCGCTTGCTTCGTCTGCCATACGCTGTGCAAACGGATTGCCTTTTACCAACCATACAAAACCGCCGTCAATACGGACAACTCTTCCGCCGTATCCCAAATACTCTGCAATCTCATCTGCCTTTTTTTGGATGTCTTCCCATGATGTGGAAGAATACCAAAGGTTCGCATTCAACTGCACGGGATACCCCATTGAGTCCGTAATCGTGCTGTAGGTTAGGTACGGAAAAGCAGGCGAGAAGTCAGCCGTTGGCACGGTGTTCTCATCGTATGCAGGAAGGAAACGACTCCAGAACTCATACAATGACTGCGCCTTATCCATTCTTCGGCAACTCCCATTCCTCAGCCGTTACCTGCCTCATATCCAACGTTGCGCTGATTGGCGTGTACTTATCATCTCCGTCCGATGTGACCCGAAAAATCTTGCCATCTCTTTGCCTTCTCAGAACATCGTGATACTCCAACACCATATCTCGGCTTGTCGTAATGGTATAAAGGCTTGTAACGCTCTGCTTTTCTGCAATCCTTGCTTGCATCGATGTATCAAACGTAATAGCCGCTTGGAACGTTGCCCCTTCTGTCCACTCGGTTTTTGTTCCACCGTATCCATCTGATACAACGCTCTTGTTTACGTAAGCGACCGTTTCCATCGCATCATTCAGCAGACTCATAACACACGTATCTTTCCATAAAGCTGACGAAGCATCTTCCATTCATCTGGAAAGGCATCCTTCCACCCGAATGCACCGCCATTTACCCCACTCGCCTTTGTATACGAATAACCGCCAAAGGATTCGGAATTGTATGGGCTTGACAACTTGTCAGCATTGCTTGCCTTCCAAGCATCGATTTTGGCTGAATAATCAATTACTGCAGGCGGTACAGACATCGCCCATACCGCACCGCAGAATTTTTCGCTCAACAAATCACTGCAAGGATATTGATGAACCCCATCATTGAAGGTTGAACCGACAATGCGAAAATACTGTCCGTCTTGTAGAACATCTCCAAGGCTCTCGACATTGCCGTCTCGCACGGTGAACGTTCCTGTGTGGATGTCCATTTCACGATGCGCCAAAAAATAATTCTTCAATTCGGCGCAGATTTCGGACAGCATTTACCGCACCCCCTTAACCTTCGGTGTGAGTTACATCGGCAATAAACAGACTCTGCGGATTGTACAGAATCGGCATGAACAAACCGCTTGCCTTAGTCCACAGGACTGCAGGGTCTTTCTCCATCCACTGCATGACGTATACATACGGACTCGGAGCGGAAGTGGAAACGGAATAGAAATTAGCCGCATCAACCTCAGGCGGATTGCCCCACGCACCAATACCAAGTCTTCCTGCAGGGTTGGTGGAGAAGAATGTCAGCTTGTCGGTCGGATAATAACGTTCGGTAGTAACGTTCGGGCGACCATCTGCGCCGATAACGGCCTTCTTGCCGTAGGTCAAGTCGTTTGTCAGAATGACAGTGATACCAAACTCAGCAGACAGATAGTTCTGCAGAGCAGTGGCGGAAACGATAGCACCAACGCCATACGTTCCGTTGATTGCCTTCTGAATAGCTTCGTTCGCACGGATTTTGCTGATAACGGTACGGCTTGCATAGATACCATTGATGATGGTTCCTTCATCAAGCGCATCGTCAACAATAGTCTGAATCTGCTTCGGAATATCCGCAGTTGCAGATACATCAAGGGACAGACTCTTATGGTCACTCGGAACGCCGTAGTCAACCGTCAGCGTAAGGTTGTTCTCATTGATGGTGACCTGTCCAGTAGCCATCAGTTCGTTCTTCGCAACCTTGGAACGGGTGACAACTTGGTCAGCAAGACGGATACCGTCATTGATAACGTAATCGTACATTGCATCCTCACGCACACCGCTTCTCAGCAGTTCACGCATGCGCTCGGACTGGTTGATTTTTACCTTGATAAGACCCTTCTCGATGTTGTGGGTATCAACAGGAACACGGAACGTGGTGTTCGCCTCAGTATCGAAGCCATGGAACTGAGCCATGACAGGAATCTGGTATTCGTTCGCAATGCTCTGCCAATATGCGACAAGGTTGTCGGTCTTGGTATCACCAAGCAACTGGTCAACAGGGTCATTCGGACGGGTGACTTGGAATCCTACATCGAGCCATTCTTTCTCGGGAACGAGGCCGAAAATGTTGTCTTCAAACTTGTTCATGTTCTCGCACCTCCTTAATTAACAGTAGGTTCGGTAAGGAACACGAACCCTTTCCCTTCAAGTGCAGTCTTTGCCGCAGAAGCAACAGTAACGGGCAGACGGTTCTCATAGACCACACCCTTCAGCACGACAGAACCAGGCATGTCGCCAGTGGTCACATCAACATCTTCATAAACGATACCGATAGCAGTTGCATCGTTTGCGGGATAAACCGTACCCATCTTTACATACTTGCCACCATTGTCAGCAACGGTAGCACCTTCAGCAGGAATCTCAAAGGTTTTCCGCACACATTCCTCATGGGCGAGGAACCAACCAGGAGCGTAAACCTTTCCCTGTCCAGTAGTACCAATAAAAGACATAGCTTACTCCTTTGCCTTTCCATATAGATTTTCGTGATACTCTTTTGCAAGCTGAGCGGCACGTCCAGTAGATGCCGAACCATCTTCACCCTTGGGTGGGTTCTGCGTCTTTGCGCCCTCTGCTCGCTTTGTGACGATAAAATCAGCCCAGTCGCTCTTTGCCGTCTCCGACAGGTTGTCATAGTCTACGATTTTGCCTTCTGCATCAAGTTCAAAACCATCAAGGTCTGTTACCCGAAGAATAGCACCAATCCGCTTATCAGAAACTCCGATGTCTTCAAGCAATGACTTGTACGCCTTTTCTTTGGCGGCCTTCGTCTCTTTGGCTGTCTGCCCTGCCTTGTAATCATCGTACTCTTTCTTCAGCTCATTGTACTTATCTTCATACGGGTCTTTCTTGGCATCCTTTTCCTTCAGTTTGTCAAGTTCGCCTTGTACTGCAGGTAGCTTTTCCGCATCCTCTTTGTACTTGTCACGGTCTGCTTTTAAGGCTTCCGTAACCTCGGTATGAGCGTCAATAATCTGTTCAATCTTATCGTCCTCGATGCCCATTGCCTTGAGCATCCTTCTTGTAAATGGCATGAACGTTTCTCCTTTTCTTTGGTGTCTTTACTTCGACTTCGTTCTTGACGAAAAAATACCATATTTTTTAATGCTTGTCAAGGCCTCTTTAACTCTGTTTCTGCAATTGCCTTGTACGCACCGAGGTGCCGTTCTATTGCAGGTCTAAGATATGGCTGAGCCTTTTGCTTGCTTGTCCCTAACTCAACATAAGGAGCATACTCTACATTGGTTCCGATGTATACAGCGTCATCATCAACCACATGAGTGATACTCGCCCTCAGCCGTCCCGTGTCTACAGGGCAGAACAACGCCGCATATGCTTCCGCCGTCATTCCGATTGACTCCAACGCCCTTGCAATAGCCTCAACCTTTGCCTGCTTTATCAATTCCCGATTATCTACGATTTTGAAATCAGCCATACTATTCACCCCCATTCAATATACAAAAAAAAAGAAGCGGTGTCAACCGCTCCTCAGCAATGATATTCAATTTTAACCAACCAATATTTCCGCCCTTCTTCCATGTACTTGACTCCGATGCAATCATACCATCCTCTGTCATTTGCATCAATCCATTCAACTGCATCTTGGTATGTCTTAAATACGTTATCAAAGAACCGAATGTCCCTTGCCTGTCCTTTGTAATCTCCATACTTGTCTGCGTACTGTCCGCACTCCTTTACAACCGTCTTTTCGGCCTTTCTTGAACCGAACGTCAAATAATCAATAGCGTGCATTTTGTTCTCCTCTCTTATGCTTCATACTCCATGTAAATCTCGCCGTCAACCGTTACCCTTGCGTAATCCGCAAACCCGTCAAGGACTTCGTTCTCTGCAATCTCGCAAACATCCTCAACGCTTACTCCTTCCTTGGCGTGTTTGTGCATTACAACCTCCCCATCAAGCATTGTTAAAATCCAAATGTTCTTCATGATGTTCTCCCTTCTTATCCGTACAAGTAAATGTTCGTTGGCATCGGTTCCAACTTCATTCTGTCCTCGTATTCCATGCCATCAACCTTGTTGTCCTTGTCGTGCAGGTATCTGTCAAGGTAACTCCAATACGAACCCATGACCCTTTTGTCTTTATATCTTTCGTTTTCCTTCAGCCAGTTTTCGTACCGCCGAATCTGCTGTGCTGTCATGTCAATCTCCTTTCTTAGAACAGTTTCTTCAACTGTTCGATTTCACCAACCGTCATGTCCTTGCACTCTTCGCTGATTTCGTTGAGTATAGAATCGGCTTCTTCCTCTGTCATGTATTCCATATCGACCTTGCCGTAAAGATACTCAACCGCTTCTCTAAGGTCTGACAGAAGATACAACGCCTTTGCGTTCTTCTTGTACATCTTAATCCGTGCGATTCTTTCGACCTTCATCTTCGTTTCGTTACTCATGACAATCTCCTTTCAGCGTGTTCTGCGAGGCTTGCCATCGTCAGGCGGTAAGTTGCCGTCTTACCACGACACCCTTTCGGGTGTTTCGGCTTTTATTTTCCGTTTTAAAATTCAACCCGATATCCATTTACGAATTGAATGGCTCTCCAGTATCCCTTGGCTTTGAGCTCTCCGCACATCATTTTGTTTACGATGTCTTTCTCGTCATCAAGTTGTCCAACAAGTTCCTTTCCGTTGCTCCAAATCGTAAAGTTCCCGTATCTGTTTGCTTTGCACCACTGAATCTGTTCCTCGATAAACTGTTTTGCATTTTCTACTGAATTGTACTTCATTTTGTTTACTTCCTTTCTTCAACTTTGTACCTTTATTATAAACCCAAAGAAAAAGAAAGTCAATACTTTTTTTGAAAATTTTTATAATTATTTTTCTTCATAAAAAAACCCGATGTTACTCGGGTTCGTAATATATGCAACGTTCATATCCGAACAACACGCCCATCGGCTTGCCTTCTCCGTTCTTCTGATATACATCGCAATAATCTTTCGTCACGCCTGTCGCAATCTTTTTTTTGCCGACCGTTACCGTAGTCCTGTCCCTGTTGGCGCAATCTTTGCATTGTACTGTTTTGGGATTGGGAAACGTTCCCTTCATTGGGTCAAAAACTCTATCAGCCATGTTGCCAGACCTCCTTTCACCCAATATTATACTGTATTTTGTATATATTGTCAATAGTTTAATTGATGTGGATGGTCGCTCCGTTATTGAACGTTTCTTCAAGGCCAGTAAGGAAGTAGTTTGGCTGTTCTACTACTTCAAGTTCTATGTTTATCCTGTCTCCCATCCATCCGCTTGATTTACTAATGTTTCTTACCCTGTACTTTGTCCCTCTCTGTATGATTAGTTCGGCCTCTATACCAACATGCTCTTTTGGAATTGTCTGCTCGTATATGCGTTCTTTGCTCCCAATTGTTCCACCAAAATACGACTGTGGCTCGGCATAAATAGCGTGTGTCCCTTTCGGCACATAAATAGAATAAGAGACCTCGCCTCCAAAACCAGTACCCTCAGCAACGCCTGTACTTAGAAACGAATGCCCTTGGAAGACCTGTCCCTCAAATGCCGCTTTTATTTCCTCCTCAGAGCCGTTCTCAATTATCCTCAACGCATCGTCATAAGAAAACAAATCACCTTCAAATAGTCCAGCAAGTCCGTTGTTGTCACTTCCACGAACAACAAAAACATCGTCTTTAAGTTCTACCTTATCAATAGCCTTCGTCAACTCGGAGATGGTCTTAGTATAGTCGGGTTGCATAGTTCCGTTCTTACCGAACTCCCTTGCAAAGGCATCAGTTTCAAACCTTCTGTTCCAATAATCATCTTGTATGCCCCAGTCTGTGTTGCCAAGACCTACAAACTTGTTACGGCTCCAACCGTCATTGTATCCAGACAACACTTGGTTCATAGGGTTGCTGTTGCGGGTGTACTGCCAGATGGAATACTTTTCATACCTTGTCAGCTTGTCCCATTCTGCATCGAGGAGTTGTCTGTAGTAAATATCCGCCTCGTCACCGCTCCCGAACCGCTTTGCCAAGCTTCTTCTCAACTCAGAAAAAGCGCTTTCGTCAATGCCTCCGCTTGCAGGTAACAAGTCTTTAAGCTTTAATTGATATGCGTCAATAATGTCCTGCTGTCTTGCATATTCAATCCCCATGCGCTCAAACTCGTCTAATCCATCAAGGCAATCGCGCATACGCATTTCTCTTATTGCCAGACCGTTCAGCTTTGCTTTTTCAATCTCCTGCTCGTAATATTCCCTCTTTTTAGGTATGGAATCCTTCTTCGCCATGTAATCTTTTGGGGAAACAGGTGTCTTCCAAATATCGTAGAACGTTTTATTTAGATGCCCTTGTTTGTGCTTCGCCTCGTTTACAATATAGCGATACGTTCCAACCTCTCCTGCTTTGTTTACCTTCCAGTCTTCATACGATTCCCCTTCCAGTCTGTTCCACCTTGCGCTCGTGTCGCTCATGTTGAAGTCAACGCCCTCTATTTGCGCAATAATTCGGCAACGGCAATTGTACACCTCAGACGGGTCTCCGCTCGGGTCACCTGGATATTCCAACCCATTAGAAAACTGCTCTCCAACCTTTCGTTCCTCTCCATCCATAAGGGCATGCGATGCTCTTGTTCTTGAGTCAAGCGTTGCTACCCATACTTGATTTAGCTTGATGCCCAATCTTTCTGCCCGCTTGTACGAATCGTACCTCCCTCCGTTTTGTGCGCCAGTAACCATCGTCCTTGCGTTACGCCGTGCGGCCTCTTCGTTCTTTTTAATTATTCCTGCCGTTTCCTCAACCGTAGCCCCAGTCAAGTCAGTCTTCTTCATAATCTCAGGGAATATTCTGTCGGAAATCTTGCTTAAACTTTCACCCTGCACAATCCCCTGTAACACTTGGCTGTTTATCTGCTTTGTGTTCCACCGTTTGTCTTTTGGAATGTCGATTTTTTTCTTCGGCAGTTGGATATCACCCTGCGTAACCATCCTTTGAACGGTTGACTCATCGACAAGATTGAATGCAACACCCATATTTATGCCTTTTTGCGCAAAATCATTATAGTTTACCGTATATATCCACGGCATTTCGTTGTTGACGTAAGCAAGTGCGGTTTGATTCGCATCTGCAATATGCTTGGTAGTCATGTCAACCATGCCCTTGTAATAACTGTTTTGCAAAGTTGCGGACTTCTTTGCTTGTTCCAATTCCTTTCCCAATTGGTCTATTGCTGACTTGTCTCCGCTTTTCTTTGCCTTTTCATAAGCTTTTTCCAAAGGTTTGATATCCTTCTCAACCTTCTTGATGTACGCCTTCCATTCTTTTGAAATGTCCTTTTGTGCCTTTGTGTAAACAGATGTCAGCTTCTTTTCTATCTGCACAACCTTCTTTTCGGTCTTCTCAAAAGAATCCATGGTCAACTCCCTTTAATCTTGCGATACGCCTTGTCAAGGCTCTTCTGATAACTTGCCTTGTTCTTGCTCTTCTCCTTGGCATAGGTGGCTCTATTCTTTGCACGTTTGGACTGAATCTTGGCATTCAGCTTCTCACGCTTTTTCGCAGTCTTGTCCCG
>Ga0326512_10003337_pt1 | contig 11804 bp, 15 predicted proteins | sample 1_2617_0518_D_FD_203652 | JGI IMG/M metagenome (GOLD analysis project Ga0326512, IMG submission 203652) | Bovine rumen microbial communities from UC Davis, California, United States - 1_2617_0518 | ecosystem: Host-associated > Mammals > Digestive system > Stomach > Rumen | place: USA... | reverse complement strand
TAATGGTTTCGTTAGTCATGCTTTATCTGATTTCTGAGATTAGACGTTCTTTGAGCAGCGTATTGCGTTTCTTGACCGCATTGTTGCGCACGGCCATTGCAATAGCCTTTTTCTGACCTATGAGCACGCACACCTTCTTGGCACGGGTGATGCCCGTATAGAGCAGGTTCCGTTGCAGCATGGTGAAGAACTGCATGGTCATAGGCATTACGACTACCTTGTATTCGCTGCCTTGCGACTTGTGAATAGTCGTTGCGTAGGAGAGGCAGATGTCCTTCATCATATTGCTTGTGATCTCCACCGTAGGGCCACCGTCGAAGCAGACAGTAAATGCCCTGTGAGCCTCATCCACGTCCACTATCTTCCCAGTGTCACCATTGAAGATACCATTATCATAATTATTTTTCAGCTGCATTACCTTGTCACCAATCCTAAAGACAGTATCTCCGTATGTGATGCTTTCACCTATCGGGTTGATTGCCTGTTGGAGCCTATGGTTGAGGTTCTGTATGCCGTTGTTTGTCCTTCGCATTGGGCTCAGTACCTGAATGTCGTCTGTCGAAACTCCGTAGTATTCGGGTAGTCTCCGCGTGACAAGATCCACGATTTTGTTCTCTATGCTGAGATAGTCGTCGTCGTTCATCATAAAGAAGTCAGACTTCACTCCATTGTCCTTCTCCGGCATCTTTCCATCGTTCACAAGGTGCGCATTGGTGATGATATGACTCGTAGCTGCCTGACGGAAGATACGTGTGAGCCTCACCGTAGGTATCACGTTCGACGCAATGATGTCACGAAGCACGTTCCCTGCCCCGACGGAAGGGAGCTGATCAATGTCACCGACAAGAAGGAGACGCATATTGGAGGGTATGGCCGAGACAAGTCTAAACATCAGTTCAATGTCAATCATCGAAGCCTCATCAACGACAAGAGCGTCGCCCTCTAATGGGTTGTTCTCGTTCCGTTGGAAGCCTACATCGGGATTGTATTCAAGCAGACGGTGGATAGTCTTTGCCTCATAGCCCGTAGCCTCGTTCATACGTTTGGCAGCACGACCCGTTGGAGCAGCGAGGAGTACTTCCATACCAACACTCTTCCACGCCTTGATAATTCCGTTAATGGTCGTTGTCTTACCTGTACCCGGGCCACCCGTGAGCACCATGACCTTGGACACCATTGCCTTATTGATGGCATCTTTCTGAATGTCGTCGTAAGTAATATTTCCGCTTTCCCAAAAGCTACTGCTCAGAGTTATCTCTTTTGTTGAAGCACTGAGGAGAGAGACAAGCTTCTTGGCCACGAAAGTCTCGTCATAGAAGTATGTCGGCAGGTATATCGCCCCGTCATTGTCCTTCACGGCCTCACCGCTTATCAGCCCGTTGAGGCTATTTGCGACAAGATCCTTGTCTACTTTGAGGATTTCTGACGCTGAGGTCACAAGGTTCTTTCTCTCCACGTAGCAGTCACCATCGTAGGATGCCTGCGTAAGCGTATATATAAGCCCGGCCCTTAGCCTCTTATCGCCCTTGACATCAAAGCCCATATTGAGGGCTATAGCATCCGCCTTTGCGAACCCTATTCCGTCAACGTCGTCGATAAGGACGTATGGGTTTGACTTAACTATACCTACGGTATCTTTCCCGTACTTCTTACAGATCTTGGCAGCGTAGCCAAGAGAAACACCGAGAGAAAGCAGGTAGATGACGCTTTCACGGTTTCCGTTGAAGCTCTTCCACGACTCACTTATGTCTTTGAGTTTCTTCTTGCCGATACCGTCTACTGCAAGCAACATATTGATATTGCTATCCATGACTTCGAGGGCCTTGTCGCCAAACTTGTCGACGATGCGGTCAGCAAGGCTTGGCCCGATGCCGTTTATAATTCCACCACCAAGGAACTTGCGTATTCCATCGGCTTTGTCAGGCATTGTCGGACAGGCGAATTTGACATCAATCTGTTTGCCGTATTTTTTGTCCTCGACCCACTCTCCGTCGATGTCATACACAGCTCCCTCACAAGGGTCTTCAAAGCTGCCTTTGATGGTAATATCCTTTGTGGAGGAATCTTTGCGTACTATGAGAATAGCGAAGCCGTTACTCTCGTTGAAATATCTGACGTGAACGACACGTATTCTCATGTGTATGGATGATGTGCCTTGTGCCGTATTTACAAACGGGAACGTAAGCTCTATTGCGGTATTTTTATTCTTCATGTTTCTCTGATTTTCTTGTGCTGAAAAGAACGAAACGACGCTTATCCTCGAAGCGCCTTATTGATGGGACACCCGTGTATATCGGATAAGTCGTCTCGTTTATGACATACCCGAAGCGCAACGTATCAGGTTCGGCGAGTACATCATGACACACCACTTCGCCCGGAATACCGTGTACGCACATGTTTATCGCGGACATCTTGCAGCACGTGGCATCTATGTCCTCACCGATAAAATAAGGAAGTTCCTTGCGAGGTTTGTCTATGAACTTAGAAGCCAAGGCTATAAGGTTTCGTGAGCTACCACATGCAGGGTCGTTACATATAACCCTTTTACCAAACGCACCACAACTCGTTTTGGATTTACCTGCTATGCTGTCCACTGTTACATCGCACATCATGTCACATATAGAAGGCGGTGTAAAGAATTGCCCACGGTACGATTGTATTCCTTTTGTGAGATACATGAATACATCACCCAAAGGATCACACCATCCGTGATTGTTTATGCCGTCCAGGTATTCATGCTGCAAGCTCACAAAAGCATTGAAAAAAACATTGTTCTTGTCAAAACCGTCAGGTATAGGCCTTGGCGGGGTAAAACAGTCGATGCAGTAGTCAAGGAAGTCGCCGAAAACGACCAGTATATCCTTGCCTGTACTGCGGCTGACATTTAAAATTTCATCTGTTATCATCGCTACTATTTTTTTTAAGCGCTACTTGGTATTGAAGAATGGAAGTGGCAGTAACGTATGACCACTTGTCGGCACGAGGCCTATCCATTTTCGATATGCAAAGGTAATAATAAACAAGCAAATAAACAATCCGTCGATGTTAATTTTAGCTAAATGTGTTGTTTAGGATAGTCTTAATTTGTTGTTTATCAGTAAATTTGTATAATTATAAATTAATTACAAGTCTATGGTTATCAAGGACGGTAAGTATTGCAGGTTTCTCGTCTCTCTCGTTTCGGGCGGAAAGGTATTAAGGAGTATTTGGTGCTCCGATCCTTTGGAAGTTGAGAAAATCAAGAAAAGGTTTTCCGGCATCTACGAAATCGAGATACGTGACCTTACGTGGAGTGACTTTTCAAGCGGATATTACAGGTACCTAAAGGCGAGGGAAAAGGCCATTGAGGACGGCTGCGACTTATTCTGTACAGACGGTCTTTTCGGCACGCATGGCATTGTGGAGATGCGAAGACGTACTGGGGACACGTTCTATGGCATAAGGCGCTCAATAGAGAGGGGATGGAAATCTTTGAAAGGACATAACTACGAACGAATAAAGCCCAATGAAGATGATGGACGATGATGATTTGTCAATGTCGCTTGTGAACAGAGCCGTCACGTACAAGGCAAAGACCGGGCAGAAAAAGTCCATGATGGGTCACTTCAAGGCTTATTGCGAAGACATTGCTCCATGGGCAGTGAAGCTGTCGAGGAAAGTAAAGAGAGAACACCTCATAGGCAGGCACCCGTTCATGCTGTCAGACTCTTATGACGACATCAAGGACAAGGCTGCTGCCGTGTTACTTTCAGGTGTTGTCCCATTGGATACGGATAAGCTGTCTTTAAGGACATCGAGACTGAGGGATTTCATTGGTAGCAGCCCTTACGGTTTCATCAAAGGTTCGTTTAGAATCAAGGACTATAGCTCTCTAAGGGGCATAGGATGTACAAGCGAATTGTTCCAAAAGTTTTGTACGGCACTGAGCGAGACCTATTTGTATTCCGACCTGTCTTCTGAAAGCGTCGTGGATTTTATCTGCGAACTCAAGCAGAACATGAGTAACTTAGATCTAAGACTTGGATACAGTAGAGAAGAGTCGTTCGAGGAGGCCGTTTTTTGGCTATATGAGGGCTTATTCCATGTCGATGGGACAATTATACCCGTTCCGCATACTAAGGCCGTAAATGACTTTATTAGGGCTTATACGCCGCATTCTTCAATACTCACACAAGAGGACATGGCTGAACTCTTTGGCTTTGACTATCCTGCTATGATATGGTACGCTGCGCAAGGCAGGGAATGGCTGTACAAAACAAACTATGATAACATATACAGGATGGAGCATAACCTCGCCGTGAAAATGAAGCGTCAGACTCCAATGACAAGCTACGAGCGGTGGAGGTTCAGAACTACATTTCTAAACAAGTTAAGATTAGACTGAGCAAAACAACAAAAGGCACCCGAAGGAAAATCGGATGCCTTTGCTTTTTATTTGAACAGCCCTGCGTACTTCTTGTTCTGCTCTTCCATGTCAACACAGATATATCTGTTCGTCTGCATGATATTACTGTGCCCCATCCATTTCTGCACCACGGGGATAGGAACGCCCTTGGATGCCATTATACTGGCGAATGTCCGTCGTAAGGTATGGAAGCCCACAAGATCCCATTTGGGCTTTGTAACGGACTTTCCGCCGACATACAGAGTGATAGGCTTGTCCATGCCTATGGCCTTGCAGATGTTCTTTAGGTTACGGATTTTAACCGATCTGTTATGCTCTTTCTTCGGCTGCATGGAGAGATACTTGGCGAGGAGCGAGTGCAAAGGGATGACACTTTCCCGGCTTGTTTTCTTGCTGACGTAGCTTATGCAACCGTTCTGCACGTTGTCCATGCTAAGTTCCATGCTGTCGTTGCCTCTTGCTCCCGTTAGTATCTCCCTCATGGCAAGAATCTTGATGTCGTTCTCCGTGTCGTTCTTTGGTACGTATGCCTCCAAACGTCTCACCTCGTCATCCGTGAGGGCGATATGCTGTGACGGCACTGACCTCGAAGATAGTATCTTGGAGAAGTCCTTGCAGGGAAACAGCCTCTCTTCAGAGTAGATATTGAGGAATGACTTGATGACGGCAAGGAGCGTCTTTGCTGAGTTGGGTGCGTGTGTCTGCCTGATGTAGTCAGCTATCCTTACGAGATTGACCTTTGTGAGGTCTCTCCATGAGATTCTTGGCAATCCTAATGCCCTTGCCATCATCATCGGGAGATAACTCCTCTCTGGGTAGCGTGCTGCGAATTTTCTTTCAAAGTCTGTCATAGTTGTTGTAATTTTAAAGTTCTGCGGAATATCCCGCATTGTTGGCAGAAGTCTATCAAAAGGCTTCAGCCCTATTTTGAAAGTTCCTTTTTCCCAACAGTCGTCGTGTGGGGGTCTGCTCTGTGACTGATGTCTGAATGCGTCCAGTGTACTGATTGCCCAAGACTATTCTTCTGCCATATTTGCTGGCAGATAGTATTCGTCAAAGAAATCACGTAAAGCTTTCTCAACGTCCACTTTGGCTACATATTCCCATCTCACAATCTTTGTGTAATGGTAATGCTCACGTGGGAAAAACCTGATTTTATAACCGTAATAATCCACGTCTGCCGTAGTCATGTAATTTTCACGCCCCATCAATTCCTTGCCATGATACAGATACGAATCTACCTCCCTGTCCAAAGAATTGCCTTTTCTAAATCCCATGCCAAGAAGCTGTTTCCCAAACTCCCTCATAAGTCTTTTCCTGTCCATATTCTGCACACTTAAAATTTAACAAAAATCGTAACTAAATCAGCCTCCGTGCTTACAGTTATTCACGGACTCATACATGGCTTTGTACTCAACTCCTGCCCAATGGTCACACCACTCGTTAAGCGGTGCCCCGTCATGTCCCCGAACCCATTCAAGGCTAACAGCGCGGTCCATACCGTACTCACTGAACAGCTTAATCAAGTCTTGGTTCTTCGACCCTCCATACGTGAGCGCACGAATGGAATACTGCGAGTCGGTCAAAACTACGACGCTGCTGCCTCTGGGGACGCTTGCAACGGCACTGATGATAGCAAGCATTTCCATGCGGTTGTTGGAAGTCCCACGGAAGCCTTTGTGTGCGCTCCTGTATATGCGCCCGTGGTTGTCAAGAACCACGTATGCCGCACCACCGCACCTGTTGGGGTCAGAGTTCCAGCATGAGCCGTCAGTGTAGGCCACAAAACCGTCTGTGAGCCCGTTCCTGCGCAAGACTTCGAGAACCATACCAGCTCTCTCTTCGGCCCCGATGTAGTCATCGACCTCGTGAGAGGCGGTTTTTGCCACTTTTGAGCCCTTCCTACACGTGTTATTGTCTATACATGCGTGATTTTCTGACTCAGCATGGATTTTTCTGCCTTCACGCATATATAAACTAACAGGCGTTATATTATTACTGCATGTGTTGTTGTTTTTGTTAACAAACACGTTGTTGTTATTTATACTATCACGTGTTATATTATATATACGCGAAGTACAACCAACAACTCCTCCACAATAAGAGACCTTAGAGGCATCAATCAAGATTGTATCAAAAGTTGACCTCATCAATAAATCCTCCCTTTGCTATAGAAATTGTTATGGTAGTCATTGTCATCCGTAAAATCAACCCCGGCGTACTTGATTGCACTTGACGGTCTTGCTTTTTGGTAGATGGCAGACTTCCTTTTTTTGTTCTCGTATATGACATGCTGGAATCTTTTCCTTTCAGTGTCACTTGTAAGACTGTACATCCTGCCAAGGACGATCCAATACCATGTCCCAAGGTATTTCTTGCTGTATACCCCAAAGCAGTAGTCTCTCGGATACATGGCCCTGCACCTGTCAATAGAACCTCCGGAGTGCGTGTAATACTTTAGTTCCATTACTACCTCAGACTCATGGACTCTCCCCTCACACACCAATTCTTTCATGTACCTACCGGCGGTTGCTTTGGACATGCTGATATACTTAGCCATCCTACGCAGTGTAATTGGGTTGCAACTTTGTACAGGTGCTTCACGTTTCACTTCTTGAGGCTTATTAAGTGACTCCTTGCCCTCGTTGCATTTCACGACGTGCTCAAGCATCAGCTTTCTCAGCATTTTTACAGCATCACGCAGTTTCATACTGCTTATCTCGACTGGCACCTTCACACAATAGTCATGTGCGGATACCATCCTTGTCCTACCCTTTCCGAACTCGCACTTGTCTTTGGACTTGAACGACCTGACGTAAAGCGTGTTGCGATTTGCGTCAAAGGCGAACAAGTCGCTGTCCATTATCTTCTTCTTGAATTTAATGGCGGTGGGCTTGCTCACATGAAGCACGTCCACAAGTTTTGCTATGCTCGGATTGTATATGAGGCGATTGACGTAACGGCACGACATCATTATGGCGCAAGTAAGGATCTTAAATCTTTCCTTGCTCCACGACCTGTCTTTCAACAGGCTTAACGGCACGTTTATCACTACACCTCTCATATTCAGTCTCTTTAATATGGGAAAAGCCCTCTGCAACAGCAAAGTGCTAAAACGAGTAAAGCCCTCTGCGGCCTCAACTCCGCTTCGGGCTTTACTGCATATATCATTACGCGAATATGCTTGTTCCTTTGCAATAGTTGAGGATATTGCATTGGCAAAGGTAAGCATAACCAATCAAATAAACAACCTTTTGATTGATTATTTTTTGTGTTTTAAGATTAATTAAGGAATATACAATCAGAATCCGCCAAAACAGCTGAGTTTTGGTGGATGTATAGGACTATTTTCATAGGGTTTTAAAATACTCCCAAGCCGGGTAGTAATGGGAGCATATCTCTTCGTATGTCTCAAATTCGAGACAGTGGTCAGCAATTGTCAGCAGGTCGTCAATGGTGTCATTTGAACCTTCTAACAGTCTGTATGCCTGTTTCTGGTCATTGTTCATCTGATTCAGAATCTTGTCGAACAACAAATCCCATTTAGCCTTGCTTTCGGCCTCTGCTTCCTTGGCAGCACTCATCGCCTCTTCCAAGCCCGACATATCATAGAGAGAGCGATGTCCGTCCCATCCGTTGTACCTGCTCTCTATCTCGTCGCACGATTTCTTGACGAAATCAGTGGACGTAAAGGCGCACTGCGCACGCACCGTTTCCTCTCCGTTGAAGAATATCATGTCGCCCTTTCCAAGAAGGCTCTCTGCGCCCTTTTTGCCGAGGATAACACGGGAGTCTGTTGAGGTGATCATACGGAACGCTATTCGGGTCGGGAAATTGGCTTTGATGTCACCCGTTACTATCTTCACGGATGGGCGCTGCGTTGATATGATGAGGTGGATGCCCACCGCACGTGCTTTCTGCGCTATCCGGCAGATGACCTTTTCCATGTAGTTTCCAGACTGCATGATGAGGTCTCCGTACTCATCAATTACAACTACGATGTACGGGAGCTTTTCTCCTTTAGGTTTGATGGCATTGTACTCAGCGATATTGCGCACGTTCTCGTTGGCTAAGAGGCCGTATCTTTTGTCCATCAATGTCGCCACCATGTCGAGTACGCTCTGTGCCTCAGAAGGCTCTGTGACTACTGGGTTACAAAGGAAGTTGTGAATCAGCTTGTCTTTGTACACACCAAACTCAACCTCCTTTGGGTCGATGAGAATGAGCTGCAATTCTTCTGGTGTAAGTCTGTGCATAAGCGACATGAGAATGGTGTTCAGGCACACCGATTTTCCCTGCCCCGTAGCACCGGCTATGAGAAGATGTGGCATTGCTGCCAAATCGCATACGAGATTGTCGTTGTTGATGTCCTTGCCGATGATACACGGAAGAGCCATGCTATTCTCGATATATTCTTGGCATGAGAGCATCTCGGAGATGTCGAGCAGCTTGCGCTCCGCATTAGGCACCTCAATACCGACCGTTCCGTGACCTGGAATAGCACCTGCAAAACGCACATTGTCAGAACACAGCCCAACGGCAATCTCTTCCATCAGGTTCTTAATCCTTGAAATCCTCACGCCAATCTTCGGCCTTATCTCGAACATGGTTGCGGTAGGGCCTTCCTTGGCTGAAATGCTCTCTACTCCAACCTTGAAAGAGTTGAGGATTTGCAGGATAATCTGTTTTTGATTTTCTAAGTCCATAATCCTTTTTGTTATTGGTTTAGCAGAGCTGCGTGAAACCAATCACGAAGCCCTTGGGGTTAATGCCTGCGTTTCCCGAACAGCCATGCTATTCCTTTGTATGCGTATTTCACTACGAGGTAAATGTCGTAAATACCGCCTATGATACACATTGCACAGCCCCACAGCATGAACGCTGCCAAGGCCACTCCCATTCCGATAAGAATAACGCTACCCATATTGATTGAATTTGATTATGGAATCCATGCCGATAACCGAACCGGCATGGACGAATGATTAACGTCTGTATTGGCTGACGAAAACCTTGAAGTATCCGAGCCATTCCTTGACCTCCCAATACATGAGGAAACTGAGGAACCACAGACCGAAATGGCAAAACGCCCAGATGATTCCAAGGATGATTGCCATTGATACTACGAGTGCTAATAACGTTACTTTCTTCTGCTTGTTTTCTTCCGTTCTGCGCATTGTTTTTGAGTTTTGTGAACAATCGTACTCCTGCCGGTTTCCAAGCCAACAGAAGCGAAGAAAACATGGTAGGAATTAATCCTCTGTTGGTCCTGTGTTAAGCCAATCGGGTAAGCCTTGCTTTATGTACCTTTTCAGATACTTGTTGGCCTCCTCATTTGCCTCGTCAAAAGCCTCGTCGGGAATTGCTTTCTCAACGTCTGCCCAAAGAGCGTTCAATTCATCCGTCCATGTCTCTCGGTCACTCGTGAGCGATTTGTTCTTTGCTTTCTCCTTGGCAAAGGTGACCTTGAACTTGAGCAGGATGCGCTCTTTCTTTGTCGGGTTGTAGAAGCCCTGCATGTCGTCGGGACTTCCAGCACCGAATATAGCATCGGAAAGTTCCTGCTTTGAACGTCCCGTTGAGGCTGACAGAATATCGAGGATTCCTTCCATGTCCTCTGGCTGTCTTCTCTCCATGAGAATATCAGCAATCTTGCGTGGGGACATACGCTGTACTTTCTCGTCAGAAATATACTCCGCAGCCGCTATCTCATCATCATCGAGATTAAGATGATAATCGGGTATGTGTGTGTTTGCCCACCAAGACTGGATTTCGCTCACGGTTTTCTTGTCGAGAATTCTGTTCAAAATGATTTCTTTGTAAGTCATAATCGTTTTTTTTGTTTGAAATGTGGTTCGGTATGGACAATCAAAAGCCCATACCAAAGACTATTTGATATGCACTATAAAATGGCAATAAGAACGGAATGAAGTTTGACTACTCGTCCCAAAGCAAATACTGCTCACAATACGGATTATCACCGTCTGTACTGGAAAATTCAACACACACATCATAATCATCAAGGCTGACAGAGCCCTCAAAATCTTCTGCAACCTCTGACTCTGGGACAACACGGAAATTGTAATTGCCCGTGTCGTTTAACTCCGCATTGAGAGCCTCCAGACTCACGTTGGAATCAACCCAGCAGAAACCTGCGCCACCATTACCGAGTGATACCATTGGAATAGTACATTCGTCCTCTATAAGGTTGATAATTGTGTTAATAGCTTCCTCACGTGTCATATTAATATTCTTCATAGTTTTCCGCTTAACCGTGCTGCGGTAGGGCTGAATAGTTATTATCTTTTTGTATCACACCGCAAAGATAAATATAAACAAGCAAACAAACAAGCAAATTAACATTTTTCTTTGTCGGGTGCGTATCTTTTTTGTGGAATGAGCGATTTTCATGTCTCTCATTCCATAGGATCAGTCCCAAATCTTGATGACTATCTTCCTTTTGAAAGGATCCCATCCAATTTCGGTAAGTTCATAGTTCTTGTCCTGACAATCGCCATGGACATAGACCTTGGCATTTCCGGCTATTTCCTTGTACTGCTCCAATTTGTCGATAACCTCTTGTACTCTTGTTTTTGCGTCCATAACTCTTTTTGTTTTGTGAATAATTGGCAGGTGGTTATCGTACTACCGAATACCACCTTGAAAACATTACTCTTTCTTGAACACATTATGCGAAAGTACGTCGAAGATAGCCTCAAAGACCATAGGTATCATCATAGCGTTTTTGTACAGCTCTTTCACCGCGCCATTGTAATAAACAACTGCGGCAACAGTTCCCTCTTCTTCTCCGCTTCCGAAAGCGTCAATAGTCCAACACTTTTCCTCTTCATCGAAGTTGGTGTTATCCACCTCTACTACGTTGAACGGAACTTCCTTTTCTTTTCTTGTGTAAATGCTCATAATTTTTGCGATTTAGTGTTAGAAAAGCAACCGGTATCCAAACCGATTGCTTCTTGGAAGTTAGGCCTTTTTGACGAGACTGATACCGTCAGAGTCGAATTCAACAGCATACTGCGCATCCGTACAGGGAAATCTGTCGCAATCAATATCCGCAACTTTTTTGCACAATCCGGCGCTCACAAGGTTGTCGAACGAATCAATTATATATCCCTTAGGATCGTTAGCGAAGTATAACGTTCTGCTATCCATGTTTGGCAGGACAAGTACACCATCATTAACAAGTTCTTTCAGTGCTTCATTTATATTGCGTACTTGCAAAGATTATTGTATCTTTGCAAGTGTAAAATCGGGCCGGTTACACGACCTTAAGTTGAGGCTGAAAAAGCACTCGGCAAGCGACTTTAATTAGTTAGCATGTAGCAAATTTGAATTGTTTCGTTTTCCATATTGCTATAATGTTTATAATTATAGTATCCGTACC
>Ga0326512_10003336_pt1 | contig 11804 bp, 8 predicted proteins | sample 1_2617_0518_D_FD_203652 | JGI IMG/M metagenome (GOLD analysis project Ga0326512, IMG submission 203652) | Bovine rumen microbial communities from UC Davis, California, United States - 1_2617_0518 | ecosystem: Host-associated > Mammals > Digestive system > Stomach > Rumen | place: USA: California... | reverse complement strand
CCACGTCGGGTATTGATAATATCTGGATTCGTCTGGCCATTTTCGTGGGTGTCATTCTGCTGGCATATCTGGTGGATCTGCTGTTCGAAAAACTGATTATCCCCGCCGTCAAACGTATGACGGCAAAAACAGAAGCCGAGTGGGACGATATCCTGCTGAGTGAGCAGGTCTGCAATGCGGCCTCCAATATCCTGCCGCCCATTATCATGCTGGCTGCCATCCCCGCCGTTACCAAAGGCTGGCTGGCTGCGCTGCTGCTGAAGATACTTTCTATCTATATCACCTTTTCTATCACCCGTTTCATCCATGTGTTTATCAATGCCGGCTATGAAGTGCTGGAAAAACGGCAGATGGAGAAAACCGGTCAGCGCAGGGCATTCAAAAGTGTGGCACAGGTCATTCAGGTTTTTATCTGGATCATTGCGACAATCATCATGGTATCGCTCCTCATTGAGAAATCACCCATGTATTTGCTGGGCGGTGTCGGTGCAGCAGCTGCCGTCCTGATGCTGGCTTTTCAGGATACCATCAAAGGTCTGGTTGCCGGCGTGCAGCTTTCAGCCAACGACATGCTGAGGCCCGGTGAATGGATTTCCGTTCCCTCGAAAGGAATTGACGGCGTGGTGAAAGATGTGAATCTCACGACCGTTAAAATCCAGAACTGGGACAATACCATCATGACTATCCAGCCCTACACGCTTTTTACGGAGACGTTCCAAAACTGGCGCGGAATGACTGAAAGCAACGGTCGCCGTATCAATAAAACCCTCAATGTCGATATTCGCAGCGTGCACATTCCCTCCGAGGAAGAACTGAAAGAATTCAAAGCGAAAGGTTTTGTGGCAGAGGATGCCCGACCGGGCGAACAGACCAATCTCGAGATTTTCCGTAATTATTTCGGCAAGTGGCTCAGCCGCAACCCCATGGTCAATCCCGACATGGGCCCGATAATGTGCCGACAGGTGGAAGCCGGCCCCGAGGGACTGACGCTCCAGATTTACTGTTTTTCCAAGACGCAGGAATGGCAGGAGTACGAGAATGTGGGTGCTTCCCTGCTCGAACACATGATTGCCATTCTGCCGGAGTTCGGTTTGGTTCCCTACCAGCGTTCCACCAACTGGGTTTATCCAGCTAAGTCCAAATAAGAAAAACTTTAGAATGAAAAAGATAGTCACCTTCGGAGAAATCATGCTCCGTCTTTCCAAACCGGGTTTGCAGCGCCTTGTGCAGGGCGACCGCTTTCAGGGTTTCTTCGGCGGCAGCGAATCCAATGCTGCCATTTCATTGTCGGTGTTGGGCGATGATGTGGAGTTTGTCACACGCGTGCCGGCCAACGACATTGGCAGGGCGGCCCTGATGCATCTCATGCAGTATGGCGTTTCCATCCGGCACGTTATCAAGGGTGGCGACCGTCTTGGATCTTATTACTTCGAGGCGGCAGCAGCCATGCGTAATTCCCGAGTTGTGTACGATCGCAAAGATTCGGCGTTCCAGACGCTGAAGCCTGAGATGATTGACTGGCCGAGAATCCTCTCCGATGCCTGGCTTTTCCATTGTTCCGGCATCACCAGTGCCATCTCCGAAGACGCGATGCATACCACCTTCGCGGGACTGCGTACAGCCCGCGAGATGGGGAAGCAGGTTTTCTGCGACATCAATTATCGCAAGAACCTGTGGAAATACGGACGTGCCGCACAGGATGTGCTTCCCGAGATGGTCCGTACAGCCGATTATGTTTTCGGCGACCAGGGAGAATGGGAGGTAGTGACGGGTATGAAAGCCATTCCGTATGAACCGAAAGACGAGCATTTCGTAATCGACCGCGAGGCCTATCTGGCCTATTTCCGCAAGGCTGCTGCGATGTATCCTAATGTGAAACGCATGATTCTCGCGGTCCGCTATCAGTTGACATCCTCCCATCATATCCTTTCCGGTTTGCTGTATGACACGCAGGCTGACATGCTCTACACGACGCGTCTTTACGACTATGATCCCGTGGTCGACCCCATGGGCTGCGGCGATGCATTCTGTGCGGCCCTGATTCATGCGTTCACCCGCTGGGATGACAATCTCCAGTACTGTCTCGACTTTTCCCTTTCGGCAGGTGCCCTCAAAAACACCATCCCCGGCGACCAGAATCTGGCAACCGAGGATGAAATCATCAGCAATATGAAAGGCAAGGGAGGACGGATTGAAAGGTAGCTCCTCAAGAGCCTCCCCGGCCTCTTTGAAAAGAGTGGAGTCAGGTGGATGGTCTCAACAGCTCGTAGTACTTGCCCCTGAGAGCGAGGAGTTCGTTGTGTTTGCCGCGCTCGATGATGCGGCCGTGATCCAATACCATGATATAATCGGCGTTGCGGATGGTGGAGAGACGGTGGGCGATGACAAAGGTCGTCCTGCCTTCCATCAGCGCATCCATTCCTGCCGAAACCAATGCTTCTGTATGCGTATCGATTGAGGATGTAGCCTCGTCGAGAATCAATGCCGGCGGGTCGGCGACAGCCGCTCTTGCGATGGCAAGCAGCTGACGTTCGCCGGCGCTGAGGTTGCCTCCGTCGCCAGTGAGGGGCGTTTCGTAGCCTTGCGGCAGACGTTCGATAAAGTCTGACGCGTGTACCCGTTCTGCAGCGGCCTTGCATTCTTGATCTGTGGCATCCAACCGTCCGTAGCGGATATTTTCCATCACAGTTCCCGTAAACAGTTTCGTCTCCTGGAGCACCATGCCCAGTGAGCGGCGCAGGTCGTTTCTAAAAATCTTGCGGATGGGAATACCGTCGTATGTAATCTCTCCGGACTGGATGTCGTAGAACCGGTTGATCAGATTCGTAATGGTGGTTTTGCCTGCGCCAGTCCCGCCCACGAAGGCAATCTTCTGTCCCGTGTAGGCCGTCAGGTCGATGTCATAGAGTATCTGATGTCCGGGTATATAACTGAAATCCACCTTCCGGAGGGATATCTCGCCCCGCTGCGGCACCTTGCCATCCGGCGTTTTCCAAAACCAGGAGCCCTGGCCTTCTTTCACCAGTATGGTGTCTGCTTCGGAGTCATCCTCCGAGGGTTCGTCGATGAGTTGGAAAACACGTTCGGCACCCGTCACGGCCTGAATAATGGAATTGATTTGGTTGGATACTTCCGAAACGGGGCGATGGAAATTCTTAGAGAGGGTAAGGAACGAGATGAGCGTTCCGATGGACAGTGTGAACAGCGATGCCAGCCACGTGGGATTCTGTATAGAGCTCTCAGCCAGACCGGGTTCAGCGTAGAGTGAAGGCGCATACAGCGGCGTTGCTCCCGTCATTCCTTTTCCGACGCCCAGCACCATAAATGCACCGATGATGGCACATAGCACATAGCTGAGATGTCCCATGTTGCCGTTGAAAGGCATCACGATATTGGCCGCGATGTTGGCATCGCGTGCACTTTCCATCAGCTCTTTGTTCAATGCCGAGAACTGCCGCATGTTCTGTTCCTCGTGACAGAACGTTTTGACTACTTTCTGTCCTGTAAGCATTTCTTCCACGAATCCGTTCACCTCACCCAGGTGTTTCTGCTGTGCGCGGAAGGAAACGGATGACTTGCCAGCCAGCATCTTGGTGAAATAGAGCATCAGGGCTGTCATCCCGATGTTGAGCAGCGTCAGGGGAACGCTCAGCACAATCATCGAGATAAGAGTGGAAACGAGGGTTATGAGCGACGAGAAAAGGTTGGGCAGCGACTGAGATACCATCTGGCGGAGCGCGTCCACGTCGTTGGTGTAGATGGACATGATGTCGCCGTGACTGCGCTCGTCGAAATATTTCAGCGGCAGCGTTTCCATGTGGGCAAACACTTCGTATCGCATCCTGCGCAAGGTGCCTTGGGCCACGTTGATCATCAACCTGCTCTGCAAGTAGGCGCAGCCCGCACCGACGGCCAGCACGGCGCCGAGTTTAATCAGGGTCTGAGCCAATGGGGCGTAGTCGGGCACCGTCTGGTGGGTGAGGGGCAGGATATAATCGTCGATCAGCGTCCGGGTGAACAGCGTTGAGGCCAGTGTGGTGAGCGACGAGACCACGATGCATACGGCCACGATGACGAGCAGCCATTTGTAATGCTTCAGGACGTATTTGACCAGCCGCACAGCCGTCTGCCAACCTTCCTTGGTCATCGTGCCGCGGGCCAGCATGTTCTGTCCGCCTCTCGGGCCGCGTCCCATGTTGAGATTATTTGTCGAAATCTGCGTCTTCATTGTTTTCCGTTTGAATGCGGTAAATATCCTGATATAACTCGTTGTTCCCGAGCAGGTTTTCGTGGGTGTCGAAGCCTGTGATTCGTCCGCTTTGCATCACAATGATACGGTCGGCGTCCTGCACGCTGAGGATGCGCTGGGCAATGATGATTTTCGTCACATCGGGCAGCGCGTTGCGGAGGGCGACACGGATTTTGGCATCTGTAGCTGTGTCGCAGGCCGAGGTCGAATCGTCGAGGATGAGGATTTTCGGTTTTTTCAGCAGGGCCCGGGCTATGCACAGCCTTTGTTTCTGTCCGCCCGAGAGATTGCTGCCGTTCTGTTCGACGGGAGCATTGTAGCCGGCTTCCATCTGATCGATGAACTCGTCGGCGCAGGCGATGCGGCAGGCCTCCCGGCATTCCTCGGGCGTTGCGTCTTCCTTGCCCCATAGCAGGTTGCTCATTACGGTTCCCGAGAAGAGCACATTCTTCTGCAGCACCATCGACACGCTGTTTCTCAACACGTTGAGGTCGAATTTCCGCACATCGGTTCCGCCCACCTTGACCGTGCCCTGGGTGGCATCGTAGAGACGGGAGATGAGATTGGCCATCGAGGATTTGCCCGAACCGGTACCGCCGATTATACCGATGGTTTCGCCGGAACGGATGCTGAGGCTGATGTCGCGTATGGCGTATTTGACTTTCTTCATTTCCTCCGCCTTGTCGCTGTCGGCGGCAGAGGGAGCCTGGTAGGCAAAACTTACGTGGTTGAATTCGATGCTGCCGTCCCGGAGGTCCGTTACGGCATCGGAGGGTGAGGTGATGTCCGCCTTTTCCTCAATGACCTCGGCCACGCGCCGCCCGGAAGCCGCGCTCATGGTGAGCTGCACAAAGATCATCGAGAGCATCATCAGCGAGTTGAGAATCGTCATTACGTAGGTGAACATCGAGGTCAGTTCTCCCGTGGTGAGTGTGCCGGCTACGATGTAGTGGGCTCCCAGCCACGAGAGCGCGATGATACAGCCATAGACCACCAGATTCATAACTGGATGGTTGAGGGCCATCAGGCTTTCGGTGCGTACGTAGAGCCTGTAGAGGCCCTGTACGGCCCGTGAGAATTTCTTCTTTTCGAAATCCTCCCTCACAAAGGCTTTCACCACACGGATGGCAGCCACGTTCTCCTGCACGCTGTTGTTCAGTTCGTCATAGCGTTCGAACACCTGGGCAAAGAGTCTGACCGTCCGGCTCATGATGAGGGCGATGAGGGTGCCCAGTACAACGAGGGCCACGACAAAGATGAGCGACATCTTTTCGTTGATCCACACGCACATCAGTATCGAGAAGACCAGGTTGAGCGGAGCACGTACAGAGATGCGGAGAATCTGCTGGAAGGCGCGCTGCAGGTTCGAAACGTCCGTGGTCATGCGCGTCACCAGTCCCGCGGTCGAGAAACGGTCGATGTTCGAAAAAGAGAAGGTCTGGATGTTGCGGAACATGGCTTCGCGCAGGTTGTAGGCAAAGCCGGACGAGGCAATGGCCCCGAAGCGTGCGCTCAGCATACCGAAGGTGAACGAGACGGCGGCCAGTCCCAAGAGCATCATTCCATAGCGCACCACCCCGTGGATGTCGCCCGCCATGATGCCGCGGTCGATAATCCAGGCCGTCACATACGGAATCAATACCCCCATCACCACTTCGCCCGCCGTGAAGACAGGTGTGAGGACGGATGCCGTTCGGAACTGCCGAACTTGATGTAACAGGGTCTTGAACACGGTTATTCAGTGATTTGACTGTAGATATTATGAAGGGTTGTTCTATAAATTATGTCGAGATGATTTTTGACATTATGTGCGTATTATTTTGCAAGTTAAGGAGGGAGCAATGCGGGCATTGAGACCGACGAAACTTGGCAAAAGGATGCCACAGAAAGCAAAAAGCAGCCGAAATAAAAGGGTCATCTGTGTATAAGTTAATTAAACCAGAATTTATAGAACGTTTTCGTTAAGCCAGATGACCAAAACCATGCTTGCATGAGTTTTGGCATGGCGAGAAAACGAGCATGAAAATGAACGTTTTCGTTAAGCCAGATGACCAAAACCATGCTTGCATGAGTTTTGGCATGGCGAGAAAACGAGCATGAAAATGAACATCCCTGAACTGTGACAATAGCGTTATCTGTACAGCCCGGCTCCCTTCCCTTTAGGGGAGGGCAGGGGAGAGGCCTTACCATTTGACCGAGAAATTGACGTTGAGCATTCTGCCCGTGAGATAGTTGGGCACTGCATACTGCATATTGTCCACCGCCGTCACCCAATAGTAGGAGTTGGTGTTGTCGATGTCCAGCAGGTTGAAGATATCCACACCCAGATTCATTTCCTTCAGGTGGCGCCAGCCCTTGCGGCTCATGAAGGCCGCGTTCTTGCGCGACCAGACGTACGAGACGCCCAGATCCACACGCTTGTAGGAGGGAGTGCGGAAGATGCCGGAAGCCCTGCCGCCCACGGGTGAATAGAACGGAAGCCCGTCGTTCATCACGCCGCGCAGGTGCACTTTCCAACTGTCGTTGCCCGGCCAGTAGTCTGAGAAAAACAGCCCCAGCGAATAACGCTGTTCGGTGGGACGGGCGGTGGTCAGTCCGTCGAAGGTTTCCTGCGCCTTCATCAGCGAGAGTGAAATCCACGAGTCGGTGCCCGGCACGAATTCGCCGAACAGTTTCGTGTCGATGCCCAGTCCGTAGGCTTTGCCCCGGTTGTCGCCGTAGTAACGGATCTGTACGTTGTCAATCTCGTAGGGAATATAGTCCGAGATCTGTTTCCAGTAGGCTTCCGCAGTGAATTTGAAGGGCCGGTCGTAAGCCTTGAACGTCCAGTCCATGCCCAGAATCAGCTGGAATGAACGCTGAGACTTGATGTCGGAATTCATCACAACGTAGCTGTTGCCGTCGGCATCCGTCACGGGCAGACGGTATTCTTTGTAGAAGGGAGCCTGATAGTAGATACCTGTGGACAGGCGCCACACGACGTCGGGATGGTCGTCGTGTTTGTATCTCAGGGCGGCACGGGGCGAGAGGAGCCACTCCCTGTTGAAATCCCAAAAGCTCAGTCGCAGTCCGCCGGTGAAGAGGAAACGTCCGTCCCACATGTTCCAGCCGTAGGTGTCCTGAACGAAGAAATTCAGCCTGCTGGTCCTTTTATTGTAGAACGAGTGGAGGTTCTCGATGGTTTCCACCGAGGTGCCGGTGTGGGGGAGGGTATAGCCCGAGGAATCGCGCATCTCCCATTCGGCGATTCGGTCGTCGATTTTCTCACTTTGGAAGTTGAATCCGTAGCCCAGTTTGTTGTGGCCGATCTGGGTTTTGCCTTTCAAGCCCAACGCCATGACGGATGCCCGGAGGTAGTTGCGGGCATGTTCGCGGTATCCGCCCACGCCCAGCGAACTCTGTCCGCCGTCGGTGGCCTGGTCCAGCCAGTATTCTCCCGAGATGTCGAACGTCACCTTCTCGTCGGTGAAGAATCCTGAGGCCTGCAGCATCAGTTCCGTTTTAGGAAGTCCCTTCCAGTGCAGGGTCATGGCTCCGAAGTAGGTGTCGAATTCATCCGATTCCTTGCCGTCGAAATAGACCTTGAATTTTTTTACATCCTCCATTGTGCCGAATGAGGTCTCGCGGCTTTCTGGCACGAATTTATAGGTGTTCTGGGCAATATTTCCCAGGAAGGAAACGGCCCAACGGTCGTTGAAGGCATAGGTCAGGAAGGTCTGGTAGTCGAAGAAACGCGGGTCGTATTCGCCGTGGGTGTCCAGCGACTGCAGCATCGATGAATTTCTCTTGTATCTCACTCCGTGCAGCTGGCTGAACCGCTTTGTGCGATGTCCGAGTGCGGCCGAGGCGCCCATCACCGACACTTCGGCACGGCCCTCGAACTCGTCGGGTACTTTGTAGGTGATGTCCAGCACCGACGACATCTTGTCGCCGTATTCGGGTGCAAAACCGCCCGTCGAGAAATCCACCGAGGCCACCATGGCCGGATTGATGAACGACAGCCCTTCCTGCTGTCCGCTGCTGATGAGCTGGGGTTTATAGACCTCGATGCCGTTCACATAGACAAGGTTCTCGTCGAACGAACCGCCTCTCACGGAGTACTGCGACGAGAGTTCGTTGTTCATCGTCACGCCCGCCATCGTGCCGATCAGGTCCTCTACGGCGTTGCCGGAGGCCGACGGCAGATTCTCCAGCTCGCGGCTGTTGATGCGGTTCAGTGTATTGGTCTGTTGACGTTCCGTCACCACTTCCACCTCTCCGATGTAGGCTTCGTTGGGTGTGAGCACGATGTCGGCGCGCAGCCGGCGGGAGCCCTTCTCGTTGGGCTGTACGGCACGGGTGTTGAAGACCCGCTCAGCCCGGCGGTAGCCCAGCGAGGTGTAGATGAGGCGCAATGTGTCGCTTTCGGGCACGATGAGTTCATATTCGCCCTTGAAGTTGGACAGAGTGCCCAGCGTCCCTTTCGAGGTTCGGATGTGGGCGATTTCTATGGGGCTGCCTTTCGGGTCGGTCACGGTGCCGTAAATGCGCACCGACTGTCCGCTTGCCGTCGCTGTGAGGGCAAGCAGGAAAAGCATCCATATGTTGCGAAGGTTATACATTATTTATAATAACGCGCGGCAGCCGTTTTTATTGCTATCGTACGACGATCGCCTTCACTACCTCGCTCTGCAGTTCGCGGTTGATTTCCCGGATAATCTGCTGGCGGCTGTACATCAGGTCGTTTTTCAGACTCGGCGATTTCAGTGTTACATAGAGGGTGCCCTCCTGCAGATGGAGCCGTTCGGTCTCCCGGGTCACCTCGTCGCCCAGCAGCGACTGCCACGATTGCGCAATCTGTTCCTCCCAGGCCAGATGTTCCAACTGGGACACTTTCAGATATTGGCGCAGGATTTCTCCGATAGATTTGGCTTCTTGTCGTTCCATAGGGTGGGGTTTATCTTTCTGAGATGACGGAGTATCGGCCGTTTTCGACGCCGAACATTTTGTAGCTGCCGTCGATCGAGGCGATGATGGAGTCGAGGTTCTCGCGGTTGGTGTCGGTGATGAAGATCTGGCCGAAGCGCGACGAGGCAACCAGCCGCACAATCTGCGACACGCGGTCGCTGTCCAGCCGGTCGAAGATGTCGTCCAGCAGGAGGATGGGTGCCGTGTGGCCCACGCGGTTCAGGAAATCCCATTGGGCCAGTTTGAGGGTCACGACAAATGTTTTGTTCTGCCCCTGCGACCCGATCTGTTTCATCGTATAGTCGCCCAGACGCATCTCCAGTTCGTCTTTATGCGCCCCGCGTGTGGTATATTCCACCGCCCAGTCTCTCACCCTCGTTTCGTCGAGAAGGGGGAGAAGTGAGCCGCGCTCGAAGTGGGATGTGTAGTGCAGCGACACCTTCTCACGGCCCATCGAAATCTGTTCATAGAACTCCTGGAACACAGGCTCGAAGTCTTCGGTGAACTTCTTGCGGGCCGCATAGAGCTGCTGACCATAGAAATCCATCTGTTCTTCCCAGGGGCGGTACATGTCGATGTCATGCGACTGCGGATCCTGCTTCAGTAGGGCGTTGCGTTGCGAAAGGGCTTCGTTGTAGCGGATGAGCGCGTTGAGGTACGTCTTGTCAAACTGGGCGATGACCCGGTCCATGAAGTGGCGCCTCTCCTCGCTGCCGCCGCGTATCAGGTCGTTGTCGGCCGGAGTGAGCGTAACCAGGGGGAGGAGTCCGATGTGGTCCGACAGCCGGCGGTATTCCTTACCGTCGCGTTTGAAACTCTTTTTCGAACCGATTCTCAGGCCGCACTGAATCGTCTCCGGCTGTCCGTTCAGCAGGTAGTCACCCTTCAGCATGAACAGCTGTTCGCCGTGCAGCACGTTCTCCTTGTCGGGAAGACCAGTCATGCCGCGGCAGAAACTGAGGTACCAGACGGCATCCAGCAGATTGGTTTTCCCCATGCCGTTCTTGCCCACGAAGCAGTTCACGTTGGCTGAGAAGTCCAAATCAGCCTCACCGATGTTCTTGAAGTTGAGTATGTTCAGATGATTCAGTTGCATATTTTGAGCCTTTCGGGTGGCAAAGTTAGTAAAAAATACCGAAATAAATGCGTAAAATGATTTTTTTTTCATTTTTCGCTTGTTATTTGATAGATTTTTTGTAAATTTGCACCGCATTTTTTCGAATATTATCAAAAATAAGCATAACTAAACAAAATGGCAAACAACAAAGAGCAGGCTGACGCAACGGTTCAGAACGTGGACGAAGCCCTTTCAAAAAGTGAACAATTTGTAGAGAAAAACAAGAGCATCATCACCTACTGCCTCATCGGCATTATCGTGATTGTAGCAGCAGTCTGGGGCTGGAACGCCTATAGCAACAGCCAGAACCAGAAGGCTCAGGAGGAAATCTGGAGCGCTCAGTACCTTTTCGAGGCCGGCGACTATCAGCAGGCCCTTGAAGCTTTCGAGGCTGTCATCGACCAATACGGCTCCACCAAGACAGGCAACCTTGCCAAGGCCTATGCAGGCCTCTGCAACAAGGAACTCGGCAACTACGAGGAGGCTATTTCTCTGCTCAAGAAATATTCAGGCAGCGATGCTGTTGTGGCTCCCGCTGTGACGGCTGCCATAGGCGACTGCCAGGTGAACAGCGAGACACCCGACTACAAAGAAGCTGCCCGCAACTTCGAGGCTGCTGCCAAGGCTTCCAACTCGGCCGAATATACACCTCTCTATCTCAAGAAGGCAGGTTTGGCTTACGAGAAGGCAGGCGACAACGCTTCCGCACTCAAGGCTTATCAGGCCATCAAGGACAACTGGCGTGAGACAACCATCGGCCAGAGCATCGACAAGTATATCGTCAGAGTACAGTAATACAAACCCGATATGTCATCAGATTCCCCAGCGGCGGCGGATCCCCGGGATACCACGCCCTTAAGTACGCTTAACGTCACAGATGCCTCCATCGGCATCGTCGTCAGTGACTGGAACGAAGAAATCACGGCTGCCCTCCTCGAAGGAACGGTGCGCCGCCTGAAAGAGTGTGGCGTCTGCGACGAAGACATCGACATCATCCATGTGCCCGGTGCTATCGAACTCGGCTTTGCCGCCCGACAGTTGGCCATCAACAAAGAACCCTCGGCGGTCATTATGCTGGGTTGCGTCATCAACGACGGTACGCCCAACTTCCGCTGCATCTGCGATGTGGTCGCCCGTGCCCTCAACCATCTCAACCTTCGCCACGACATTCCCTTCATCGACGGCGTTCTGATGGTTGACAGTCGCGAGCAGGCGCTCAAACTCGCCCACGGCGATCTCGCTACCGAAGGTGTCACCTGCGCCGAAACCGCGCTCAAGATGGTGAACATGATGTCCGGTCTGATGACAGACTCCTGAACATAACAGCCGACCCCCGCGGTTGGCTGACATCTGCGAAATTAGCTCAGTTGGTAGAGCATTGGCTTCCCAAGCCGAGGGTCGCGGGTTCGAGTCCCGTATTTCGCTCCCTTTTCAACAACAGCGGCTACAGTCACTTCCGACTGTAGCCGTTGCTCTATATAAATATGGAGA
>Ga0326512_10003335_pt1 | contig 11808 bp, 8 predicted proteins | sample 1_2617_0518_D_FD_203652 | JGI IMG/M metagenome (GOLD analysis project Ga0326512, IMG submission 203652) | Bovine rumen microbial communities from UC Davis, California, United States - 1_2617_0518 | ecosystem: Host-associated > Mammals > Digestive system > Stomach > Rumen | place: USA: California... | reverse complement strand
GTAAGACCTTGAGAGTTTTTCTACTTTCTTTGTAGCGAACTCTTGTAATTTCTCTGTTGCGTCGAAATGGACAGCCTGAATTTTAATCTCCATAGTCATTTAAGTTTTTAGGTTTTTATAACTGTGAATTTTTGCCCTCTCTAGGATGGGCATCTTCGTAACTTCGTTTTAATTCCTCAAAAGTAACATGAGTATAGATCTGTGTTGTTTTGAGGCTTTCATGACCCAGCAGTTTCTGCACACTTCCCAATTTTGCATCATGGTTTAGCATCACTGTAGCAAAGGTATGTCTCAATACGTGTGGTGAGCGCTTCTTTTGTGTAGTAACGAAAGAGAGGTAGTGTCTAACAATGCTGTAAACGATTGCAGCCGTTATCGCTTCCCCTTTGTCATTCCTGAAGAGAGCGTGGCTATTGTCTGTTGCTGGGATTTTTTCATCTCTCAGCTGTTGGTAGTATTTTATGGCTTCCACCATCTCCTCCCCCAACGGGACAATGCGTTGCTTTCTTCTCTTTCCCGTCACCTTTATCTCATGATTGATGAGATTAACATCTTCATCTCTGAGAGCCACCACTTCTCCTCTACGGATTCCTGTTGAATATAAGAGTAGTAATAAGGTACGCGCACGTACATCTTTTATATCCTCTAAATTCCAATCCAGTTTGTCAAAGAGATTGTCAGCCTCTTCCTCTCTGAGGAATGTTGGCAACACTTTCTCTTTTTTGGGTCCTGTGACTTTGTGAGCGGGATCGCGTTCCACGATACCTTTTCTCAGGGCGTAGCGATAAAGGGATTTTACCGCAGATAGTTTCTTACATGCATAGGAGGCCTTCTGCCCCTTTTCCATCATGTCCTCTATCCAGTCGCGAATTACATCGCTGTCGGCGCCCTCTGGTGTCAATTGACTGTCGAGCTTCTCGAGAAATGTCTTGTAGTCGTCCAATGCCTCACGATAGGTTTCCACCGTTTGAGGTGATGCATCGCGCTCTGCAAGCATGTATCTCAGGAAATCTTCAACAATCATGTTGCGAATTTACGCAATAAAATTCAGATTGCCAAAAGAATTAACCTTCTTTAAGAAAAAAGGCTCATTTAAGCCTCTTCTGCGCGACGCAGTTGCTGTACATAGATGGCATGTTCCATCTTGAGTCTCTTCAATACAGAAGGCTTGTTGAACTGCTGACGTGAACGGAGTTCTTTAACGACACCAGTCTTTTCAAACTTTCTCTTGAATTTCTTGAGGGCTCTTTCGATGTTTTCGCCTTCCTTTACAGGTACAATAATCATCTGTCTTTTTGTTTTTAAATTGTTAATAATATGATACTTATGCTTACTTCCTCACACACGTACGTGCGTACATGAGCAGAAAAAAGCGGATGCAAAGGTAATATATTTTTTTCATCCCACCAAAAAAAATCCTTAAAAAGTTGTTTATTTGGCATCTTTTCCTTAACTTTGCAGCCGAAATAATAATCCTAAATTACACTTTTTCAAAAAAAATATAATGAATTTAAGCAAGAATCCTTGGAGTTGGGTGCCCTCTCTTTATTTTGCAGAAGGCATACCCTATGTAGCAGTCATGACGATAGCCTTAGTGTTGTATAAACAGTTAGGGCTTTCGAATACAGAAATAACCTATTACACCTCTTGGTTGTATCTTCCCTGGGTGATAAAACCCCTTTGGAGTCCTTTCATAGACCTTATAAAGACAAAGCGTTGGTGGATTACCTCTATGCAGATTCTCATCGGAGCCGCTTTTGGTGGTGTTGCCTTCACCATTCCTACTGATTTCTGGCTTCAGGGCACTCTTGCCTTCTTCTGGCTGATGGCTTTCTCCAGCGCCACCCATGATATAGCGGCAGACGGATATTATATGCTTGCCCTTGATAGCCACGAGCAATCTTGGTTTGTTGGCATACGAAGCACCTTCTATCGCCTCGCTATGATAGTGGGACAGGGTGTTTTGGTGATGATAGCAGGAACTCTGGAGATTATCTTCCGCAACCAGATAGCTTATTCCTGGAGTCTCCTCTTCTATGGTTGCTGCGGATTGTTCATAGCTATTTGGATATGGCATACCTATGTGCTTCCTCATCCAAGTGAGGATGGAGTTCGCGAAGGCGTTTCTGCCAGCACTATTCTTGCTGATTTCAAAGAAACCATAAAAACATTCTTCCAAAAGGAACAGGTATTGGTGGGCATCCTGTTTATGCTGCTCTATCGTATGCCAGAAGGTCTTCTTGTAAAGATTTCTACTCTTTTCCTCATCGATGCAGAAACCAATGGCGGTTTGGGCCTATCTCCTCAGGAGTTAGGATTTGTTCAGGGAACAATAGGTGTCATCGGACTTACCCTTGGTGGTATTCTTGGTGGTATTGTGGCAGGCAAGGATGGTTTGAAAAAATGGTTGTGGCCTATGGTTTGTGCCATAACTCTTCCTGATATTGTTTATGTCTTCATGGCTTATGCCCTTCCTGCCGATTTGCTGATTGTAAATGTCTGCGTTTTCATCGAGCAGTTTGGCTATGGATTCGGCTTCACAGCTTATATGCTGTACCTGATATACTACAGCAGAGGCGAATATAAGACTTCTCACTATGCCCTGTGTACAGCCTTTATGGCATTAAGCATGATGATACCTGGTCTCTTTGCTGGTGCTCTTCAGGAAGCAGTCGGCTATCGCATGTTCTTCATCATAGTGATGGCTTTCTGCAGTGTTACCTTCCTTATGGCATCGCTTTTAAAAATCGATCCGTCTTTCGGATGCAAAGGTAAACAAGACAGCACAGAGAAATAATTATCACATATACCAATAGGGTCTGCCATACTGACAATCTGACTTCCAGGTTTGAGTATGGCAGATTTTTTATCCATAACAGGGAAGCATGCATCCCTTGTACTACTGCTGTCAAAGGTTCCTGCAAGGGTAATCCCACCAGCATTCCTATCGCCAAAGCAATTATCAGGAAGGCAGCTGGGGTTACTATGAAATTTGTCAGCAGGAAGTAGGTTGGGAAATTGCCGAAATAATATGCCACCAAAGGTGCTACTCCCAATTGTGCAGTAAGAGAAATAACCACTAAACCCACGATTCCATCGAATAAGACTCTGCGACAAGTTATCCATACAGAAGGTTGTCCTGATTCCTTTTCTCTATATGTCAGGAACCTGAATATCGGACCATAGAGCAGGAGAATTCCTGTTACAGCAGCAAAAGACATCTGAAATCCTACATCAAAGAGCCATTGTGGCGATATTACCAGCAACAATGCTGCAGTAACAGCCAGCACATCCATACTCCTTGTGTTTCTCGAAAGCATCTTTGCTATACTGTATATTGTCAGCATGAGGGCTGCTCTGACCAAAGAAGGCTGAAAGCCTATCAGGAAGACAAAGGCCCATATAGCAAACAACTCTGTCAGTACGGATATCTTTGGCCATCTTTTCGTAGGAAGCAGGAAGGTGAGAATCATAAACAGGATTCCCAGATGCATTCCTGAAAGCGCCAGAATATGTGCTCCTCCGCTGGCGGAAAAGGTTTTCCGGACTTCTTTGCTGATACCTTTCTTCTCTCCCAATGTCATAGCAGCAACTATGTCATAGGTATCGCCAGAAAGTCCTTGTTCCACATATTTTGAAGTCAGCTCTTTCCTCTTCTCCCCCATCTCTGCGGCTATCTCTTCTACATAGGATACAGATGTCGCTGGGGAATTGTCGCTGTTTCTTATTAGGAATACACCCAATACTATGAGTGCTCCCATAAGAGTTACTGACGCTACCCTTTCAAGTCGCCTCAGCAGGGCAGTCAGAAAGAGTAGCGCCAGCAGTATGTATGCAATATATGCATTGCTGACCGGAATCTCAAAAAGTCTCCCGGCAGCAATACCTATTACTATCATTATCAGTGCGCTACGCACTTTTTACCATTCTTTATATAAATACCCTCCTTAGGGATTTCCTTCAGACGGATTCCCTGTAGGTTGTATATTGCTCCATCTTCTTTCTCCTTCTGTTCGTCAGCAAGATGAGCAGAGATGCCTGTTGGAGTTGGGTTGTAAGGACGTCCAAATACATAAGAGTCAGCACCTGGGTAGGTAGAACTGAATCCGAATAATCCGTAAGCAGTACCACCAGGCACCTTCCACGTACCATCAGTCTTGTAGAAACCTACACCTCTGTCGCCATTACGGAACTCATAGATAAACTTATATGATGCCTGCGAAGCAGTAACTGCAACGGTGGAATCGCAATAAAATCCCTTTAAATAAGTATTCGATGGTGTAGAGTTAGCAGCAACCGCAGTAGGAACGAATACAGGATTCTTCACCTTTGAGTTGAATATTATAGGTCTGTTGGCGGCTATTATCTTTCCTGATGCATAAGAAGTAACCTTTAAAGTGTCATATCCTTCTTTGTAATCATAACTTGTTACAGAATAAGCAGTTACTCCCTCTGGTATTTTTACAGGATATGTCACATAGATTGCTCCCCAGTATTTTCCCATGTTGTCTGGAGTATTCTCCACCTCGAAAGTCTCAGCAGTAATCTTCTTCGACTCACGCAGGTTATATCCCAGGTGTGGTGGCTGGTTATAGCAGCAGTTTTCTGCTATTATCTGTGCTCTGTAGTCAATATCATCCAGCAGATGTGGCACGATATAATCTGTCTGATAGTTTGTAGCATTCACAACCAGCTGATAACCAGTCGTTCCTCCTTCTGACCAGCAGATTACCTCTTCTCTCCAATCACCAAAGACATCTCCCAGCAGGCTGGCATTATTCTTCGAGGCATTATTGGTTTTTCCGTATGTATAGTTGCCCCCGTTTACGCAGCCAATCAACCTGTCAAAGTTCTTTGACGAAGGGTTCCAAGTCTCAAGGACACCTTTTCCCCAGAAGTCATCGCCCAGTGTTCCTGTCCAATATAACCTGTCCTGAGCAGCAGCGCCACCGCCCCATGTTTTCTCGGCTACAACGCTATTACCATCCTTATCGAAGATGTTAGGCCAAGCAGAAGCCTGCCAAAGGGCATCATCCCTCTCAGGGTCAAAGTTTGCCATAAATCCTCGTCCTGTGTCGCCAGAAGCAGTCTTGTGCAGCAATAGTTCTCCTGTAGTACCATCACGATAATCCATACCGTAAGGACTGTCCTCATGAACCATAAATACTTCCAATCCTGGACGATTCGGGTCGAAATCACTTGTATGCAGGGCATCACCGTGCTTCAGGCCTGTACGATAGAGTGTTGTACCATCAGACTTCAGGGCGCCAGAGCCGTAGGTTATTTCCTGCTTCCCATCAAGGTTTACGTCAGCAACAGAGAACCAGTGGCAGCCTTCGCCATATACTGTTGAGGAAAGTTTCTTTGTTGTACCATTAGCATACTTCACCTCACCACTTGATGCAGTAAACGCCCTATGCACCCAGCGCAGGGTGAGATTTGTTCCATCCCAGTCATAAGCACCTATGAAGGCACCATTATAATATCCGCGTGCGAAGATACCACTTGGGTTTCCGTCCTTTCCGTCCAGCCATGCTATGCCGGCAAGGTATCTCTCAGAGCGGTTCTGCTTGCTGTCACCCCAGTATGCTGAGCCGGCAGCATAGTCAGTATGATAAGGAATAGTCTTGAGTTCAGCTCCATTGCGTCCGTCGAATACAGTAATCCATTCCTCACCAGATTCCTGCTTACCTCTTGAATTGAGGTAGTTGCCTTTAGGATTCTTGTCCACGCTGAGGTAGTTACCCTCACCATCGATGGCTCCGTGGCCTGTCTTCAGCATGAATTCTCCGTATCCGTCGCCATCAAAGTCCCATGCTACGAAAGAAGAAGTGTGTGCAGATGAGAACATATTCGGGCCACCAGTAAGTATCCACAGGCGTTTACCATTCAACTTATAGCATGCGAAGTATTCAGGAGAAGTAGTGCCTGTTGAAGCAGCATCCTTTTCGTTTGAAGGGCTCCACTTCAGTATTATCTCATATTCTCCGTCGCCATCCATATCGCAGATAGAGGCATCATTCGGAGTGTATGTAGCTCCCCTGCCCCAGATGTCTGTAGGAGCGCCGCCTTCGAGGTCTATGTATGTCACCTGTGAAGACCAGGCCTTACAGGTATCTCGCTCTACTATCTCGTTATTCTCATTATACACCTCCAGACGATAGTATGTCGATGTTCCTCCACCAGTATCAGCAAAGTTCGTCTTGCCCATGATGAAGTTTCCGCTATTTATATTCGAATTGATGGTTTTAGCACTTATACCCTTATACAGCTTAAACTTATAGTTTCTGTTGTCATACGCTCTTGAACGCCAAGAGACTATATTTCCTGAGCCTCCTGACTGCGACAGGTTTACAGCCACAAGTCCACGCTTCAGTGGTGTTGCCTTACCCTTCGGAGGAGTATTTGTAACGGTGAAACCGACATAAAACATAAATTCCACCTCTTCACCATTCATCACATTCACCTTCAGGGTGCGTGTGTTAGCATCATATTCTGTCTTTACGCTATTCTCCGATAGTTCTGCTTTCAAAGTAGCTACGAAGTCTGTTGGGTCACCATATAGTTTCTTTCCAAAACGTGCGGTTTCACCGTACTTTAGCGTCTTTATGGCGTCATAGAGGTTCACCTCTTCTGTTCCCGCTCCAATATTGCCCTGACACTTCAGAGAAGAGAGATAATGGCTTGCATCATATATCTCAGAGTCAATCTCACCCTCTATCACCACATTGCGGAAGGCCAAATCCTTAGTATTGGCAATATTCTCGATGTATATCAGTATGAGGAAGCCCTTTTCACTATTATAGTTGTTCACATAATAGGAATGGTGGCTATAGCCAGTACTGTTGCCCTGTCCAATCTTGTTTCTGAGTGGTGTGATGACATCCACATCTGTCTCTGTTCCTCCGCTTATCTTTGTACACACAATGGCATTACCTGCATCAGTACCTACCTTTGCAGCATCAAAAGAAATCTTTGTGGGCTTAAACTTATGACCACTCGCAGGTGTCACCATAAATGCTACGTTATGGTATGCCGTCTTTGCGCTCACCTGCTCAGCAGGCTTATACTTCGTGAATGCAGGGTCGTATGTTACTGTCTCATATCCAGTATCAGCATTACTCTTTGTCATCTTGCCATCATTCGTCAGCTTCGAACCCATAGTATATGCCGTAGTCACCATCTCTGTATAGCCGGCATCGCCAGTCACCACAGCAGTTGCATCACCATTTGTCCAGGTCACCTTCACCTTCTGTGCATACATCACAGCAGGCATCAAGGCTACCAAAAATAAAAGAACTTTTCTCATTTTTTTTATTTGGAGTTAGTTAATTAGTTACCATATGGGGTACAAAGATAAGTATAATATTTGAATTCACCAAATTTCTAAGTAAAAAATGGTTAGCGGTTAGTTGTTAGTGATTAGAGACACCAAAATCTCTTACATATCTCCAATCAAACTCCAATTCATCTTCTATCAATCTCCAATCCATCTTCTATCAATCTCCAATCCATCTTCTATCAATCTCCAATTCCTCCTCACTCTTTGCTTAATAGTAGTACAATATATGTTCGGTACATGTCCAGTACATGTCCGGTAGATGTTCGGTAAAATACCGGACATGTACCGGACATATAGCGGACTTCTACTGCACACGAATTGAAGTTCCGTATAAGTTCCCTACTGCCTGCTTATAAGGCCGGCATAACATGTGTTGGAGTATAATACTACATGTTTATAAGATGTTTCGAAGTTTTTATAGCCCCTCCCCTGTTTAGAGTTGAAAGTTGAGAGTTTTTATTAATTGATAATTGATAGTTGACAATTGACAATTAAACTCTTAAACCTTTAAACTCTTAAACTGACTCTAAACTTTACAGAAGTCGGTTTTTGTTTCAATAAAAAAACTCACACAGAGTTTAATCTGTGTGAGCTTTGTTATCAATGCTATTGTAGGTTATATTCGTTTGATTTCTGCATCAACGACAAAAAGGTCACCATCCTTGTCTGCCATGGCCAATTCCAGATTGCGTTTCATGTAATTTGCAAAGTCTGTAGAGTTCATCGGCGACTGCTGCGATTCTGCTATTTTCCGCATCTTGCGCATTGTTACCTCTTTGTGAAATTGATTCAAAAATGTCATGATTCATAACGTTTTATTTTCCTGCTGCAAAGGTACGATTAAGTTATGGATAATGCAAGAAAATAAGAATAAATTTTTATTTTATGGCATTATCATGACGAAGTACCATTCTTTCAGTCGGGCGTACAAACCCTTTGTGAAAGCGTGCAAAGCACGATTACGACGAAGTCAGAGGTACGATTAAGTTTTGAATAATGCAAGTAAAAACAAAAAAAACTCACACAGAGTTTGAAATCTGTGTGAGCTTTATTATTATTATTGTAAGTGTCCTCAGCCTTCAGACATCAGACATCAGACTTCTTTACTTACTCCTCGTCCCAGTCACCATCAGAGAAGCCAGCTCCGCGAGCACCGAAGGAACCTGAGCTCATTTCTTGAGCATTTTCTGTACTTTGTGTGATGAGAATATTCTGTACCTTTATATTAACTACCTTTACCTCTGGGAATATATATGTCTTTTTCATTTTGATTTCTGAAATTTAATGTTTAATTATTTATCTTCAATTTACTTCAACAGTTGTCCTGCAGCGTTATATTTCACACCATTCTTAACAATGACAATATTGTTATTCTCGATGTATTTGCGGTCAGGATTCAGGACATTTTGAGTTTCAGAAACTTCATTAATTCCCGTTACAGAGCCACTAACAAAGCGTGCAGCCATTCTTGCAGAAACAGCACCGCTGATAGTAATATAAGCACGGAAAGGATCGATTGTTACAGCGTCAGAAGTAGCCTTAGAGAATACACCATCAGCAGAATTCCAACCATACTTACCGTTTACTGACTGACGAGCCATAGTACCTGTCATAGTAGCATCACCTGCTATTACAGAGAGGTTAGCAGGAGTTTCATCAACAGCTTTATCTGAATAGCTTGTGAATGGTTCAGCTACCTTAGCCTTGAAGAGATATGGCTTGTAAGCCTCTGTTTCATCAACCTCTGTGAAGGTCAGAGTTCCTGCGCTATAGTCAGTCAACGCATAGAAAGTACCTGCAGCTGTAACCTGTTCTGCTGTCAAATCAAATGGCAGACAAACAGTAGAAGGCTGATCTACTGTAAATGTGCGATCATATGAAACGCTTGTTGCTGTAAAGTCAGCAGGAGCCTTGAAGTTGTTAGCACCATCGGTAAGCACAAGGTTAGCGCAAGTACCAGATACTATAACGTTGTTAGCATTGGTAATCTTTCCAGCATTTGCAGAAATCAGACAGTTAGGATTAGCCGCAGACAAAGTTGTTGCAGCAGTAACGCCTGTAGCATCAATTGAAGTAATATAAGGATTCAACAAATAGTCTTTAGCCTTATTAATAATGCCAGAGCCACTTATTACATTAGTATATTCAACCACCTGAATAGCAGATATATTAGCTGTTGTATTCCATGCTGAAGACTTTATTCCAAAAAGATGGAAGAAATTAATACCTTTCGATTTCTTGAATGCATCAATATCGAATTCGTAAGTACCTGAAGTAGTTGGAAAATCTATAATACTTGCTGTTAATTTACCAGGATCTGTTCCATCCCAATTATAGAACAAGCGAAGACCTCCATCAGTACTGGATCCTGTAAAAATAATCTTACTACAATTTGTCAAGTCAACATATTTAGAAACATCTCCAACGCCATCATGACCATATATCAAACTTTGTGCACCTTTACCGATATTGTTTGTCTTACCACCATCATCGCGGATATATGTTCCTAAAGTACTTGCAGGTGCTGTCCATTCACCATAAGGCATGCTCGCTAAATCCTTAGTTGTTGTTTGAGCAACTAGCAAATCTGCATCAAAATAAATAGAAGTAATAGTTTGTGAACCTGCTCCGTCAGAGAAATTATACGTGAAGGCTTTTACTGCCCCGATTCTATCTTTACGACCAGCATCACCTGCTATATGCCAACTATTACGGCTACTATAAATACCACCAACTTCACCATTCACAGCATCAGTAATATCAAGGCTTGCTCCCAACCTTCCTGCTTCACCTTCAACTGTAGTTGTTAAGTTATAACCTGTAGCACCAACAAGGTTCTCATTATTCAAGTAAATAATCAGTTTACCACTTCCTGTATTAGTAACCTCACCTGTAGAATAATTTATAGAAACATCACCTGTTGTGCGGATATATGATTCTGAAAGAGGTATTGTGGCTCTATATGTACCAGCATTTGGAGTCCAAACAAGCTTATATGGCTCTAATTCAACATAAGGTGTTTCGCGCTCTGTAAGATATATTTCATAGAATTTGAAATAAGGTGTTGTTGCTCCTGTTGCTATCCAAGGAGTTTTCGCACCTTGCAGTCTTGCGCCATCAGGAATTTTTACACAATAAGTTCCCGCTTCAGAAACAGTTGTTTCAGCTCCATAATCAGCTGTTTCTTTTTCTGCAACAGGTTTAAGAAAATAATTTATTCTCTTATTTTGAATAGGATCCCAAAAGAATACACGAACAGCTCTTGCCGAACTAAAATCAGTTACTGTAAAATAGATGTAGTCATAGTTATTTACATTAGCATTTGTAACCTGACTATTTTCATCAGAACCGAATATTACCGCATCCAACACATTAACAGGATAAGAAGCTGGAATACTAGACAACCATGCAGAAGTTGTACCATAAGCTGCCTCAAGTTGATCTAAGGTAGTTTTATCATCTGCCTTAACAGAATTTACCCCCCCCATTAGGGTGAAAAGGGCGATTAGGAATAGAGATTTTTTCATAAAGTTTTTAATTTAATAAGGTTTTATTATTAATAATTTGTTGCATTCAGAAGTTTGCGGGTGCAAAAGTAATAATTCCGATGGAATCGGGCTTTCTTTTTTATTACATATACTTTCTCTGTAATAACACACAGCATTTTTACGCATTTTGGGTGCGCACACAGCAAAAAACACACTTTTTTTTCTATGGTTGCACACAGTGAGCTGGCTCTGTCTGCAAAATCCTGATAGCGCAAAAATCAATTGTCTTTTGTCACAATTGTCACAAAAAACGAAGGAGGGGGCAGGGTCGCGATTTGCGACCCTGCCCCTCTTGTTATTATGCAGCCTTGGGGTGCTTTGCAAGGAACTGCGGACTCTTGGTGTATGTATCGGTAACTGGGTCATAGGTGCAATATCCTCTTGAAACCCACTTGCGCAACTGCTGTGCTCCATCGCCCTTCATGCCCTGCGCACGTCGTACTGCGTTGAGGTCTTCGAGGGTGAAGGTGTCTGGCAACAGTTCCATCAGGTTTCGACGTCCTGGCACAAGGACGGCCCTATCCAGTTCCATCGCCCTGCGCATATTTTCTCCGAATATCCACATCTTACACCACATATCATAATGGTAGGACCAGCGGACAAAGTCCTCTATCTCCTTGCACCATTTCTGCTCATTCAGTATATAGAGTATCATACCTCTCTTGAAGGCCGACAGCGTAGCACGATAGGAGAGTTCACGATAGGAGTCATCGTCAGCAAGGGCAGAGTATTGGCGGTTTTCCTCCAACATCTTTGCTGCAAGGGTGTTTGCCTTCTTGCATACTATGAGCCCCTTGGCTTCATTCAGATGGGTGATGAAATTCTGTACATCTGCCTTAAACCTCTCATCATAGCTGCCATAGAGCGGCATGCGGTCGTCATCAGTATATATGGTGCTGAAGGTGATGCGTGAGAGAG
>Ga0326512_10003334_pt1 | contig 11813 bp, 13 predicted proteins | sample 1_2617_0518_D_FD_203652 | JGI IMG/M metagenome (GOLD analysis project Ga0326512, IMG submission 203652) | Bovine rumen microbial communities from UC Davis, California, United States - 1_2617_0518 | ecosystem: Host-associated > Mammals > Digestive system > Stomach > Rumen | place: USA... | reverse complement strand
AAATATGCAGCCGCCCGCAATAGATCACTTGCCAATGCTGCGATATGTTCGGCGGGGTGATCGTCCGTTGAATTATACTCTATCATGTTTCATGCTCCTTTGTGCTCTGCTGCTGCCGTCGTGATTCCCGGCGGTGGAAGGTGGGCGGCTCGAGCGGTGCGCCCGTGTTCCGCAGCTCATGCGGGCGGCGGGTGCGTTCCTCTCAATGTTCTTTGAATATCTCTGCGGGTCGTGTGATAGCTTGTGCGGGTGCTCTGACGTGTGATTTTTTTCACTTTTTTCATGTTCCGCACGGTTTCGCACGCTTTGGCGCACGGTTTGCACGGTTTGCGCACGGTTTATGCACGGTTTAAAAATGCCGTTTTAGCCCTTTATTACAGGCTTTTGCACGGGCGCACGGTTTTTTTGCGTGAAAGTTTCTCTATGCGCGTAGAAAAAAATACACACACTATATGTCATGCTATGTTTTCATGTGCTGATCTTTGAATTCTCCTGCCTGTCATAGTGTGTTCGTTTTTTTTTACCTACATGCGCGCGTAATTACATATATAAACCGTGCAAGCGTGCGGTAGCCTGTATTTATGGGGGTTAGATGGCAATTTCAAACCGTGCATAAACCGTGCGGCGCACGGTTCAAACCGTGCGAAAAGTGGTTTAAACCGTGCGCCATGTAAAATTTTATATTACGGCGGGACTGATCTCACCAATTCCGATATATCCGCGTGCGTGTCCGCCGTTCGGTTTTGGTATATGATAGCTCTGTTCAATGCCGTACTTGTAAGCATTATCGTTCATAAACTTTTTGAACGTGTTTGCCCTGCGGGGCGTTTCAAGATTTTCAGTACACCAATTAAAGTACTTATTATAGAGTTCTTCCGATGTAATGCGCCTGTTCCGTGCGCCGTCAATGGTAACTGCTCCGCTTTCGAGAAATGCAAGTATATTATTGCTTTCGCGTTTAGCGTTTTCAATGTTCTGTTTGGTCTGCTCCGATACGGTGAATTGATAGTTATTTTTCAAAAGTCGTTCAAGTCCCACCAATGCCCAGTTAAATATCTGATCTTTTTCTTTGATAAGATCGTCAACAATGTTCGGGTTGTCAACGCGGTTCGGGTCTTTGGGTTTTGTGGAAAGTATAAGCTGTCTGCGCCAAAAGCCGTCCGAATTATCATAAAGGCTCGAAATTGTACCGTTTCCGAATGCAAATACACGGCTGTAAAGCAATTCTTCAAAGCTCTGTTTGCCTTTTTGCTCGATCTCTGACGGCGTGGTTGCTGTAATGAGCTGCTTCAAGAACGCTGTACGCTCCAATGCTTCAAGCTCTAAATCATCATCAAACATAATCAGACGGTTAACGAGTTTCACGCGGGCAAACCGTGCTTTTGTGCCGTTGTCAAGGTCTTTTACAGCTCCCGCACACATGGCATTTCCAAACATGGCTTTTATAACGGTCTCCATAACGCCTTTACCCTCTCCGCCCTGTCCGATGATAAACAAGGCTTTTTGCGCTTTGGTAGTCGGTAACAAACAATATCCGATGAATTCGCGCAACGTCTCTTGATCTTTTTCGGTCAATAGATCGTTGAGATATGCGCGCCACTTATCCGGGCGGCGGTAGGTATCAGAATATTCAACGTCAAGCCGGCACGTACAAAATTCTTTGTTCGGGGTAAATCTAAAGCCACTGACGGTTATATCATTTCCGTCAAAGTCCTTTGCGGTCTCGGTCGTATAAATCAACGTGCCGTTTTTAACGTGTATACGGTCGGTTTGCGGTGCAATAGGCGGGCTGTAACTGTACAATGCTAAACAGTCACAAACCTTTTTCGCGGTTTGCGCAACGTTTTTGAATATATAGTGCTGTATCTTCTTGTATATGTCGTGTTCGAGCTTATCACGGGGTATCATGCCGTCAACGTCATAAAAGAAATTGTTTATGCACTTGATCTCGCCGCGCTCATTAAAAAGACTGTCACAAAATTTATTTTCGTCTATCTGATTACCAAAATCCGTTACTATTACCCAATCGGGCATTTTATCTTGTTTAGCCTTCTGCAATGCCTTTGAATGCTCGCGCCGTGCGGTTTTCGCAGCCTTCCGCAGCTCCTTCAAGTATGAGTTCATGCGTTTTTTAAAGGCTGTCCCGCACTTGAGGGCGGCGGCGTGTTCCTGTAACTCCGCGCAATAGTCGGTCAACTCGATTTCGTCGATCGTTCCCGTGTCTATGTCGAGAAATTCGCCGATATAGTCATAGATCGCCTTACCCTTGATATAATCGTCTTTTGTCAAGTCCTCGATAACGGGGCGTGCTATTTCGTCGGCGTCCTCGCTCTGATCGTCGGCAGCTGCGGCGGGCTTGGAAGGTGTGCCGCTCTCCGCAGTATCGGCGGGCGGGTCGGTCTCGCTCTGATCGGGGTCGGCTTCACTCGTTCCAATAGTGAGCACGGCGGCGGGTATGCTCTCCGCAGCGGTAACGGCAGCAGTTGCGGCGGTCTGATCTTCTGCGGTCTGACAGTGTTGTCTAAGTTCAATGACTTCTGCGGGCTGTCCGTCTATGGTATCATTCCATTCGAGCGCCTTTGCGGGCTTGCCCTTCTTTGGTTTCAAGAAATTCGGCAGACTGTTTTCATACAATTCATGTTTGTAGCTGTTGAACGCACTTTCATTCAGTTTCATGGCAGCGTATTTCAATGTACCTATCGTGATAGAGCTGTCACGGTTCATGCTCTCCCATTGGCGCGGATTCTGCCGCGTGCCGTCGTAGGTCTCGCCCCATGCTGCAATAGCTTCTGACGGTATGCCCGCGATATGATAAAGAGCGGCGGCAGCGGTGAGAAATTCCGAATACCCGCCCGCGCCAAAATCACAACGGGCGTTAAGTATGATCGCGGCTAACCTTTCGGGGGTCATTTCCGTTCCTTCTCCGCTTGTGGCACGTTTGGCGGCAGCTGCGGTAGCTTTCGCGGCGGCTTTTCCCTTTCGCTCTCGTTCCTTTTCCTCGATGAGCTTTTCAAGGGCTGTCACGGTGTCGGCTGTCATGTACCCGTCATATACTGCGGTGATCTTTTCGGGGTCGCTCCCGAATATAAGGCGGGCGGGGTCGCTGCAAGCACTGTCCGCAACATCTTTGAATATGTCATCGACTATATACGAAATTAGCGCTTTTGCCTTCTTGTATTTCTCGATCGGCGTTTCAAGTACGGTCACGGCGTGCCATTTCCGCAGCTGTGGCGTGCTCGAAACACTCTCCGAAACGATAGAAACGGCGTTCACGGGCTGTCCGATACGCTTCGCAATAGAATTATTTATAAAGTCCCTCACGCCGTCGGCTGTTTCAAGCTCCGCACGCGGTGGGTCTGATTTATTATCAAAGTCAAGTAAAATCGCGGTTTGCTTTATGAAGGCTTTAGACGTGTCAAAGCTGCCGCCCTTGCGGGTGTTGTGCTCGTTCTGCGGTTCGTGTACGATACCGCGCACACAATGTCCCGTGCTCATGTATTTGGCAAGCTCGTTCACATCACATTCAACGGCGTTCGGGGCGTTCTTCAACTCGCTCTGAATGTCTGCCGCTGCTGCTGCCTTTGCGATTTCCTTGTGCTCTTGGGTGTCGGTCGGTATGCTGTACGCCTTGCGACTAATGGTGATCGCTATGTCTGCAAGTGCTGCACACATTTCCGACGGCTTGCAAAAGAGTTTAATTAACATTTCTTTTTGTCCTCCGCTTTCGTGAGATGTACAAAACAAAAAATGCGGGCTGTCATGGTAAACAGTCCGCACGTTTGCGATAAAAAGAAATTTATACACCTAAAATTTATTTTTGTATACTTGTTTACAAGCTGATTGAATTAGATACAATTTGCCCGCAAAATAATACACAAAATATCATGTTTAACTTGTGGTAGTTTCAAAGAGTATTCAGAATTTAAACTTTTGTCCCGTTTGAATTCGCGCTTTTTTGCTCTTGACTTTTTCAAGCCCGTATGATAAAATAGTAGGTACATAAGAGATGTAAAAAGTGCTCAACAATATTTACATCGGCTCATGAGCGGTTGCCGCCGCTCATGAGTTTTTCTTTTTTATCGTGGTACTATTTACCTTTTTAATTATATCACATTTTTATCTTAAATACAAGTCCTTTCGCAAAAAATATGACAATATTTAATTCTTGAAAAAAACGTAGAAAAGTACGAAAATGCGCTAAAATCAACGGATTGTTGCTTGATGAAAAATACAATACTGTAATCAAAATGCGTGGATAATATCTCAAAATTGGCAATTGTGCAAACAAAAATATACAATTTGAGTTATCAAAACGCACAAAAGCGGTATTCGCTCCCAAAACAGGGACGGCAGCTGCTCCCGGCTGTGGGGGTGTGGGTTCGGCAGCGGCAGAGATAAAAATAAAAGGGGGTATGAAAAATAAACATACCCCATATTATTTTATACATACTTTTGCGGTGTGTATACACACAAAGCGGTGTACATTGCCTAATACATATAGCCAATTAATCAACACAAAATACTCTTTGTGTGTTGTGCGTTGTGTATAAGCATATACACAACTTTTATTGTGTATTCACAAATTTTTCAAGGTTCTCCGCAGTAACGCGCCACTTGCCCGCGATTTTCTTTGCGGGTAGTCTGCCGTCCTTGACGTACTGTAAAAGGGTTCTATGCGTTACGCCTAATATGGTTTCAAGCTCGGTCAATGTGTAGGTCGTTAAACGCTCGGTGATCGCGTTCTTTGGGTTCTGCGGTGTATCATTATTGCCGATTGTAATTGACATTATTTCTTTTTCTCCTTTTCAAACTCGTTCAAGTAGGTTTCTAATGCTTGATGTACCAATTCATTGAATGATATCTTTTGTTTTTTGGCTGCCTTCTGTGATCTCTTGTATATGCTCGGTTTCATCACCAATTGCACGCGCTGTGATTTCTTCTCAATGTAATACGGGTTGATCTTGTACCCTTCGGGCGGCGTGAGCGTATCGGGCGCGGTCGGCTCGGTCACGCTCTCCGCAGCTGCCGCCGTGTTGCTGTCGTTATCATCATTGAAAAATTGTGCTGCGGGTGTCTTAAAGTCTTTTGTCATTGTTACTTGCTCCTTTTTGCTTTATCGTACCCGTTCCCAATGTGGAAGGCGGGCGGGTGATCGTCATTGAGAATTATTCAAAGAGATTAATTCGTCAATCAATGCGTTATAATCTGCGGTTACGTTCGAGCGCGGGGCGTACTCGAATACGCTTTGTTGTAACGCTTGCGCTTCTTTCGTCGTGATACACTCCCGAATATTTGCATTGAATAGCCTTGTACCCATTTTCCCCGCAGCGGCGTTTAAACTCTCGGTGAGCTGCTTTGTTATCGTGGCGCGTGGGTTCTGCCGTGTAAGCAATATGCCCGCAATAGTCAATCTGGGGTTGCTGTGGTTCTGAACGTCCTTGATAACGTCGTATAATGCCGATACGCCTTGAATACTCAAAATATCGGCTTGCGCGGGTATGATAACGCTATTACAAGCGGTCAAGGCGTTCACGGTGAGCACGCCCAACGCTGGGGCGGTGTCTATGATGATATATTCGTATTCGCCGCGGATAGGTTCAAGGGTTTCCCGCAACTTGTCAACGCTCCGTATAACCATATCTGCGCCTGCTAACCATTCGGACGCGGCTATTATATCGCCTTGCGCGGTGTGCTGTATGGTGTCGGCAGCTGCTGCCGTTCCCTTGATAACGTCAAGCACGGTTAAGCCCGCAGCGCTTGCGCCCGCGATATACGTTAAATTTCTTTGCGGGTCAAGGTCGATTGCAAGTGCTTTCATTCCCCTTGCGTTAAAGCCCGCCCACAAAGTAACGGCTGTTGTGGTTTTACCCGTGCCGCCTTTCTGATTGGTGACTGTATAAATCAATGTTGGTCACTCTCCTTTCGTGTCATGATAAACGCGGCTTGATTTGCTCCGCTGTATTATCGTTAATAAGCGCGGTCATAAGTCCTTGTGTAAACGCTTCTTTACGTCCCGCGCTTGAATGTGCAAGTATACCCGCAATAAGTCGGGCGTTTTGCTCCGCAGTCAATGGAAGGTCGGCTATTATGTCGGATAACTCTTGCGACGTTCGCAGATATTCCGCGCCCTTGAGAATCTCAATTTTTTCATTTATGGCTTTTGCTCCTTCTGATCGTCGGAACATTCAAGATAATGGGCGCATTCGTCGCATTGAATTTCTATGCCGTCATGCTCTCCATTCCCTAAACAGTCACGCCCACCGGGTGAGGGTGTCAATACAACGTCAACGGGCGGTGCGTTTTCGTCTCCGTAAATACTTTGCATGATCTTTTCATGCACGTATAGTGTAGCGTAACAGTCGGCGCGGCTGTCGTGGGCGCTGCCGTGTTCGCTCCAATTGTACCCGTAGTGCGCGGCGGCTGTCGTGAGCTTTTGCCACTTGTACCTCTCGTAATACTCCGAATATTCGCCGTATAGCGGTCGGGCGTGGCGGGCTTTTCGCGGTATAATGGTAATGGGTAATTTACCAAATGCCGCGCGGCTCTCCGTCGTGTGGTGTGGGCGCTCGGACGGTCGCAACGTTCGGGCGCTTTTTTGCTTACCCTCATAGTATATCATATTTTCGGACGGGTGTCAAGTAGGTAATGCACATTTATTTCATAGTTATGTGTACTTACTTCATAGCAAAAATACCCAATTTTTGCAAGTAACTTGCAAATGACTTGCAAAAAATACTTGTGTTTTATCAAGTACGGGGCGTTTTTCGCCTGTTTTTGTATGCTCTGCACAAAATTAGGTCGGCTCTTTTGACATTCCAATTTCACTAAATAGTTATTTTGTGTAATACCTTTTGAGTATGCCGCCCGCAGCTTTTCCCGCTGCCGTTCGTACACGGTCGGCGGGTCTTTTTGTCCTCTGTCGAGTTTTTCCGAAATATTCCCCATAAAAAGCCCGCGCCCCTCTCGGTTACTGCAGGGGCGATCGAGTTTATCCCGAATATACCGATACATAAAAAAAGCCCCTTGCCATTATCGCGGGGCGGCTCGGCGTGCTCGGTGGTGATCTCCGCGCCCATGTTCGGCAGCGTTCCGCAGTCCTTTGAATTTAAAATTCAATGGAAGGTGCACCCGCCCGCGTTCGCTCCCCTGTCGAGCTGCCGCCCGGCTCATTTTATCCGCATGGGTGCGCGGCGTTCGTGTGTATGACATGTTGTGTATAATGGGTTGTGTATGCGTATTGTGTACCCGCATATATGTATATTAAATTAAATACCCGCCCTTATGTATGCAAATAGGCGAACGCGGCGGTGTGTGTGCTGTCAGTGCAATATGCTTTGTGCGTGCTGTATCGCTCACGGTGCATGATGTATTATTCAATGGGCGTTCCGTATCGCGCATAATACGCGCTGTATTCGGCATTGTGTACGCTGTCAAGCACGGCGGGGTGATCTCCTTTGAATTCTACACATACCCATAAAACGCGCTGTGCGGCTCTGTACGGGGCGGGGGGCGCGTGGTAGGGTTATTTTACAAGGGGTACGCCGTGCGCGTGGCTCTGCGGTGCGGTCTCGTTCGTTCTATGGCGTGATACGGTGGTAACTAACTATTCATCGTAACAAATACGCTCAAAGCGTACCCGATAACGAAACGTTATTGACTTCACGGCGCGGCAGTAGGTTTCAAAGCTCGGTGAGGGTGTCGCGGTTCGGTCGCGGTTCGTTACGTCCTCGCACATCACCAACGGCAGCGGAGGCGCGTACCATGTCGGGCGGTTCGTGATTCTCCCGATTTGCCTATTGTACTAAAATTCTTGTACGCTTGGTATAACGAGATATACGAGGACAGGCGCGGGGCGGGCTGTGGCGCGTTTTACGGGGCGTTATCCGTAGGGGTGTAATTATACGCCGTGAGCGCTTGCGGCAGCGTATCGGGGCGCGTGGTTCGCTCTGCGGCTCGCTGTGGGGCGTTCAATTGGTACGGTGGAAATTATAGGGGCTTGCTGTCGGTCTGATTGCAGGCTTTGAGCTGGTCGGGGCGTGGTCGCTGTCAATCGTTACCCCGTAAAGCTCTAAAGCCTTTTTAAATGCGCCCTTTTCGTCTAAGCTGTAATCAATAGCGATTAAATCAAATATATCATAGTTCGCATTGCATGAAAAGCAATGGCATTTATTCCGCTTTGGGTCGTAACTCATTGACGGATTTGTGTCGAGGTGCTCCGGGTTAAGGCAGCAAAAATTCTTTCTTGTGCTGATTCCTTTACCCTCTAAGTAAAAAGGCAGTTGCTGCTTTATATACTCTTTCGCTTCTTCAAATCTCATTTCTGTATCATCTCTCTTTTCCATGTGTTTTTCTGTGAACGCTTTCAAAGGGGTCTAGCAGGCTTTCTAAGGGCTTGCAGATTTTGGGGTATAGTTAATAGCTTTTGGGGTGTTGCGTGGCTCTGTGCGCTTGCTAGGCGGCTTTTTGGGCGTGTCTGCGTTTGGTGTGGCTTTTCCCCTGCTTTTTTCGTCAAAAACGGGACTTTTTTTCATGTTATTTCATTTCACACTTTAAAGTGAAAAATGCTTTTGCAGGTCGAGGGCTTCCGGCTCTGGGGTGTCTGTGGTTGTTAATATTCTTACAAATGCTTAAAATATTTGCACAGTGACCGTGTGAAGGTCATTTGCTAGCCCGATGTGGTGGGGTGTCCCCCCTTGTCCAGATTGGCGGCGTTATGTCCCCGTTTCTGCTGTGCGCTGTCGAGCTGGGGGCGGCGTTTTGTGCCGGGCGTGTTCGGTCCGACTTTAACGCCCTAAAACTTTAAAGTTTTTTCGTGTGTGCGAGGGCGTGTCTGACTTGTCAAGTGTGGTGCTCGTTGTGGGTTACTTAACATTTATCAATTTTTTTGACCTGGGGGGTGTCCGTTCTGACCGTCCTTGAAGCTTCTCCCCTGATTGTCAAGCCGCTTGTGTGCTCCGCTGTCCGTCTGAGATTGTCAAGCAGCTTTCGCCCGTCCGCTGCTGTCCAGCTCATTCACGCTCTGAGTTGTGCCGCTGCTGCTGTGCTTGCTGTGGCTCTGTGCCTGATCGTGGCTTTGTTCTGCCCGTCCCCGTTGCGGTCTGCGGTGGGCTGTCGCTGCGTGTCTGCTCATGTGCTCATGATCTCCACTTGTTCCGGCTCGGTTCGCTGTCTAGCTGTTCGCCCCCCTCTGGGCTTTTGGCGTTCATCGTGCCCGGCAGGCTATGCCCAATAGTTTACCCTCTGCCGCTATCCGTGCCTTATACGCTCGATATGCAGGCATACGGCAGGCAGATGTGGTTATATCTCCACTCCCCCGAAAGCATTACCACACTATCACATGGAATCCAGTACCGACGGCAGGCGGCTCGATGTCTGACAGTTCCCGACGTTGGGCGCGGCTCTGATCGGCGGCAGCAGCTTCAACGGCTCATGCTATGCCTGCTATGCCCTCGATGATCTCCGAGACTGTCAGCAGGCTCTGCGGGTCTGAATCATTGTAACGCGATGTAACACGTTACAGATACACTTTCGCGTTACGCAAAACACCCTGTAAAATCAACGGTTTTAGCCATTTGTAACGCGTAACGTATTATTATATATATAAATAGAAAAAAATATATGTAAAGAGAGAGTGTATATGTCATTGTGGTAATATATAGCGCGTAGAGCGAAAAAGGTCTATATAGAGAGAAAATTTCGCGTTACGCGTTACAACGCCCCGCAAACCCTGTAAAATCAACGGTTTTGAGCGTAACGCAAGCCGCGTTACATCGCGTTACAGTGACGTTACAGTGACGTTACACTTAAAAAAATAGCGGCTCATGTGAACCGCTATCCGTGTATTATTAGTAAATCGTGTCTGTACGCTCCCAATGTGGTGAACCCGTGGACGGCTCACGCTTCGCTCACGCTTCATTCAAGGCACGTTCCCGATTGAAGTATATCTTGTTACACTTCAATCGTTATGGCGAGCCTGTCGAGCTGCCGAAAGTATATCTTGTTAGACTTTCGATTGAAAATAACTGAATTATTTGTATGTGAATAATTGTTCACATTGTTTCAATGGCTGTTCGGCGGGTGCTCGGTCATGGTTCGGGGTAGGTACTCCGCAGCTCGTACCGTGTGCCGCTGCTGTCAATGGGGTGTCCGTTTCGGGCGGGGTTTCTCATTGGCATTTCACGGGAAAGTGTACGGCACTTTCTATACTTGCTAATATCGGAAATATAAAAAAATGTTGGAAAATGTTTCTTTTTTTGTGCGCCGTTCCTGTCGGCACAATGTACCGTACCCCGTGAAAATGTTAGGAAATAACAGAGCATACAATCGGGCGTACCCCATGAAATATAGGAAAATATAGGGCAAATAATAGAACGTCCCCCCCGTGCCGCGTGGTTTTGGTTTTCGGTGGGGTGTGTTGTGGGGTTCTTATTTCTCGCAGAATGCCAAAAAACGAGATTTTAGGATAACAAATGCGAAAAATGTGTGCAAATGTAGGCATAATTCACGGTAAATGATAGCATATCAGAAATACAAACGCGCATAATAAAAGCCCCTGCGGGCGCTCTGCGGGGCTTTATCTTTGGGCGTATACTTTCAAGGGGTCGGGCGTTCGCGGCTCTCTGTGGGCGTTCTCGTAGGCTCTGCGGGCGCGTTATGGGCTGACGTTCCGTATTGATGTATTTTCAAGAGTAATTCAGACAAAAAATATTTAAAATATTGCGTTTATTGTGCTACCGTGCGGTAATGATCGAGCTTTGAAAAATGTTTTTATAATCCCCCCCCGTCCCCCTCACGCGCTCCGGCGGGCTGCACGTCGTGAGCTTGCCTTTTTTTATAATGCTGCTTTATGAAAAGACAAAAGCCGCATTATTGAGCGGTAATGCGGCGCGGTGTCGTGTGGGCTTGTTTTGTACGATAACGAAAACGCGGCGCGGGGACAAATGGCGCACGTTCCCTATATCAATATTATACCACATATTCGCCGTTTTGTCAACTGCTTTTGCATAAAGGTTGACAGTTATTTCATATTTTTCGCGGGGCTCTTGGTGATCGCCTTTGAATACTTCTTTTCGGCTGCGGCAGAGTTCCCGCCCGGCTTGTTTTTTCCATGCGCGGCGCGTTGGTCGAGCTGTAAAAAGCCGAATATTTCAAGGGGCGGGGGTGTACCTGTAACTTTTGCCGGGTATATATAAAAAGGGCTGTACGGTCGGCAGAATTCAAAGCACATCAAACTCGTTATTGTGGGCGGCTATGGTTTCGGGTTCAATTCCCATTGCTTTCAATAGCTTTATCATAGCATTGTTAGTGCTCCGCGTCTTTATCCATTCCGCGCACTCCTTCCGAAAAAACTCATGTGAGGTCACGCATCTGAACAGTCGAGTGGGTGCTCGGTCAACGTCCCGCAGAAAAAAACGGCTTTTTTTCGGGTACGAGGTGTGGCTCATTCGGTCAGCTTGCATAGTTCCTCGTACTTCTTCAAATACCAACGGTCTTTGTATTCCTTAATTTTGTCGGGGTGCTCCTTGCGCCACTTTCTGTAATACTCCCGGTAATATTCGGGGTGTGCCTTGCGCCACTTCTTGTGATATGCGTTCGCTTTCTTGCGGTGCTTCTGCCGCCAACGTCGGCAATACTCCCGATTAACGGCGCGGCGGGCGGCTTCAATCTTTGCCGCTTCTGTCATGGTATCGGCAGCGGGTACGGATGCGGGTGCGTTCCTGTTCTCGGTTTTCATTTCTCATTCTCCTTTGCTGTGAAATTCTATTTCGGCAGCGATTGCAAGCGCTTTCAATGCCGTGTCTATGGGTATCGCG
>Ga0326512_10003333_pt1 | contig 11813 bp, 10 predicted proteins | sample 1_2617_0518_D_FD_203652 | JGI IMG/M metagenome (GOLD analysis project Ga0326512, IMG submission 203652) | Bovine rumen microbial communities from UC Davis, California, United States - 1_2617_0518 | ecosystem: Host-associated > Mammals > Digestive system > Stomach > Rumen | place: USA... | reverse complement strand
CATTGATGCAGTATCACCAGACGACTACTGGATTACTCGCAATGAGGCTTACAACGAAGCTCTATGGAAATCATGGGTTGAGTCCTTCGGCGAATACTTGAAGACAAGGCCAACCATCATCGAAGCGGAGGAAAGCGAGACATGAGGATAATCACCAGAAAAAAGCAAGTCGAAATTGCCAAACAGCTTGCGGCAATCTATTACACTGCCGTTCACTGGCGGGACGAGGAATGGGAAGATTTTGTAAAGTGCATCGTTGGCAACTGTGCTGACATCGCCTTTGCCGTTGGTGGCGAACGCATGATGGCGATTGAAGTTCCAGCGCTTGTTATGGAGTTGAATCAGCGTTTGCACAAGGCGGAGGAGGAATCATGAGCGTCATAATAAAGGATATGGAAGTACCGCAGTATTGTGGTGCTTGCCATGTAGGATTCTGCAAACAGATTGGATGTGAGCTGTACATTGGATTCGATGACTATGCTACAAGTAGACATCCGGATTGCCCTATCAGTAATATTCCTACACCGCACGGCAGGCTGATCGATGCGGATGCATTTGAAAAAGAAAACGCATATTTCTGGAACAGAGATTTTATCAATCCGAAGTATGAAGATACCCTTGCAGATTTGGTGAACGCTGCGCCAACCATCATCGAAGCGGAGGAATGATTATGGACGCACTTGATTTTCTCCGAGAATATAATCGAATGTGCAAAGTAAACAAGGACTGTTCCGGATGCCCATTGAAAGGAACTGATTGTTCAATAGGTCGTGAATTGTCTGAAGAGGAAATGATCAACATTGTAGACAAAACTGAACAGTGGAGCAAAAAGCACCAACCAATGACCAATGCTCAGAAGTTTGAGGAAGTGTTTGGGTTCTTGCCAGACGGAGACTATATATTTAGTAAAGATTATTTTATAAACGCTGTAAAAGGCCCTATTCTCAAATGGGATGAACCATACGAAGGAGTAGAAATATGAGACCTATAATTTTAAAAGCTGACCAGGATGGAAAGCTTCTAATCACAGTGGATGAGATTCAGAAGATGGTAGAGGACGCATATAACGAAGGCGTTGCGGATGGGAAAGCCAGCGTTCCGGCCTATAGCGATCTGTGGCAGCAGACGACGAAGCCATATACAAATCAGATTTACTATGGAACCGACATAATACCGTGCGGACAAAATGAAGCGGGGATTTCATATGAAGACAAAAGATGAAGTAATCGATGGGTATCTGTCCCGTCACACACCGGAGGGTCAGGTTATCCGGTCCGAGCTGGATGGTATCTGGAGGAACGGATATGAGGCCGGGCTCCGGTACAACGAGAAGAAGTTGGATATCGAAACTACCCGGCAGTATAACATGGGGTATGCCAACGGAGTAGAAGCGGGTAGGAACATGGTCGTTACCTATGAGGGTGCGTATGACAAAGGTGCTGATGATGGTCGGTATGAATTGTGGTGGGCAATCAAGAAGCTGTATCTCAATCCTGATGAGGGCGGTCTTTCAGCTATGGACGTCGTGGAGTTGTTTGGTGAGCATCATATCTTCAGCGACATCCTACGGAATTATACACCGGAGGAAGTTATCGAGAAGGTAAAGTCCTACGAAGAATCCAAGAAATCCGCGCCTACTAACCGGGATAAGTTCGAGGAGCTACTTGGGTATAAACTACTCGGCAAAGATCTATCCTTTGTAGATGAAGACGGAGAAATACATCGGCTTGATTTAGACGAGTCATATAAGGAGCCGTCCGATGGGAACTAACTACTACGCAGTTCGTACCAGACCTACGGTTGGGGAGCCTGTTCATATTGGAAAGTCCTCATGGGGCTGGCTGTTTCTGTTCCAGACACAGGATAATCATTACCATGATCCGCCCATTGTATGGAACAGCTATGACGAAGTGAAGGATTGGTTACGGAAATACACAGTGGAAAGAAACGATTATGTTATCATGGATGAGTACGATAACATAGTCCAGCTCGATGAGTTCATTGGTATAGTGGACAGCGAGCAGAACGATCCGCACAATCTGAAAAACCCAGACAACTTCCGGGAGGGCGTGAAGAATGTGGACGGTTATCGATTCGATGATAGGTGGTTTTGTTAGATGAATATATCTTTTAATTTTGACCTTGCCGTCCTCCTTTCCGTAGTGTTCACAGTACTTAAACTCCTACACATAATCACTTGGTCTTGGCTATGGGTACTCTCCCCTATCTGGATCTCTGCCGGAATTGCTGCTTTGGTTATGGCCGTAATTTATTTAGGCACAAGGTAGATATGGAAAATTTATACGAGAAGTTTTTAGAAATCCTGGAAGACCATCCGGAAATAGACGAGATGTTCTACCCGTGGAGCGAATGCCAAGTCAGTATATATGAGATTCCACGGGTAGAAACAGAAATGTTTTTCCCTAGGCATCCTAATTCTATGATAGAGGTAAAAGAAAATAATGAAAGTAACCCTACTTAACCACCCAGATGAGCAGCGGTGGTTGGAAGTAAAGCAGAGAGCTCTGGTAACTGTTGGTAAGCAGACGTCCACTCCCCCAACCGATGAATGGAAAAAGAAGATTCTCACCGCACGGCATAGCCCTATCCGCCATCTGGAGTTCAGTTTCTATATGGAGGATATCCCGTCATGGGTGAGCGTTCATCTGGCGCGTCACGTTCATAGTCAGCCATATATTAAATCCCAGCGTAATGATAGACAAGCTGAGTATGATAGAAACGCAGCTCCTCAGAATGCGCCGGTCAATATGATCTATGACGTTAATGCAGAGGAACTCATGACTATAGCAAATAAGCGTCTCTGTAACCAAGCATCTCAGGAGACCAGATCGTTGGTTAGGATGATGTGTATTGAGGTAGAGAAAGCTTGTCCTGAGTTTAAGGGCCTGCTCGTTCCTGCATGTGAGTATAACGGAGTATGCCACGAGATGTATCCATGTGGTAAGATGAAGAAACAAAATCACAATTCGTGATCTTGGTTCGAATTCTGTACATTATTAGGGACACTTCCCTACTCTGAATTGATCACGGGAGAATAAGAAATGAAAACAATTGAAATCATAGAACTTGCTAAAGTCCTGAAAAGATCTGCTGAGAAGCTGGAAGAGATTAAAGACAGTGTGGATAACATAGATGAGATCGATGATCTTATAGCGGATATACATTCTGCGTACAGAAGGTTCATGTACGAGGAATGGAATTAAGGCGCGATTATCCTAAAAAAAGATACCCCCTACTACAGAAATGTAGTAGGGGGTTTTGTCGTTTTACCGACGGATCAGTCTGTTCCTCTCTGCTCAGCCTTTTTTCCGGTTCGTTACTTCAGCAGGTGGGATCACATATCCGGAAGCTATAGAATCATACTGCCTTGCTTGGGCTTCGTGCAATTGCTCTGCTGCTTTAACGGCTGCTTTCTCAGAATCATATATTCCGAGATGCTCACCCGTTTCGAAGAAGTGATCCAGCGCCTCTTCGTCAGACACATGTTGCCAGCCTTCGCCAACCCATTCGCCATCATGGCTGTAGCCTTCTTCCACATAGATAACTGTTGGAAGATTTACATACTCGCCATCGATTTCATAAGTTACGCTGTCTACAGTAGAGTAGCTTCCGTCACTGTTTCGGAGAATCGGTCTGCTGTTCAGATCTATATTCCCCGCCTGAAGTAACGAACTGCTTCCAGATATCTTCTGACTCTCATCGAATTTTACTGCCGGAGTACTGTCGATAGCAGCATTGGTGGTATAGTAAACATCATAGAGATCGAAATTCTCGATGTCACTATAATTCTTTACTCCACCATACTTCTGCTTAGTAGCTTTACCAGCATACTTATCAGCAGCACTACGCAACTTCTCATATCCTTCAGCGGTATTCAGCTCAAGGTAAGAAGCCGTGTTAGCGGCATTATCCAGATAGTCATCATACAATTGCTTTCTGTAACCACGGGCTTCGGCATTCGCAATTGTTCCACCGACATAGGTATCTTTCAGAATCTGGATCTTTTGAGCATCCGTAAGATCTGTATTCGCGAGATACTGATACTTATTCGCCAGATTTGCCTTTTCATCGAAGACCGCAGAAGCATATCCTTTAGACTTAAGGCTTCTTGCATATTCTTCCTGTACTGCCGCAGCCACATCCTTACGGAGTTCTTCCTTCTTGTATTCCTGAGTTGTCGCAGGCAGAGCTTTGAACTCATCGCTCGATACCATTGCAACATATCTAGGAACGTAAGCACTGGTGAACTCTTTCTTAATCTGGTTCTTGTCTTCTGTAGTAAGGACAATCTTGTAAGCTGCTTCATCCGGATCATCGAGGGAAGACCCCGGAGTGTACTTTGTAGCAAGCCACTCGGCTCTCTCTTTCGGAGTTGACAGTTCCTGATCTGCGATCTGATATGCATTCGCCCAGGTGAAGCTACCGGCTTTACCAAATACTTCGGATCGTCCACCTGCCTGATACAGTTCAGAAGCATATTCGTTTTCAACTTGTGTCGCCACTTCGTTGAATCGTCTTGCCACCATATCTGTCTGGTATTCCAGAGACGGAGCATTCTTGAACTTATCCGAGAACACGAGTTCATTATAGGCTTCATTCCATGCCGCTCTGAATCTGGTCTCAAGGCGGGATCTCTCTGTCTTATCAAGTTCTAAGCTGTACCCTAAGTGGAGCGGGTTATTGATTGTGGTATCCGCTTTATACTTAAAGCCGAGCCAAGACGCCTGTGCTTCAACATCGTTCCTATAGTCTCCCTGGATATCCGCCGTGGTAAGATTAAGGACCATGTCGAAGGCATCCGCTCCGATGGAAGCTGCTTTACCGACATGCTTTACTCTATCTGTCTGATCGAGCAGTTCGCCGTAAGCTTCCAGAGTCTGGGTTCTCGCATCCTCATAGAACTGCTTCAGCATTACATCCTTATCTGTAGCGTTCTGGTAGTTCGGATCGCTGTACAGTTCATGCAGTCCGTTACGGATTATATCAGCATTGATCTCACGGATGATATCCTCGTCTGCGCCTTCAAGGTCATAGAGGAAGCCATCGGAGGAAACGCTCGATACGCTATCAGGTGGATTAAACTTAGATGCGATCAGCGTAGCGACCTGGTCCTCATTCAGATTCGGATTGGAAGCCAGCCATGCGAAGATCTTTTCGTTGGACTTATTATCCTCGTACTCGGTCTTAATAAGGATGTAATCCACAGGACCGATCTTCTGAGCCACATCCATCCACTTATCGAGTTCATACTCCGGAGTGATTGTGGATTTGGCATACTTGTCAGCGTAGGAGTACACATTATCAACCATCTTTATTTTCTCAAGATCAGTTGCATTCTGGTACATCTCGCTGCTGAACATCTGTGCCAACATCTCATGTGCTGTTTGTCCACGGGTTTTGGCAAAGTCCTCATACTCTTCCTTGGTAAGATTCTTTTGGACTTTTTCATCGCCCTCTCCGTAATTCCAGTATTTCGCACCGGTATTGGGGAACACACTATTTTCTCCGGTAGACCCATAGAGTCTCTGTAATTCTGCATCAACAGGAGTTTGGTTAATGATATTGCCATAACCCGGAGATAAGAAGTTTTCGACTACCTTCCATATAGTACTAAGTACCGTGTTAGAACTGTCCGTTCTTCCCCATGCATCCACAAAAGCCATCTTGTTTTCTTCAGATGGATACCAGTCTTGCCCAAACAATCTACCGACATCCGGCAGCTTGCTGAGGATAGATTTCTGTACGAATCTGTTGAGTGCAGAGTTCTTGGAATTCTCCTGTATGAATGTAGACCGTCTATCCTTATCCGTGACTCTTGCGACTTGTCCAAGGAATGTAGGCATACCTTGTGCAATATAACTACCAAACATGGAGATACCAAGTACACCGAGTCTGGAAGTATCTTTCGCACTTGCTACCGAGGACAGGGTGTTCTCAATACCATCCAACATAGAGAGCGAAAGCATAGGATCAGCAAGCTTTAGCAGGAACATCCAGTTATCCGTATCAGTAAGATCCGGATGATCACTATGCAGTGTGGAGTAAAGTACCTGACCGCAGAACAGAGGCAGTGCTATAGGAGCCATCCAGTCTATGGTGAAGCTGTACTTTCCAAATACCTCTAAGGACCACGGCTGATGACCTTGCAGTTCTTCGAACTCTGCTTCTTTATCATCATCCGGACCCTCGCCTCTGAGTTTGAGTCCGAGGAATCCTTTAGCTAATAAGTAGCCAAGAGCGAGGAAGGCTGTTCCGGTCCATCCGGCTGCGAATCTGTCGATGCACTGGCTTGTTGTGTACTCTCCGGATCTAAGATCCTGAGCAAGCTTAATCGAGCTGGAGATTAGTCCTATAGGTGAATACTCGATGCCGCGTTTAAGTATGTTAGCAGGAGTCTTAGTGAATGGCACTAAGCCTTCCAGGATAACATAGGCAACCGGGCTCTTTGCTTTCAGCTGATTAAGAGTGGAAGCCAGAACATTCGCATCATGGTAGGTATTTCTCTGCGCTTCTATCATTGCCCAGTTACGGATCTCGTTCAGAGTCTTTCTGCCTTCACGGGTAGTATCAAAGGATTGGACATCCGCTTCTTTAATACCTCTGGCCTGTAGTGCTTCAGCAAAGGCTCTGGTGTAGTAGGTATGCATGAAACCCATGTCTTCTGCGGATAGGGCTTTTCCATTCAGCTTCTCCAGCTTATTAAGCAGCCCCCACTTGAAGATCTGTCTCTGCCCAAGGATATCCTGAATATCAGAGAACTTATTACCACCAGCTTCACCGGCAATGATCTTCGCCATCACCTCGAAGTCCTGTTCGGCTCTCTTCATGTACGCGGAATCTTTACTCAAATCCGCGCCTGCTTTTCTCATTCGGAGTGCAGGATCAACGAATTTGTTCTCAAGCTGTCTTGCAAGCATATCCTTCATGAATACCGCAGGCATGAATGCGGCGTTGCCAATCAAGTTACGGATATGGGTTCTGGGGTTACCAAGCATTGCAAGGTATCTCCATGCGTTCCATTGATCCATCCACGTTGCTGGGATATGCTCTGCAAGATCTTTCTTGATCGCCTCTACTGCATTATCCAGTTCTTCTCTTGTGGAACTGGAGAGCAGTTGTGCAACAAGAGCCTGGTTCAGAGTGAGTGTACCCATCTTACCGCTCTTAATACGGCTGTCGTATTTCTTGTTCAGATCGTTTACTACGCTCTGGAGATAATACAGCTGCCCACGAGGAGTCATCTTCTTCAGAATCCGGAATGCCTGAAGAGTCTGTCCGGTATAGTGCGCGAGAATAGTAAGATCGGAAGTCAGCTTTACCGCATCATTGATACGGCCTTCTGCTGCGGCCTGTTGGAGAAGCAATTCGCCAAAAGCGATATCTACCTGCTTCGGTGTATGCTCGGATCTCACAAAGCCATCCCATTCAGCCAGAGCCTTTTCGTAGCTACCCGCTCGATCAAAACGCTGTTGCGCTCTGCGGATTGCTTCCTCATTAGACATCGGCGTGTAGGACATTGCTTCATCTGTCAGAGCCATACGAACAGCTTCATCTGTCAGCCATTCCTGATCAGCGTTTCTGGCAACGGTCTGCGTGAACTTCATGATAGTCTTCCCTTCAGAAGTCTTTTTCGCAAACTGGACATCCTTGTTCTTGTCCTCTTCTGCTGTACGCATTCCACCATAGCGTTTGACCAGTTCATCCATGGCCTTGTACAGGGCTTCCTTCTGTTGTGGTGTTATGGCATCATTGATCTGAATCATGTTCCGGACAGTATTGATATCCTCCTCATAGAGGTTGTACTGCCGATTCATCAAACTGTTAATGATGTCTTCCACATTTTTCAGAGCCATATCTCCAGACTTCATCGCCTTGAAGATCTCTCTGGTAAATGAGCCAATCGGATACATGTCATCTGTTGCGACAACATCACCATCCTCATTTACGAAGGTGTCAGTGTCCGGATCATAAAGTGTAGCATAACGCCCAGCCGGATCTTCCTCTACGGAATAGCGGCTTACACCTTCCGTCTCCGCACTCTGCGATTGACTCTGTTCATAGCGTTCTCCATTACTTCCTGCGGGTCGAAGTGTTCTTTCTTGATTCGCCGAAGGAACTTCTTCCGTTCCTCGTCGTAAGCCATCATTCGATTCACCGATATTATATCCATTAGATTCATACCGATTTGCAGGAGGTATTGTATAAGGTTGCGCTGCGGTTGTGTTAGAACTGTTGGCATTTTGCATTGCCTCCAAGTAATTAATGTATTGTGCTTCCGGGCTGTCTGGTCCTACATTATTTAATACTACAGTCTCTCCGGTAGGAGTCTGGTAGTATGCCGTGTTCTCATCAGAAGAATAGTACAGGTTATCCGACAAGGCTGACTTAGTACCTGGGAATTGGATTATCTGCGGTGCTGTCGTATTGACCGGGCGCACAGAGAAACCATACCTCGGGTTCTGTCTTTCAATCATGCTTAGATCTGCTGCATATTCTGTAAGTACTTCACGAAGTTCAGATGCAAGCTGTTCCTTGCTTGTTCCAGGTTCGATGTCCCAGTTACTCTGGCTGTATTGCTGTGCTATACTCTCCAGATCACTGTAGCGATATCTGTCAAGGTTTTCCAGGATATCGTTGATGGAAGTCTTTTTGGTTAAGCTGCGTTCCTTCCTGACAAGCTTATCCAGTTCATATTGAGCCTTGATAAGTTTGTTACGAAGGGTTCTTTCAACACCCTCATCAAACTCCACATCGATTGCATCCCCGAGTTCTTCAATCTGGGAACGAAGCGAATTAATTTGTCTCTCGTCTTCCAGAGCTTCAAAGTCCATCACAAGTTCATCACCGAAGGCATCATAAGCCGCGGTCGGATCGATGTCAAGGGAAAACCTCATGTCTGGATCTTCTGTCGGATTTAAGTTCTTAGCGTCCTTAATCTGATTAGCATCGAAAGCAACGACAATGGTAGAAGTTTCTGAGGCTCGTGAGATGCTCCCGGAGTCTACGCAGTTTTTAATGATAACTCCGTCATAGCCGTTATCTTTTGCATACTTACTTAATCCGTGGGTGTCTGTAGTATATCCGTCAGAACTTTGGTGAGCAGAAAATGTACTATCATTAAGACTATTAAGATATGTATAGATGTCTTCAGGTATTTTTATGTCGTTGTAAACTCTACCTTCCGCATCTAATACGAGAGGATTTACTATATTGGCGTATAGCGGATAAACAGCGGAGAGATTGTTTGACTCCCTCTTTTTATCCAACTCATAAGCTAAGTCTTCTTTTGAACTATAATATTCTCTTTCAACGCCGTAGCTATCTGTTTCTTTTATGCTTGCAATAACAGCTTCAGAAGAAACATCCAGCCCATTGTACTCGCCATAGTCGAGTATTTGACTAAGTGCGTTCATTGAGTTTTTCAGTTCTTGATAGGCTTCTCTTATAGTTTTCTTTTCTGCATAGCCAATGTTAGTTCTTGTAATTTCATCAAGTAAATACTCTGCATAGTCCTGAGCATCTAGTACATTAAGTCTCTGAGATAAGTCTACACTATTAAGATAGTCTAAATATTCAGAAGTTACATCTGCCAACCCTAATCGGGCTACAAGTTCTTGCGCTTTTTGTTTATAGGAATTAAGTAAGTGATTGGCGTTTTGATACTGTCTATTAAATTGGTCGGCATAGGAAGATACATTTGTAATAGTCCTGTCCGGAAACAGTTCCTGATATACCGAAGCGAAGACTTCGTTAGGTAGATCTGCCGCTTGTCCTTCGTAGACATTATCAAATAAAGATCGAACATTTGTACGGCCAGCTTTATAGGAGTTAGCTATATCCGGATTATCTGTCATGAAGAAGCTTATTCCATCATTTGCTCTACGCGGATCTACGATAGTGAATCCCCAGGATCTAGTTCCATGATACAGTTTTAAAAGTCTTCCAAGCTCGTCCCTTACTTTGGAGTTAGCAAAGTACTGAGCTTGACTTTCGGACAATTGATTTCCATCAGAGTCAAGAGAGAAGCTACCTTCCGGTCGCTCAATAGTATCAAGCAGAGGACTTACTATTGCTCTGGTCAGCTGAGTAGGAACACCATTACCAACGATCTTGAATGCATCGGTCTGGTGGGTTTCTCCATTCCGCTTTGCCGGAAGCATGAACTGGTCATCCAACCCCTGGATTCTTGCGTATACTCTCGGAGTTACTTTCTTTATCGTACCGTCCGTAAGAATGATTCTTGCTTCACTGCCATCTGTCATCAGAGTCGGTGACGGCTGATCGGCATAGGCGTACATGATCTCTCCGCCCTTCGTTCCGCTGAGAAGAAGTATCGGTTGCTCAAGGTTATTGATGTCGATACCCATCTTGTCAAGGCGGGCTCTACGGGCAGCTGTAAGTCCGGAGTCATCCATCGTAGGAAGTTCATCCACGATATCGGATACCGCACTCCACCAGGAAGTACTCTGCGTCTTAATCGGTTTCGGAGGAAGTTCCCCTTCTTTTACAGCACGGACAAATAACCGATCACGGATTGTAGCTGCGCCGTAGTCAGATGCTCTGTATACATCCACATCCCAGTTATAACCGAGGGCATCCAGAGTATCGGTAACCATCTTCAGAGATTCAGATCCACGATACCCGGCTACGTTCTCCAGAGTAAACACCTTCGGTTGCCATGCCTGTAATGCTTTAGCGATGGACTGAGCAAAGCTTCTATCCATTTCCGTCTCGCCGGATTTGTTGTTTGCTCTAGAGAAGTTTTTGCAAACAGGGGAAGCATGGAAGTAGTCCACATGACCCGCTATTACAGCACCCGGTTCTACATCGTTAACATCTGCATCCGTGACCATGATCGCGTTTCCGTTGTTCTTAACAAACATATCACGGATCTTCGGATCATATTCCACAGCAAGCAGAGGCATCAGACGATTGTTCAGTGCATAGTCTAATGTACCGGAACCGGCGAAGTAAGTAACAGAAGCAATACCATCCCGGTCTAAGCTGAAGCTACCTTCTGTAATGGTGTTGCCATTGGAATCTGTGAAGGTTTCTGTCGCATCGTTATTCGGATATACTTCTATACCGCTTACTTCAAATCTGTTCGGTTTTATTGAAGTCCATTCCTGTGATACCTCATCATAATAGAACCTTTTACCATTACGCATAAAGGTATCATCTTTTCTATGCCATCTACCCCAGCCGTCCTGAGCCGCGTCTTCTTCTTTTACCCAATAGCCCTCATCTGTCTTTACTTCACCTACATGAATAGTTTGTTCGGCCTTCTGTGTTGCATAATATCCACCATCTTGTTGCCTATTAGCTATTTCAACGTAGTCGAGGTAAGCATTGTAATCGACATTGTCGAGAAGATAGTTTAGACCTACAGATGCCGCATCGAGCGCATTAGTTGTATCAATACCAAAGAATCTCTTTATCGCGTCTACTACTCTTTCCCACAGGGATTTCTTTTCAAGGGCCTCCCTAAATCTTGGACTAGATAACACTGCGAGCATCTCATGCATATCGACAGCTGCATAGCTTTTCCCTAGAACAGGATCGGCTTTAATTTCATTATATACAGAACGTAAAGTTTCTACGGCTGTTCGCATGTCCTTGTTTAAAGAGATATTGTACTCCGGCATTTCGTATGCGGTTATTGCATATTGAGTGCAGCTATGGATCAGTTCGTGAAGGAGGGTGCTGGCTTTCCCTTGGTTAGTAACACCAAGATCATTAAATCTATTTATATTGTATTCGACTATAGACCCTAAAGCATGCCCATGTACATC
>Ga0326512_10003327_pt1 | contig 11817 bp, 29 predicted proteins | sample 1_2617_0518_D_FD_203652 | JGI IMG/M metagenome (GOLD analysis project Ga0326512, IMG submission 203652) | Bovine rumen microbial communities from UC Davis, California, United States - 1_2617_0518 | ecosystem: Host-associated > Mammals > Digestive system > Stomach > Rumen | place: USA... | reverse complement strand
ATAAAAGTATTAGAAACAATATTATGTTAAAAAATAAAAAGAGGTGAAATAAATGAAAAAAATTAATTGGAAAGATATAGGAATTAGATGTTTAAAAACATTTATACAAGGAGTAGTTGCTTATTTAGCAGTAAGTATATCAACTACCGACTTCACTAATAAAGAGGCTATAAAAGGCTTAATAATAGGTGCAATAGCCTCTGGCGTTAGTTGTTTAATGAATTTGATTAACAATTTATTAAAAGGAGATGATTAACTATGAAAAAATACGGAATAGATATTTCTGCGCATAATGGAAATATAGATTTTAACAAATTGAAAGAGCAAGTTGACTTTATAATATTAAGAGCAACCTGGGGAACAAATACTGATTCAAGGTTTGAAGAATATTATAGAGAATGTAAGGCTCATGGTATTCCAGTAGGTGCATATTGTTATAGTTATTCTTTAGAGGCACAAACAGGAATTGAAGAAGCAAATTATATGCTTAATTTAATTAGAGGGAAACAGTTTGAATATCCAATCTATATAGATATGGAAGACGCAGATAATTATAAGGCTAATCATGGTATGCCTAGCAATGCAACTTTAACTGCTATCTGTAATAATTTCTGCGAAACAGTTGAAAAAGCAGGTTGCTATGCTGGTGTATATGCTTCACAAAGTTGGTTTAATAATCAAATAAAAGGTATTACAAAATATGATAAGTGGATTGCCAACTGGGGCACTAATGATGGAACAGAACAAAAAGATTTATCATCATTATGTGGTATGTTACAATACACATCAGAAAAATATATTATAGGAAAAAGATTTGACGGAAATGTTGCTTATGTAGATTATACAGCTATTATTAAATCAAAAGGTTTAAATGGTTATGGTAATCTGCCTCAACCTATACCAACACCAACACCAACAAAAACTTTAAAAGTAGGTGATATAGTAAGAATAGGAACTGCTTCAAATTACAATTATTATGTAGCTGATGATGTTCAAAAAATATATGGAATTTATCAAGTAAGAGAAGATTTAAATGCAGGTGGTGAAAATCGTTTTAGTTGGAAAGATAATGGTATTCCAGAAAAGTTTGTTGATATAGTAAATGCTAATGGTAAAAAAGTATGGAATAGTGACTTAATCCATATGAAAAAAGGTTACAAGTTTGTATTCAATAGAGCATTTAGAATATCAAAAACTGCAACTGATGGTGGTATTAAGTATTATCAATTAGATGCAGGGTTAGGAGATAAATACAAGTTCTGGGTAGTTGGAACATATTTATATAAAGTAGAGAAAATGTAAATTTGACATTTTCTTTTTAATATGTTAATATTTAATTTGTGATGAACACATTACATCACTCAAATACCTTTCTAGTAATTTTAACATAGAAATTACTAAATGTGTTGTGCATCTAAAAATAAAGATGTATAAGAACTTATTCATTTTAATGGGTAAGTTTTTTATTGATTTTTTTTTAATCTAATAATATAATGGAATTAATAATGGAGGGGTATTATGAGCAATTATATTACTAGATTGCTAAATGAAAGAAAAGACATAAAGAAAAAGATTGATAATATAAATAGGATTATCGAGAGTTCTCTGGGAAGTCGTGACTATTTTGTTAGAAAACATAAATATTTTTGGAAAATATATGAACTGAATAATCAATTAAAAAAGATAAATAAAAAACTTGATTTTATTATGACTTTAAAAGCATATATGGAGGGAAAAAATGAAGAGCAAATTATCAAAAGCAACATCAATAAGTAATGAAGTTAGGCAAAAAGTGTGGGAACGCGACCAAATGGCTTGTATCTACTGCCATAGACGCGTTCCTGTAGAATGTGCCAATAGTCATTTCATAAAAAGGAGCCAGTTAGGCCTAGGCATAGAACAGAATGTTGTTACTGCCTGCCCTGAATGCCATTATAAGTATGATTTTGGGCGAAATCCACGTCCAATGATAATTTATACTTGGAAGTATCTTTCGTCAAAATATGAGGGTTTAAAACGTGAAAATCTAGTATATAAAAAGTTTTTTAATTAGAACAATTTGAAATAAATTGTTTTTTTATTTTAAAAAAGTATTGACAATTGTAGGAAATTATAGTAATATGTAATTAGTTAGGAGGGATAAAGAATGATGAACGCAGAAGAATTGGCGAAAAGACTTAACAAACATATTAATACGATATACAACTGGATAAAAAAAGGAATGCCATGTATAAAAACAGAAAAAGATTATTTAATTAATTATGATGAAGTAATTGACTGGCTAAAATCAAGAGATAAGAGAGGAGAATAAAAGATGAGAGAAAAAAATGATTTAGAAATAGAGGAGAAATAATATGGCTACCAACAAAAAATATTATTATTTAAAATTGAAAGATAATTTTTATGAAAGTGAACAATTAATAATATTACAAAATATGCAAGATGGATATTTATACAGTGATATATTAATGAAACTATATTTAAGGAGTTTAAAAACAGAAGGTAAATTGATGTTTAATGATTTAATACCATATACTCCGAGCGTTTTAGCTCAAATAGTAAGACATCAAGTTGGAACTGTTGAGAAAGCATTAAAAATATTTAAAGAATTAGGATTGATTGAAATATTAGACAATGGAGCAATTTACATGATGGACATACAAAATTTTATAGGTAAAAGTTCATCAGAAGGAGATAGAAAAAGAGAGTATAGAAATAAAATTCAAAACGAAAAAAATAACCTTTTAGGACAAATGTCCGACAAACGTCCACCAGAGATAGAGATAGAGTTAGAGATAGAGAAAGATATAGAGATAGAGAAAGATATAGAGAAAGATAAAAAGAAAGAAAAGTATGATAATAAAATATTTGAAAAGTTTTGGAATGAATATCCAAAGAAAATATCTAAAGGAAATGCGGAGAAATGGTTTAAAAAGAATAAACCAACAAATGATTTAGTTGATTTGATGATTGAAAAATTAAAAATTTATAAAGAAACAGAACAATGGAAAAAAGATAATGGTAAATATATACCTTATCCTTCAAGTTGGTTAAATGCTAAGGGTTGGGAAGATGAGATACAGTCTAATAATATTAAGCAAAAATATGATACATCAATTGTTTATCATGATAAATATATCGGTGATTATAAATTAGATGAAAATGGAAGGAGAATATTTGTGTGATGAATATTTCTAGGAGTAATAGAGAAGAGATTGAAAATGAATTTATGGCACTATTACTCAATCAAGAAAAATTATTAGATTCTATCCAAGTAAAACCTAAGTATTTATTCAAAAAAGAAAATCAAATATTATTACAGCAACTATTAACGTGTTGGGAGAAAAATCATTTAATCAATTTTGCAGAATTAGTTAAGATAGATAAGAATTTTGATTTTGATTATTATTTTGAAAGAAGAGATAATACATTTTATTATAATAACGCAAGTGAAAAACAATTAAAGTTATCAGAAGAAAGTATTATTAAGTTTTTTAAAGAAGATATTATTAAAGATTTAAATAATAGACTTAATCAAGGTCAAATGACTTATGATGAATTTATTCTAAAAATGAAGAAATTAGATGATATAAAAATAGTTGATGAAATTGATGAATTAACAGAAGATGAAATATTAAATAATATTGATGAACAGAAAACAATTGAATTTCATAAATTTAAAAAGATGAGTTATAAATTAAAACTTGCTCAAAATGACTTGCTTGTTATAGGTTCTATGACTGGTACAGGTAAGACTGGATTTATGCTTAATTTAATGAGTGATTTAATGGAAAATTATCAATGTGTATATTTTAATATGGAAATGAGCAAATCATCAATATATAAACGTATAGTTGCAATTAATAGCGGTATTCCCGTTGATAATATAAATAATCCAGAAACAGAATATCAAAAACAGATTATTAAAAATTCAATAAAAAAGATTGCAGAAGCAGGAGTTGTTATTGAACATCGGATTAACGATATAAAGCAAATCAAGTTAATGATAAATAAAATAAAGAAAAGAAATAAACATACAATTATTTTTATAGATCATTTAGGATTAACAAAATTAAGTGGAAAGACAAGTCTATATGAACAAATGACTGAAATAATGAAAACACTAAGGGAAATTTGTTTAGATTATGATTGTACAATTATTGGAGCAAGTCAACTTAATAGAAGTGCCTATACAAGTGAAGAATTAAGTGTATCAATGTTAAAAGACAGTGGAGAATTAGAAAATAGTGCAAGAAAAATTATACTACTATATAGAGATAAAGAATCTGCGAAGGAAGATTTAAATCCTACAATGAACATTGATATTTGTAAAAATGATAGTGGTGCAACTGGTAAGATTCAAATGATTTATCATAAAGTAAAACAAATCTTTGAAGAAAAATAAAAGAAAGGAAACAGGATAATGAAAGAAGAAAAAAAATTTAAATATTTAAAGCTAACTGAAAAAGAAATTGATTACATTAAAACATCTTTATATGATAGGATTATAAAGGCAAAAATTGATAATGATAAAGATATTGAGCAAAGTCTAAGAGATACTTATAAATCAGTATTGGCATCGTTAGAATATCAAATAAACGAATAATAAAATTTTAATATTAAAAGTCTAGCAAACTAATAAAATAAAAAAATGATAATAAAGTGTTGACAAACTAACAAATATTTGTTACAATTATAATGTAATTAAAATTACTAGAAAGGTGTGAGAGGTATGAAAGATAAGATGTATTACAAGTTGAGTGATGATGAAAAGGAAATCATTAAGAAAGTTCAAAAAAGAACTATTACAGAATACGATATACAAAATGATTTTATAAATGTAGAACATATTATGTATATAGTAGAAGATTTACTTAATGAAATTGATAGGTTAGAAGAAGAAAAAGAAGAAATAATACAAGAAAGAAATGATAATTATAGACCTTTAAGTTATGAAGAAATGGGATGGTAAGTGTGAAAAATAGAGTTTTAGAATATATCCAAAGATTTGGAAGTATAAATACATTTCAAGCATTTATGGATTTGGGATGTACAAGATTATCAGAGTATATTAGACAATTAAGATTAGAATATAATATACAAGATGAATGGATGGAAGGTATAAACAGATTTGGTGAAAAAATCAAATATAAAAATTATTTTATAAAGGAAGGTAAATGATATGGAAAATTTAGAGAATTATGAAACATTAGGAATATACAATAAAATAAAAGAAGTGCCAAAAGAAGCACAAAAACCTATTACAGGTGGAAGATTATCAGGAATGACTGATATAAAACCTATGTGGAGAATTGAAAAATTAACCGAAATATTTGGACCTGTTGGTTTAGGTTGGCATGCACCAATAACAAAAAGAGAAATAATAGATGGAGCAAATGGAGAAAAAATTGCAGTGGTTGATATTAATTTATTTGTAAATTATAAAATACCATATAATCTAAAAGAAGATTTATGGAGTGAGCCAATTATAGGAACAGGTGGAAGTTCATTTATAGCAAAAGAAAAAAATGGATTATATACAAGCGACGAATGTTTTAAAATGGCTTATACAGATGCATTATCAGTAGCATGTAAAATGTTAGGAATGGGAGCTAATGTTTATTGGGGAGATAGTAAATATAATACAAATAAAAAAATAGAAAAAGAAGAAGATGCTAAAGAATTAGTAATTAATTTTGGTAAATATAATGGTAAAACAATAGGAGATATTTATGAATCAGGAGATGTAAAATACCTTGAATGGTTATTTGATAAATCAAATGACGATAACATAAAAAAGGCAGTAAGTATCTTAACGGGTTTAGTTGAAATGACACCAGAAGAAAGTAAACAAGAAATAAATGCAATGCCTATTATAGAAACACAAAAGCAAAGAATAAAAGATAAATATAGTACAGATGAAATAAAAAATATATTAATAAAATTAAATAAGAGTAAATTAAGCGATTTAACTTATGAAGAAGCAGAAGGATTATTAAAAGGAGAAATAAAATGAAAAGTGAAATAATAAAAGTTGAAGAAGGACAATTAATTATTGTTGAAAATGCAATAGAAAATATAAAAAAATTAGAATTACAGAAAAAGATGATTGATGAAAAACAAAAAGAATTTAAGAAAAAACTTGAACAATTAATGGATGAAAATAACATAACAAGTTATGAAAGCAATGATAAAACTTTAAAAATATCTTACACACCTGAAACAGTTACAACTAGATTTGATAGTACAACATTTCAAAAAGAAAACCCTGATTTATATACAAAATATTTGGTTGATAGCACAAGAAAAGGTAGTATAAGAATTACAGTAAGGGAGAAATAGAATGAAAAAAAAGGATAAGGTTAGTGTTAGATATGATAAATTAGAAATCTTAAAAAGAAAATGCGAACATTGTGGACATAATCAATATGTTCTTAACGGTGATAAAACTATATGTAGTTGGTGCAAGCATTATATATATGCTTCACCAATGGCTAAGTTTAGAAACAAATTAAAAGAAACAATGATTAAAAATAAAAGAGAGGCATAAAAATTATGGATATGAAAGATGCAGATAAAGAACACATAGAAACTTTAAAATGGTTTGAAGAATTTTATAATAAAAATAAAAAAATGGTTGATATTATATTAGCAGATAATAAAAAGAAAATGATTGAATATGAAATACCTGATGTGTGGGGATTGGTGACAGGAAATTATAAAAAAATTAAAGTTTACAGAATAAAAGGTTTTACAAAATTTAATTGGGATGAATTACATAAAATTGGAACTACATTAGAAATAGTAACATTAAATGGGATACCACAAGTAGTTTACTGTAATAGTAATTATTATCCTGGAATAAGTTATATAGGAGAAAAACAATATTTGAGTGAAAAAAATTTAAAAAGATTAAGAGAAGTATTTAAAAGTTTAATTATAAATTTAGAATATTATAAAAAATACAATAATATGGAGGTAGAATAATGAAAGTTAATATAAGTAAAATGAGCTTTAGTGAATATAAAGATTTTTTATACAGAACAATAAAAGACAACTTTAATTTAGGACATGAAAAGAAAGAGGATGAAAAAAATGAATTATTACAAGCACAATTAAGATATTATAAGAATAAGATAAAAGGAGAAAAACATGAATAATAATTTAATTTTAGTAGGGAGAATAACAAAAGATATAGAATTAAGATATACAACAAGTAATAAAGCAGTAGTACAAATATCATTAGCAGTTAATAATGGTAAGGACGACACATCATTTATAACATTAACTGCTTTTGATAAACTTGCAGAAATAATAGGAAAGTACAGTAAAAAAGGTGATTTAATAGGAACACAGTCAATTATAAAAAATCATAATTGGGAAGATAAAAATGGAAATAAACATTATGATTATAGTTTTATAATTAATAAAATATCATTTTTAGCAAAAGGAAACAAGCAAGAAGAAACAAAACAAGAAGTAAAAAAAGAAACACATAATATATTTCAAGAGTTTGGAGATATGATAGAAGTAAATGACCAATTCCTTGATTGAAATACAGCAGGTGGCTTTTATTGGGAATATATAGACTAAGGAGATGTAAAAATGGAGAAAATAATATTTGATATAGAAACATATAAAGAAGATAACCCGCACGTTTATATTACAGATGATATGATAAAAGCTGTAATTGAGGATAATATAGATGAATTAATAAAAGAAATAAGAGAAGAAATATAGGGAGGTAAATATGAAAGTTAATGATTATGTAAGAACTAAAGATTATCAGAATATTAGAAGCCGAATAGGAAAAATAATAAGACAAGATGGAAAGTATTACTATTTAGATATTGATGAAGATACACAAATGGTATGGGAAAAAGATACTATATTAAAATCAAGTCCAAATATAATAGATTTAATAGAAGTAGGAGATTATGTTAATGGGTATAAAGTAGATTTTACAAATATAGAGAATAAATTAACTTATGAAGAAAAAAATATAGGATTTTATGATGGAGATGGTGATATAACATTATTTGAAAATGATATTAAATCAATAGTAACAAAGGAGATGTTTTCAAGTGTCGAATATAGAGTGGAAAACGATTAAAGGTTATGAAGGACTTTATGAAGTATCAAATGATGGCAGAGTAAGAAGATTAAGATTTATAAATGGTAGACATAATTTTGAAAAGATTAAGGAAAACAAACAGACATTAAATACTTGGGGTTATATGACAGTTAATTTATGTAAAAATGGCAAAAGCAATACTAAAAGAGTGCATAGATTAGTTGCTGAAGCATTTTTAGGAGAAAGTAATTTGCAAATTGACCATATTGATGGTAATAAACAAAATAACAATTTATCTAATTTAGAATATGTAACACCAAAAGAAAATACTAATCGTGCTTGGAATATAGGACTAGCAAAGAATAGTGAACATCAAAGAGAAATTGCTAGAAAGACAATGCTAGAAAGATGGAAAAATAATAACCACAGATTATGGAGAGGAAAAAGAACTAAACAGTTTAAGAATATGGAATATGAGGTGAAATAATGGAAGAAGGATTAACACAGAAACAAGCAAATATATATAATGCAATTACGAAATATAAAATAGAAAATGGTTATCCTCCAACTTTAAATGAGTTGGGGGAAGCACTTAATAAAAGTATAGGTGCAATAAGGCATGGATTAAGAATTTTAGAAAGAAAAGGTTATATAGAAGTAGAAGGCAACAGGTCTAGAGCTATAAAGGTAATAAAATGATAGGAAATGCATTTAAAATTATTCAATACTTATATAATCAATCAAAAGATAAGTTGTTTGTAATTAAAGAGTATAAAAAGAAACGAAGTTTAAATCAAAATTCTTATGCTTGGGAATTAATCACAAAAATTAGCAATAAAATGAGATTATCAAAAGAAGAAGTGTATTTTCAAATGCTTAAAGATTATGGTCAAAGTGAAGATATACTGCTTTCTGCGAATGCTAATATAATAGGATATGCTAAATATTATGAACTTATTGGTAAAAGAAAAATGGAAAGTGGAAATATTTTTAACGTATATAGATTATATAAAGGAAGTAGTGAATTTGATACGAAAGAAATGAGCATATTTATTGATGGAATAATATTGGAAGCAAAAAACATTGGAATTGATGTTATAACTTATGATGAAATAAAAAGAAATGAGGTTTTGTATGAAAATAAGTAAAAAAGAATATATGAAAAAATATAGAGAAGAAAATAGAGAAAGAATCAGAAAACAAGTTAAAGAATATGGCTATAAATATCGAGAAGAGAATAAAGACAAACTTCGTGAAAGGAGAAAAATAAATAGAATAAAAAATCTATTAAAGATAAGAGAAAGAGAAAAATTGAATGAAATAAAAAAAAGAAAAGATCCAATATATTGTTTTGCAAGAAGAATAACAACTAATATAAATTCAACTTATTACAGGAAAAACGTAAAAAAACCTAGCATGTCGTTTGAGGAAATAGTTGGATGTGATAGGAAATTTTTGATAAATTATTTAATAAAAACATATGAAAATAGATATAACGAAAAATTTGTTTGGAAATTTGAATTTTTGAAAGGAATTGAAATAGACCATATAATTCCAATAAGTAATAATCGTAAAGTTGAATATATTACAAAACTTAATCATTATAAAAATTTACAATTGCTAAAAAAACATGATAATAAAATGAAAGCAGATAATTTATTGTATGAAATTAGTTGTTAATAAATATCATAATAAAAAAGTAATAATTGATGGAATAAAGTTTGATTCCGAAAAAGAAGGAAATTATTATTTAAAATTAAAAATGTTAGAGAAAGCAGGTAAAATAAGAGATTTAAAATTGCAAGTTCCATTTTTACTTTTAAATACATTTAAATTAAACAATAAAACATATAGAAAAATGCAATACATTTGTGACTTTACATATTTTGATGATAAAGATAAATTACATGTAGTTGATGTAAAAAGCGAGGCTACTAGAAAAGATAAAACATATCAGCTTAAAAAAAAATTATTAGCATGGAAATATGGTTTGGAGATTGAAGAAGTATGATATATAAGCATAAATGTGAATGGTGTGGAAAAGAAAAAGAATATAAATATAAAAGTTATATTAAAAGATTTTGTTCACATAAGTGTAGTAATCAATATAAATGGGAAAAATTAAGGAAAAGAAGGAAATATATTACTCTCATTTGCAAAATATGTAAGAAGAAATTTGATATATATGAAAATGACCATAGAATAAAAAACAAAAAAAATATATATTGTTCTAAAAAATGTTCTGATGATGCTTTGAAAAAAGGGAAAATGGTAAAGTGTAAATATTGTGAGAAAGAATTTTATTCAACTAGAAATGAATTTTGTTCAAAGAAATGTGTATATGAATATAAAAAAAAGAATTATAATCATAAAACTTATATTGAAAACGGATACGAAGTTAAATATATAAAAGATTATAATAAAAAAGGGAATGTTAAAGTTCATAGATATGTTATGGAACAATATTTAGGCAGAAAATTAAGGCCAGATGAAATTGTTCATCATATTGATGGAAATAAGTTAAATAATAATATTGAAAATTTAAAGATTATGACAAGGGGTGAACATTCTAAATTACATAGATTAGAGGAAATCAAAAATGGTAAAAAATTATTTTGTTAGGACTAAAGAGTATGAATTAAAGAAAAAACTAATGGCTTGGAAATATGGAATAGAAATAGAGGAGGTATAGTGTGATAAAAAAAATAGGAATGATTGGAATAATGTTAATAGTATTATTATTTGGATTTGCATTTGGATATGCTTTTAAAGAATCACAAATGAAAGATATGGAAAAAGTTATACTACAGAAATATTGTAATAAGTATGGAGGGTGGATGTGTGAATAAAGAAGAATTAATTGAAGTATTAAGGCAATTTGATGAAAAAAGAGTAGAAGAATTACCAGAAAAAACAAGAAATATATTTTATGCAATAATGGAAATTGCAGATGAAAGAGATGAATATATACATTTATATGAAAGCACATTAAAAGATTTAGATATAGCAGTAAAAAATAAAATAGAATTAGAAAGCATAAGAAAAGAAGCTACAGAGTATATAAACCACGAAATTTTTAAAAGAACTATTTTAATAGGTGTAGGAACAAAAAAGTATACAAGAAATATATTAGATAATATTTTAAACATATTAAAGAAAGGTGATAGCAATGAATAAAGAAGAATTTATAGGTAAATTACAACTGGTATATGTAGGAGATAGAAATGCTTTTAATGAAATAGTAGAGGATAATCAAAAATTAAAAAATGAATTAGTATATTCTAAAGTAGAAATAGATAGATTAAATAAAGAGTATGAAAGAATATACAATGAAAATTGTAAATTAAGAGAAGAACATAATATAACAGATATCAAGTTATTAGATGAAAATAATAGATTGAAAAATATAATTGATGAATTAGAAAAATGGTGTAATGAGTGTATAGATAACCATATAATAGCAAGAGAAAATGGAGTTACTACAATAAGTGATACATTTTTTGAAATAGTTTTAGATAAACTAAAAGCATTAAAGGAGAATAAGTAAATGAATATATTATTAAATATGTTATTAGCAATAGGAATAATAATATTAGGATTAATTGGTTTACTAACTATAATAGTATTAATAATTATGATTATAACAGTTATACAAGGAATATCAGAAAAGGAGAAATAAGTAAATATGAGCGAAGAAATAAAATTTGACCATTTCAAAGATATAAACGAATTATTAGAACATA
>Ga0326512_10003326_pt1 | contig 11820 bp, 7 predicted proteins | sample 1_2617_0518_D_FD_203652 | JGI IMG/M metagenome (GOLD analysis project Ga0326512, IMG submission 203652) | Bovine rumen microbial communities from UC Davis, California, United States - 1_2617_0518 | ecosystem: Host-associated > Mammals > Digestive system > Stomach > Rumen | place: USA: California... | reverse complement strand
GAAAATTAAAAAAAACGGGGGTAATGTGTTGTGTTTTCAAAAAAAAAGATTATCTTTGCACCCGAATTAGCAGCTTTCAGTAATTACCATATCATTTGCAGACTAGAAAAATTGGAAAAAATTATTTATGAAACAATCTACTTTGATTCTCGCAATCGGGCTCGTCATGCTGCCCCTTGCTTCGAACGCACAGCGACTCCAGCAGCAGCTGGGCCGTGCTGTGGTTGTGACATCCCGTACCGGAGGCCGGTCCGTTACTTCCACGGCAGGCACGGGTGCGCTGGTATCCTGGCGCAAACTGGCCCAGGAGCCGGAGGGAACCACCTACAATGTGTATCGCCGTACGGCAGGTAGCGAGTCGTGGACACTTGTCAACAAGACACCGCTCGCACAGACCAACCGTGCGCTTCCCTCGGTGAACGACAACACCGAGTATTGTGTGGCCGCCATTTCGCCAGACGGGGTGGAAGGGGAGAAGAGCACTCCGTTCCTGTATCGCACCCAGCCCTGGCAGAACGTGTGGTTCAAGTTCGATTATGACGACAAGGTCATTGCCCGCAACAACTACCGCACCAAGTTCGTCTGGCCCATGGACCTGGACGGCGACGGCGAGGTGGATGCCGTGGTGTGCGACCGTCTTTTTGCCGGAGCAGCTTCCGGTGAAGACGATGCCGAGAACCAGAGCGACAACACCGCCACGACGAGCCATAAGATCCAGGCCTACCGACTGAACGGCGAGCTGCTCTGGACGGTGGATATGGGTCCCAACCTGAATATCTGCGGCGGTCAGAACGACATGGTTGTGGCGTGGGACATCAACTGCGACGGACGTTGCGAGGTGATGATCAAGTCGAGCGACGGCACCCGTTTCTGGGACAAGGCCAACGGGACCTGGGGCAAATACGCCATGGGCAGCGAGACGGCCGATGTGGACGGCGACGGCATTGTGGACTACCGCAGCGAAGGCACCCGCGTGCCTCCCTTCTATGTGTCGGTGATAGACGGCGAGACAGGTGCCGAAATAGCCTGCAATGAACTTAAATATGACGAGGTGACCGACGGCGTTGATACTTACACCCGCACAAGCCGCGCCAAATACATGAGTTTCGGCTATGCCGTGATGGACGGACACTTCTCCATCTGCTACCTCGACGGCATCCATCCCTCGCTGGTGATGGAATGTCTGGATCGCGGCACGGACAAGAACCACCACAATTACGTCTTCTCGTGGGACTACGACTGGACGGGCGGCCACCCGACGAACTGGCATCACTCTGCCACCTGGAGCCGCAACGACAAGAGCCCCTGGCCAGCTGAATTCCATCAGTTGCGTGTGGCCGATGTGGACGGTGACGGACGCGACGAGATGATACAGGGCGGATACTCGGTGAACCCCCTCACAGGCGGGTTCCAGAGTCCCGGCATCGGTCACGGCGACCGTTACATTATCAGCGACATAGACCCCGACCGCCCGGGCATGGAGGTCTATGCCATCCAGCAGAGTGCCCTCCTGGGGCAGCTGCTTTATGATGCCCGTACGGCCGAGCACATCAAGGAATGGTACCTGCCCTCGGTCTATGACGTGGGCCGCGGCGCCTGCATGGACATCGATCCATCGCGCAAGGGCTACGAACTCTACAGCTTCACCGACGACTATATCTACGACTGCAAAGGCGAGAAGACCGCCTACACCCGTTCGGGCTGCGGTATCAAGACGATGTTCGAGGGCGTATGGTGGAACGGCGACCTGCTGCGTGAGGAGCTTTCCTCGCCCGGCGGTTCGGGGTGGGGCACCAACCTGATGATTACGCAGGTGCTCAACAAAGCACGTCTTGCAGAGTTCTCGCAGGAGAGCGACTGGGCCTCCCACGGCGGCTCGGGTACGCGTCCGGCCTTCATGGGCGACATCACCGGCGACTGGCGCGAGGAAGTCATCCTGGCCTGCCAGAATGCCGATGCCTGCACGGGTCTCGTAGGCTACACCACCCACATGCCGACGGACTACAGCATCTACTGTCTGCAGCAGGATCCCCACTATCGGGGCGACTGCACCACGCGCGGCTACTACCAGCATCCCAACACATCGTTCTATCTCGGTGTGGGTATGCCCCTGCCTCCGCTTCCGCCCGTCTTTGAGGCCGACCTGCGCTGGAAGGGCAACGGCGAATACACAACCTTCGATATGAAAGAGAGCGCCGAATATGCCGACGGCAAGAGCGTGATGTTCGACCTCTCGGGGGACCCCACAGTCACCCTCTCTGCGCCGCTCAACGCTTCGACCGTCTATCTGATGAATCCCCGCAACCACGACTATGTGTTCGAGGGCAACACCACAGGCACGGGCATGATGATCAAGTCGATGCTCGGCACGGCAACCTTCCACGGCAATCTGGGCCACACGGGCAAGACCATCATCAGCGAAGGCACGCTGGCTGTGGACGGCACCATAGCCGGACCGGTAGAACTGCGTGCCAAAGGTACGCTTGCCTTTGGTGCCACCCTGCTGGACACCATCACCTTCGAGGGCGCACTCAACTATGAGGGCTGCCGTCTGCAGGGCAATATCACGTCGAAGAAGAGCATGACCCTGCCCGGCGATGTCTATCTGGAGGTGACGGCCGGGACTGCCGATGCTGCCGGGTATAAAAGCGACAAGCTGCAGGTCGATGGCGACCTGACGTTCCGGAATACCAACTATATCACGGTCAACCTGCTGACCAAAGATCCCGCCGAATATGTGATAGCAGAATGTACGGGCACGCTCACGTGTGACCCCGCCCGGTTCAAGACTCGCGGTCTGGAGGGCATGAACTACGACCTTGTGGTTGACGGCAAGAAACTCGTTCTCATAATTCATGACACTCGTTCCGCCCAGCAGGGCGTTGTCTGGACCGGCGCAGAGTCTGAGATCTGGAATTACAAGGCCCTGAACTTCCAGACCGGGGAAACCACACCCTTCGTGGCCGGCGACACCGTCATCTTCAACAGTCAGGCATCACGCACCTCGGTGACGCTCGACGAAATGATGTCCACAGGTGGCGTGACCTTCGAAAGCGGAAAGTATGTCCTCTCGGGTGAGGGCGGCATCTCGGGCGAGGGCGGTGTGACCGTCAACGAGGGTGCCGACGTGACCCTCAACATGAAATACAGCGACTACACGGGAGCCACTGTCGTGAACGGCGGACGTCTCACCGTGCCCAATTTCTATGACGGCGGACAGAAGAGTGCCCTGGGTGCAGCTACGGCCGACAAGGATAATCTCGTGCTGAACGGCGGTACGCTCGTGCTCAGCAAGGACAACATGGGAACGAACCGCCAGATTACCGTTACCGACACAGCCATCATCAGCATTCCGCTGACCAACAGCACGCTCTCGCTCAAGGGTGCCGTCAGCGGTACGGGCTATCTCATCAAGGACGGTGCCGGACAGCTGAACTTCTCCCACGGAGGCGCCAACAACTTCGCTGGCCTTATCGTACGCAAGGGCATCGTGGCCCAAGGTGCCTGGAACAGCACCTTCGGCAAGAGCGGCTCGCCCATGCTGCTGGCCGGCGGCGAGGTGCACCAGATTGACATCAACTCCACATCGACCGTTCCCAACTTCAACCACGTCGTGACGGTTCAGGAAGGTACTTCAAACAGAATTTACGGTTCCTCACGCGGCAAGATCAACGGCAGTGTGCTCGGCAAGGGTTCCCTCACCATCGAGACCCGTTACGTGCGCTGCGACATCGGCCTGAACTTCAGCAAGTTCGAGGGTACGCTCACGGCCAAGGGCCAGGGCGGCAACTTCCGCCTGATGTCGAATGTGACCGATATGTCGAAGACACGTCTCGTGGTAGAAGCAGGCACGACGGTGGGCCACTTTGCCAGCGGCAGCGGCAATGCAGCCACAGCCACCCTCAAGATAGGCTCTCTCTCGGGTACGGCCACCGACGGTATCCTGGGCGGTTCGTCCAGCACCTATCAGGTGGGTTATCTCAACGAGAACAGCACCTATAGCGGTCTGATCCAGAGCTCCCGCTTCGAGAAGGTCGGCACGGGTGTGCTCACGCTCGTTACCCCGGGCCACACGGGAGTCATCACCGTGAGCGGCGGTGTGCTCGAACTCCGTAACACCGGCACCACCGCCATGTGCGGCTCCATCACGGTAGCTTCCGGCGGTACGCTGCGCGGCAATGGCGTGACGCGTCAGGTGATTGTCAGCAACGGCGGTACTGTGACCGGCGGCATCGACGGCGAGACAGGGACGCTCCGCACCAGCGGCAACCTCCGCATGAATGCAGGTTCCACCCTCCTGTGCCGTCTCTCTGCCGGCGGCAACAGCCAGCTCTCCGTGTCGGGTACGGTGACCCATGCGGGCGATACCCTCTGCATCGAAGTGCCTGCCGAACGCACGCTCGAAGCGGGCGAGGTCATCCAGGTGCTCACGGCCAATTCCCAGTCGGGCAACTTTGTGCTCAAGGTAGTTTCGCCCGGCATGGCTTATGAGTTCGATACCGACACGTTCCTCAGCGAAGGCACGGTACGTGTGACCTCCGTCACCTCCGGCATCCGCACAGTCACGGCCGACAACCAGCCCGTCGATGTATTCTCGGTGGACGGCGTGAAGCTGCGCTCCGCAGTTCCCTATGGACAGGCCCTTCAGGATCTGCCTGCAGGCATCTGTGTTGTGAACGGCCGGAAAGTCGTTAAGATGTAATTTAAAACTTCAGAGAATGAAAACTATCCGATTCTGTAAAATGATGGTCCTCCTTGTGTTCCTGTGCATGGGGAGCACCCGTGTTGCCGCTGCCCGTCCGCATACCTTCGAGGCGGGACAGGGGCAGTTCCTGCTTGACGGCAAACCTTTTGTAATCAAGGCGGCCGAGATTCACTATGCGCGTATTCCCTCACAGTATTGGGAACACCGCATCCGCATGTGCAAGGCGCTTGGCATGAACACCATCTGTGCCTATGTGTTCTGGAATTTCCACGAACAGCGTCCGGGCGAATTCGACTTTACGGGCGACCGTGATCTGGCCCGATTTGTAGGCCTCTGTAAAAAGCACGGGATGTGGGTCATCCTGCGTCCCGGTCCCTACGCATGTGCCGAGTGGGAGATGGGAGGTCTGCCCTGGTGGCTGCTCCGCAACCGCAACGTTCAACTACGTTCGCAGGACCCCGACTTCATCGGTCCGGCTGTACGTTTCCAGCGGGAAATAGAGCGCCAGCTGCGGCCCTACCGTCTGGAGAACGGGGGCAACATCATCCTCCTGCAGGTCGAGAACGAGTTTGGCAGCTACGGCATTGACAAACCCTATCTGTCGGCTCTCCGCGACTCGCTGCGCAGCATCGGGTGGGACAAGATACAGATGTTCCAATGCGATTGGTCGAGCAATTTTGAAAACAATGCTCTGCCGGACCTGATGTGGACTCTCAACTTCGGTACCAATGCCGATGTGCTCAAACAGTTCCGCCGGCTGAAGGAATTGCGTCCGGATATGCCGCTGATGTGTTCGGAGTACTGGAGCGGATGGTTCGACGGCTGGGGACAGCCTCATCAGCAGCGTTCCTGGGAACCGATGGTGAAAGGTATCGCCACGATGCTCGAAAACAATATCTCCTTCTCGCTCTATATGACCCACGGCGGCACGTCGTTCGGTCCGTGGGCCGGAGCCAACAACAAGGGCTTTGCACCCGACTGCACCAGCTACGACTACGATGCGCCCGTCGACGAACAGGGAAGCGCCACCGAGAAATACTACCGGCTGCGCGAACTCCTCCAGCAGTACAGCGACACGAAACTGCCGGCCGTGCCCAAGCCCCTTCCCGTAATCTCTCTGCCCGAGATGACGTTCAGCGAGTTTGCTCCGCTCATGGGAGAGGAGAACCTGCCGCAGGCGCTTGCCTCGGTTGAGATTCAGCCCATGGAACAGTTCGGTCAGGGGTACGGTTCGATGGTCTATAGCACGACACTTCCTGCCGCCGGAGAAGGTTCACTGCTGCGTATCACCGATATGTGCGACTATGCCCGTGTCTATATTGACGGAACCCTTGTGGGTCAACTCTATCGTGGCAACGGCTACGAGACGACGCTCCGGCTGCCTGCCGTGAAGCAGGGGCAGCATCTCGACATCTTCATCGAGGCGATGGGCCGCATCAACTACAGCAAACTCATCCACGACCCGAAGGGCATCACCGAGCGCGTGGAACTTTTCACCACATCGGCCGAAGGTCATCGGCTCACCTATGACCTCCGCAACTGGCAGGTTCGCCTCCTTCCGGCCGACTATGAATTCGTCAGCTCGCGCCACTATGGTAACTCTCTAAACTCTCAACTGAATAAGGAGGGCTACTACCGCACCACGTTCCGTCTGCGGAAGACGGGTGACACCTGGCTGGATCTCTCCACATGGGGCAAGGGCCTTGTGTGGGTCAACGGACATTGTCTGGGCCGCTTCTGGCAGATAGGGCCTCAGCAGACCCTCTTCCTGCCCGGCTGCTGGCTGAAGAAGGGAGAGAACGAGATTGTGATCATGGATATAGTCGGTCCGGAGAAGCCCGTCACCTCGGGACTTGCGAAGCCCGTCATCGACAATCTGCGCCGAGACCTGCTGCCGCGCGATGCCGTGAAGGACGTCAGCCCCAAGACAGCCGTCCGGCCCAAAGCCGCACCGGCGACCGAAGGCAACGATGCAGCTCCCGGAGCCAAATAATACGAAACCCTCGCAATGTCTGTTGCGAGGGTTTTGTTTGGCGGATCACGAGAGCACCTTTTCAGCTAATGCCAGGTCTGAGGGATAAGTTATCTTGACATTGGTGCTTTCCCCTTCGACCACATAGATCGGAACATCGGGCCGGTAGCGATGTACTACGCCGCAGTCGTCGGTAGTGACGAAGCCGGGGTCGGCAAGTCCCCGGTGATAGGCGTCTGCAATGACGGAGAGCCGGAAACACTGCGGTGTCTGGACATTACGCAGGGTGGAACGTGCCGGGATGGAGGCGATGTGTCCCTCAGCATCCACCTGGATTATCGTATCGGTGGCGGGTATGGCCACATCGACGGCGTCGTAGCGGCTCAATGCGGCAATGCAGTCGCCGATGATGCGCTGAGACACCAGCGGACGGGCGGCATCGTGGATCATGAGACAGGCGTCGGGCATACCTTCATAGAGACGGATGGCGGCCATCGAAGAGTCGTAGCGTTCCTTGCCGCCGGGAACGATGTGCCGAACCTTGGGATACGGAGCTGCCAGCGAGCGTACCCGGTCGATGAAGTCCGCATGGGAAACCACAACTATTTCGTCCACTCCGGCATGGGCCGAGAACGCACGGATGGAGTGTTCGAGGATGGTGCGGCCCGCAACCTCGATAAATTGTTTGGGAAGTTCGCTTCCCATTCTATGGCCCACTCCGGCGGCCAGTAAAACTGCGATAATCATGCCACAAATATAGACATTATTCCCGACTTTGAGGCACAAAAGCAAAAAAAATCGGCTCTTCAGATAATAAAAAAACTAAAAACAGGGTAAATTTCAGAATTTATACGTATCTTTGCAAGCTAAAAATTCAAGCTATGGCAGAAGAAACCATACGGGAAAAGAACCTCGGGGAGACAGAACTCCCCAAGAGCCGGCCCTACCGGCTGACGATGCGGGACGAACGGAAGAACAAGACCGTTTTTTCGTTCCGGATGTCCATATGGCTCGTTGCGCTGTTGAGCGTCATGCTGACGGCCCTGACAGCTGTGCTGGCCATTCTGATTGTGGTCCAGACCCCGCTGAGACAATATCTCCCCGGCTATCTCGATGTGACGCAGCGCGGCGAGGTGGTCGATCTGGCCATGCGTCTCGATTCGCTCGAGAAAGAGAACAAGCTGCGAGCCTCCTATCTGTCGAATTTGACCTCCATTCTGCAGGATACCTATGCAGGTGTGGATTCCATTGTGGAATACGATTCGACCGTGGTGAGGTTTGGCGATTCACTGCTGTTGGATGCCAGCGACCGCGAAAGGACTTTCCGCGAAGCCTACGAACAGCGTGAGCGTTTCGGCATCAATGCCGCCCTGGGCGTCGATAACCCCACCGTTGCCTTTCTGTCGCCGGCCATCGGCACGTTAGTGAAGGACAGTCTGGCGAGAGGAGAAAGCCGGATGGTGCGTCTGCAGTTGAACAAAGAGAATGCCGTGATGTCTCCCTTTGCCGGCATTGTGGTGGCTGTTGACCTGGCGGTGGGCGAGGGGTATAAGGTGATGGTGCTCCATTCCGACGGATATCTGGTGTCAATATCCCATCTCACCAAACCTCTCTGCACAGCGGGCGACCTCGTCAAGGCCGGTGAAGTGCTGGGCCACGCAGGTGGGCAGCCTGACGAAAACGAACGCTGGATAGGCATTCAGCTGTGGTACAAAGGAATAGAAGTGGAACCAAAGAATTTAATGAGTTTTTGAAATAATGAGAACAATCTGTATTTTAGGCTCTACCGGAAGTATCGGTAAGCAGACCCTCGAAGTGGTTGAGGAACATCCCGACCTGTTCAGCGTCTATGCCATTACAGCCAACAGAAGTGCGGATCTGCTGATAGCACAGGCCCGGAAATTCAAACCCGAGGCTGTGGTCATCACAGACGAGACTTATTACGATAAAGTGAAAGATGCGCTCTCCGACCTTCCCATCAAGGTGTGGACCGGCGCCGACGCCCTGACCCAGGTGGTCCAGGCCGACCCCATTGACATTGTCGTAACGGCGATGGTGGGATTTGCCGGACTGCGTCCCACGGTTGCCGCCATCCGGGCCCGCAAGACCATTGCGCTGGCCAACAAGGAGACCCTGGTTGTGGCCGGCGGACTCATCGAACGTCTCGTGGCCGAATACCAGGTGGCCATCCTGCCGGTCGATTCGGAACATTCCGCCATCTTCCAGTGTCTGCAGGGCGAACGTCAGAATCCCGTCGAGAAACTTATCATCACGGCATCGGGCGGACCCTTCCGCACCTTCACGATGGACCAGATGCGTGACGTGACGGCCGCTCAGGCCCTGAAACATCCCAACTGGGATATGGGAGCCAAGATTACCATCGACTCGGCTTCGATGATGAACAAGGGATTCGAGGTGATTGAGGCCAAGTGGCTTTTCAATATGACTGCCGACAAGATCGAGGTGGCCGTACATCCCCAGAGCATCGTCCACTCGATGGTGGAATTCAAGGACGGAGCTGTCAAGGCTCAGCTCGGCATGCCCGACATGAAGGTGCCCATCGCCTACGCCCTGAGCTATCCCAACCGTTTGGAAAGTCATATCAACGGCAAACTCTCCATCGAGAAATATGCCAGCCTCACCTTCGAACGGCCCGACCCAGAACGTTTCCCCAACCTGAAGCTTGCCTTTGCGGCACTGGCCGAGGGAGGTGACCGCACGTGTGTGCTCAATGCTGCCAACGAAGTGGTGAATCTGGCCTTCCGCGAGGGCCGCTGTAAATTCCTCCAGATGTCGGAGGTGATAGGGGAGACGCTCGCCAAAATGCCCTTCGTGCGTCAGCCCGAACTCGAAGATTATTTTGAAATCGACGCCGAGGCGCGTCGCGTAGCTGCATCATTGCTGTAAATGGAAACCATTTGGATCAAAGGCGTACAGCTCATACTGTCGCTCTCAATATTAGTATTTATTCATGAGTTGGGTCATTTCTTCTGGTCCCGGCTCTTCAAGGTCAAGGTTGAGAAATTCTATCTCTTCTTCGACACCGAGAAATTTGCCCTGATACGTTTTACACCTGCCGGAAGGCCCCAATTGCCGGCCATGATCAACGTCACTATCCCCGGCGGCGACACCGAATACGGAATCGGCTGGATTCCTCTGGGCGGTTACTGCAAGATTGCAGGCATGGTGGACGAGTCGATGGACAAGGAACAGCTTGCCCAGGAACCCAAGCCCTGGGAGTTCCGTACACAGACCGCCGGCAAACGTTTCATGATTATGGTGGGCGGAGTGCTCAATAATATGCTGCTCGCTATATTTATATATATATGTATGGCGTGGTATTGGGGCAAGGATGTGGTATATATGCGCGACATCGAACCCGGCATGACCTATTCGGCCTATGCCCATGAAGTGGGGTTCCAGGAAGGTGACGTCATCTGGGAGGTTGCCGGCGAGAAAGCCGATATCACCAATTTCCGCAACGAACTCCTGATGGGTAGCAGCATCACTGTAAAAAGAGGGGAGGAACTGGTCTCTATCCAGGTGCCCGACACCATCGGACAGTTCTTCCTGGGACATCCCGAGGAACTGGCATCTTTTGCCACAGCCAAAGTGCCCATGGTGGTGGATGATGTGGTGCTGGGCGGTCCAGCAGCCCGTGCCGGTATGCAGGCAGGCGACAGCATTGTGGCCGTCAACGGAACCGATGCTCCCTATGTGGGCATCGTGAGCTCCCTCATTGCCGGACATCCCGACCAGGAAGTGACAATCGGATTTTACCGCAACGGCGAACGCAAGGAGGCAACCCTCACGCTGAACGAAGAAAGCAAGATGGGCATCAGCTACATGCCCATGAATGTGGCCGACTACGTCACCCATATCTCCTACAACTTCCTTGAGGCCATTCCCGCCGGTATTGTGAGGGGATGGGATATGCTCTATAACTATGTGCGCCAGTTCAAACTCGTCTTCACCCCTGAGGGCGCCAAGTCGCTGGGCGGTTTCGGAACCATGGCAAGTATCTTCCCCGAGGCATGGGACTGGTATGCATTCTGGGCCATGACGGCCTTCTTCAGCGTAGCGCTTGCTTTCATGAACATTCTGCCCATCCCGGCCCTCGACGGCGGACATATCATGTTCCTGGTGGTTGAGATTGTGACAGGTCGGAAGCCGTCCGACCGTGTACTTGAGATTGCCCAGTACATCGGTTTCGGTATCGTACTGGCCCTGCTGATTTTTGTGAACGGCAACGATCTCTATAAATTTGTCATCAAACCCTTCCTCGACTGATGAAACAGCTGAATCTCATTGTAGCGGCCTCTGAAAACGATGCCATAGGCTACGAAGGCAATATCCCGTGGCACCTGCCTGCCGATATGAAATACTTCAAGGCCACCACCACAGGCCACAACGTCATCATGGGTCGCAAGACCTACGACAGCATCGGACGTCCGCTTCCCGGACGCCGCAATATGGTGGTGAGCCGTCAGCCCGGTCTCAAGATTGAGGGCTGCGAAGTGTTTGCTACGCTTGATGAGGCTATCGCCGCAGCTGACGACGGAGCCTTCATCATGGGCGGAGCACAGATCTACCGTCAGGCATGGGATAAAGTGACCAGAGTTTACCTGACGCGCGTGCATACTATTGTATCTGTCTTCGATGCAGCCATTCCGCCACTTTCGCCGCACCAATGGGAACTCGTCTCGCAGGAGTTTCATCCCAAAGATGAGAAAAATTCCGAGAGCCTGAGTTTTGAAATTTATGAGCGCAAATTGTAATCCGAAGTAAGCAAAATGCGGTATAAAATGTGAAAAATGACCATCCTTTTACAGAAAATGACGGGAGGATTTGGAAGATAAGAAAATTTGTTCTATCTTTGCACCCGCTTATCAAAACAACCCCGGGGTGTAGCGCAGTTGGTTAGCGTACCTGCTTTGGGAGCAGGGGGTCCCGAGTTCGAGTCTCGGTACCCCGACAAAGAACTCTTAAAACGATGTTTTGACAAGCACGCTCTTTGAAAGAATGTCAGCCGATAATTTGGCTCCCTAGCTCAACTGAATAGAGCATCTGACTACGGATCAGAAGGTTGTGGGTTTGAATCCCGCGGGAGTCACATATTCGCTCCAATTATGAATAGTTGCCT
>Ga0326512_10003324_pt1 | contig 11826 bp, 16 predicted proteins | sample 1_2617_0518_D_FD_203652 | JGI IMG/M metagenome (GOLD analysis project Ga0326512, IMG submission 203652) | Bovine rumen microbial communities from UC Davis, California, United States - 1_2617_0518 | ecosystem: Host-associated > Mammals > Digestive system > Stomach > Rumen | place: USA... | reverse complement strand
ACCCCAAATGCTTGTGTTCCTTTTATACTCATACGTTATGAATTATTTCTATTTTTGATTGTTCCCAATATTGACCTTTGGGTTCAAGTCCTATTTTGATTGTCCCATCGAAGAATCCCTCGTTAATCTCATAGTGAGATACAACAAAGATTGTTTCATCCGGCTGCATGTCATCACGAAGCATCCAAGACATTTCGTTTCTCAACTCACTATGCATGTTACTGAAGAGTTCGTCCAGGAAGACGATATTCAGAGAGTTACTACCCATCACAGTACCGAGTACAGACATGATGATAATCATATCCACAGTCTTCAATTGACCAGTAGACAGACTCTTTACAGGAATATCTTCATCCGTGCCGGGAAGTTTAATTTGACACTTGAACTGATTATCAAACTGAATGATGTAACGCTGACGAAGTCTTTGACTATACTTCATTATATTCTCATTCAGTACGGGGATGAATGATGAAAGAATATTTGAACGAATATCGTTTCCTAAGAGATCGAGCAAGAGTTCCCACTGTTGATCCTCAAACTGTGCATCAGAAAGATCTACCTCATGTTTTTTCAGTTCATCATTAATCTTATCTATCTCCCCACTATTAACCTTAGCTCGTTTGGCTTGTTCCTGTAGGCGGACAAGCAGAGCTTTGTTCTTTTCGAGTTCCTCGCGAAGCGGACCTACTTCTTTCTCATACTTATCTCTAATCTCACCAGGAACGAGTTTCTCCTGTTCGAGTCTTTTATTGATAGTATTGTACTGACTCAACAGAACTTCCCTCTCCTGTTCCTTCACAGACAACATACTTTGGTCGATAGGAGCACCGCAGGTAGGACAAGTACCTTTCTTGATAAAGTCGATTTCCTTTTTCTTGTTAACTCCTAAGGCTCTCACACTAGCCAGCTGAGCGCTGGATTCTTCAATAACCTTCCTAGCATTTCGGACAGTTTTCTCATAAATGTCCTTTTGTTCCTGAATCTTCTTATTATACTCAGCGATATCCCCTTGCACCTCCTGGATGTCTCCACTGATAATTTCGAGATTGGTGAGTTCATTAATCTTCTGAATCTGAGCCTCACACTGACCAATAAGATACTGTATTTCATTCATTTTCACAGTGTTCTCCGATCTCAAGATCTTACCAATCTCCACATATCTCGTAAGGGCAGCGAACCCAAGGACATTATCCAGGAACTTTCTGCTGTCCTGCGTATTGAGAGATGCAAGTGATTTGAAGTTATTGAAAGAGATGACACACAGGAGTTCAACAGTAGTCTTTGAAATGTCGTAATATTCATTTTCAAGTTGACTCTGAATATCTCGCTTGTCTGTATAGATAAGATCCTCTCCATCAATCTTTACACTAATAGGAGACTGACCATAGGAATTAATCTCACGCTTGATGTAGATGTGTTTGCCTTTACTCTCACACCATATCTCCACCAATGCATGTTTCTCACCCCAACTGATTAAGCTGTCGTTGTTCTTATCCTTAACAGTACCAAAAAGACCGAAGATAATTGCTTCTCCGAGCGTGGTCTTACCACTACCCACAGGACCAACTATCTTCCACATTCCCTTGATTTCCTTTTCAAAGTCCAACTCAAACTCCCCGTAGATGGACTTAAAGTTGTTTAGTTTTATTCTTTGGATTCTCACGTATTAAATATATATAAAAAAAGGAATCTATTAAGATTCCTTTTTGGTTGATTTCCTACCTGTAGTCTTTTTAGGTTTTTCTGCTGGAGCTGATTCAGGCTCTGGAGTGGGTTCGGGTTCCTTCACTTCCTCAGATGGACCTTGCTCATCTGTTGACTCTGGTTCCTTTTCATGTTCGGGCTCATTTACCTTCTCCTGTTCAGGTTCCGGTTCTACAATAGGCTCAGGATTGATCTTCTCAGGTTCAATGACCTCAGGTTCAATCACTGCCTGCTGATTGAGTTCCTCTTCACTTACCTCTGCAGAACGGTTAACACCATTCTCATCAAAGATAGTCTTTAAGAAATTCACAGCACCACGATCCGTAATGAATCCAGCATCTCCTAATTCTTCCACAGTATTGAATCTCTTAAGAAATGTTTCAGTACTTTCTGTAAAAGTCATATAACCATGATACTTAAGTACCTCCACAATTGCTTTCGTTAACTTCATACGCGTATAGATTTATTTGTCATAATAAAATAAAAAGAACCCGAAGGTTCTTTATACGTAGAAGTATGTGAGATTAATCATTACTCACCGGGTTCTGATCCAGATTCAGGAGCGGAACTTGAAACAGGGGTAACTGCTGCTTCAATATCTGCTGAAGGAACAACCTGAGTCACATAATTCATTTCTTTAAGTTCGTCAACAGACTGATTTGCAAGGGCATCAGAAGCATCTACTGATGTAACAAAACCCATGTTTTTAAGTTCGTCTATTTGTGCTTTAGTAAGTTTAGCCATGTTTATAAATGCATTTATTTAATTATTTAGGTTTTCAAGATTTTCTTATAGAAGTCAACATTATAATCCATGTTGAAATCTCCCTTTGTCTTAATGTCATAGTCGGATGACATGATTTTGTTCAAGTAACGTTTATTGATTAAATCCTCTATAGTATCTGCATCCTGAAGAATATCTTCCGCAGACATAGTAGATTGTATTAACCAATAATTCTTAAACTTATTAATGTCTTTGACTGTAACTTTATAAGCCATTAGGACATGCTTGTTTAGCTAAATAATCAAACATTTCTGCCGTCCTCGTAAACAACTTTAAGGATTGGAAAGCGTAGGGAGAACTCCCCGGTCTTCTTATCTTGAGTTTCCTCAAAATACTGAACAGTGATAGTCTTACCAATGACCTCTTCAGGATGCTCGTACCATCTCAATCGCTGTTCCTTACTAAGACCACTACCTACATAGACTTTATTACCTTTATGGGTGATAACTAATGAACTCGCAGCATCATATTCTTTCACCCCACCCTCATTATATGTGACCTTACCCATTACTACATCCTCAACAACATATTCTGCATCCTGGAACTTCTTAACTTTGAGAAGGTCTTTTGAACGACCGCTCTTATAAGGGACATTCTTACGAAGCATGAATCCCTCCCATCCATTTTCATCAACTTCTTTTCTCCACTGATCAAATTCATCCCAGCTGGAGATGTGCATCTGAGGAAGTAACTGAATCTGATCGTAAGTATCCTGATTGAGCTGATAGTATGTTTCAACCATCTCGTCGTAACGATCTACAAAGGGTTTGCTTTCGGTTCGACCTTCAAATTCATCCAGGGTCAACATATCGAACCATTTATACACAGGACGTTCAATAGTGTGGTTCTTACGAGTGACCTCAGACATCAACCCAAGGAAATTCTCATTTCCCTCATCATCAACAATACATACCTCACCATCAAGCACCATCTTAACAGTAGCGAAACGGAGCAGTTCGCGAACGGCTGGAATGAGATTGGATAGTGTAGTGAATTCCTTACCCTGTCTGGAGATGAACTTAACTTCTTGATTATCAGGATTATAATGAATAGTGCAACGACAACCATCAAGTTTCTGACTCGCCATATACTCACCTCCAGTAACCACTGCATCCTGATCCTTAGGCTTGAGATCGAAGAATTTATCAGCGAGGGCTACTTCGTATTTCTTAATGGACTTCAGACCCATTGCGTCATTGAAGTTATCGAGACTGACACCAACCTTAAGGTTTCTCTGAAGGATCCCATCAAGAATCCAACGCTCTTTTGGAATGAATAATCCGACGGTAACTCCCACAGAATGAATGGCTTCATTTCCCGAAATCTCTTTATTAGTGAGTGCATTGAGTATATTATGAAAAATTCTATAGTGTTCCTCTATAGTGAAATGGGGATTAATATGATCTTCTGGTTCAATAACCTCATACTTCTTCACATTGTACTTACGGCTTTCGTCATAGGTGTCCTGGAAGATCTGGGTGAGTAGATCGGACTTGTTATCGATGATGATTTGTTTTTTGTCGAGTGTGCCAGCGGTCTGTCGCAGAGCTTCTAATACTTCTACTACGTTCATAACTTATAATGTTTCTATACTAATGATCGGTTCAGTGGCTGTAGTGCGTTGAGCATTCAGTTCGTGAAAGATGTCTTTCAGGACTGGTACGAGTTCAGTGGGGATGTCAAATTCTTTCTGTGGGATGTTATAAGTGCAATAGTTATTGCCTCTATTGGAGATGAGTACTCTACACATACATTTGATTGTTATGTATATATTTATAAAAAAAGACAGACTTCTTTAGTCTGTCTTTGAGAAATTATATTAATATTGTTCCGGTTCAAACAGTACCACCCATCCATCCTTAGTTTGACACTCATTAACCATCTTTACAAGTTCGGCGATTGGGGTGTCCTTGAAGAGCTTCATATTATTCATACGAATGAATCTTGCCTGTCTCATAATGGCAGTACCATTATTAGGTTTAACAAAAGTGATTCTAACGTTATTACTCCTCATAGTGACTTTATTAATGTTCTTAAATCCTCCCAAGTCAATCAGGTCACTTAATGAACCCTCAGGAATAACTTCTGTTGGAATGAGAGCACCATACTTGCGCATGTTGTTAACTATAGCAACAATATTACGGGTACTCTTGGTTTTAGTTATTCCGTTGGCAGTAACAGTACCCTTTCCAAAGAACTTATCAAGTTTGCTCTTAATCTCATCACAATCAAAAAAACTACAATCATATATATTTATATCAGTTGCGTTTGATTTAACATATTTGAGATTTGGAAAGTCTCTGGCACTGTCAAAGGATAATACTGGAAGAACATTGTTTTCAAAATTGAATTCCACATCAAAATAATCTAAATCCGAAGCCCATCCAACTCTAACCACACTACTCATTCTACTGCTATTTGGTTTTATGTTAAACTTAAATCCTTCCAGTTTTTCACAAAATCCATCAATCGTAACGCCAGTACAATTGATTTCTTTAAATCCACCGCCATTTGCGATAGGGTCTGGGTGAGGACCGTTGAATCGTGGGGATCCTATATGAAAGTTATTGCAATATAGTGTATATTTGTTTGTAAAAGGATTATCAGGAGAGTTAATACCAACATTGGCATCTAATTTAATCTCTTCTTTATCGATATCAATTTCCTTCACAAGACCATCCAATCCCCAGGTAATGACATCAGTATCACCGGCGTTGTATACCTTCATATACTTCTTCCACCAGTCGCTGGTCATGTCATTAAATAGATTCTTTTCGATCTCATGAGTATCAGTAATGTTCTTTCCTGTATCGAAAAGTCCTTCCTTTATATATTGTACTAAATGTATCATGCTTCTTTAATAAGTTTTTTCAATATTGATTGATCAAGAATCACACCAGGAACGGGTTTTTCTCTATTTCCAAATTGGTCAATTTGTTTTTGAATGAGTTTGTTGAATTCTGTAGATATCAACTTCTTAATAAGATTCTTTAAAAACTCAACAATCTTCATAGCAGTCGATTCCTCAAATAGAAAGTACTGTTCATCAAATCGTCCACCAGCAAATTTAAATCCTTTTGCTATACATTGTTTTGTGGAGAAGCGTGTATCTGATGCAGATATATCGAAATTAGCCCATTGTTTAGCAAAACGAATCTTGGGTGCGCATATATAATCATCACTACCTCTGTATATGATAAACTGTACTTTAGTTTGAAGCTGTTCTGGTCCATAAGGAAATGATTTATATACCTTTAAGGTATCATCATTCATATCCATTAACCATCCAGCATTCACACAGACATTATGTAAAGCACAGTATATTTCTTTGAATATTAAATCCTCCCAGATAAAATTAGGTTCTAGCGGAACATTCTGTTGGGCTAGATCTTTATCAAACAATGATTCTTGAAGGGATTTCATGTATAAATAATAAAGGAGAACGATACCGCGTTCTCCTGGATTCTTCTAATAAAGGAATATCTAGATCTTCCTCATTTTTCTTGTTCTACCATAGCTAATGGATAAAAGTAATGAACGATTATCTTCTTATCCCAATCGCCAAATTTCAGATAGTCATCAAAGTCATCATTCGATTCAAACTGACAATGAAAATACCCTATCTTCTCTGGGTCAACTTCAAAGCCACGTTGTCCAAAATCATGTCTGAGTTTGTACCCACTGTATACACCCTCGAATTTCTCAGCTATGTTGTTTTTAAACGCTATAAAGAGTTCCGATGGCGTAATTGTAATCTTCGAACCCTTTGGAAGATACCCTTTCATCACATCTCCTATCTGTAGAGGAATGGATTTGTTCGATCCAGTATTAACTTGTATCTTGTTAAAGTTCTCATTAAAATTTTCTATTACCGGACGTATATCTTCGAAGTATTCACAGGCAGTATTGAAATCAACAGAATGAGTTTCAGTCATAGCACCAGTATCTGTATGATTGTATGATTCCTCAACAAACCAAAAACTGTTCTTACCAAACACCCATATATTATGTTCGTTTGCTGCGGGTTTAAGAATAAGACTGAGTTGAACACACTCTATATTTTGTGAAGTATCGAATAGACTCATATATAAATATATGTAATTGTTTGAAGAATTTGTTCTTTGTGAATATTTTTTATTAGTAGACTATATAAATAAATGCATTTATAATGAGTAAAGAAAACAATTACGATGAATTAGAGCAGCAGATTGGTGAGATGGGTGGGGAACCACAAAAGAAAGGAACTAATCTCGGTAAGCTCAAGCACGCTGAAGCCTATGGTGGTAAGAAGCAACTTGAGGAAGGTGAACATGCAGACATGGCAGGTTTCATCGCTCGTTCTGACAGGCAAGCCGACGTAGTCGCTCCAGTAGCTGATGGTTGGATTCCACTTAACCGTTCAGAACTAGGTAAGCGTTCCTTCTTCTATGATGAAGACTGGGAATTTGCTATCCGTCCTGCGACAGTACAGGCGATTAAGAACTGGACATCTGTAAATGAGGAAGACCCTCAGGAATTAAATCAAGTGTTTAATGAGATCATTCGTCTCTGTGTAAAGATGACTGATGGACAAGGTAACGTACATACCTGGCAGGAGATAAAGTCGTGGGATAGATTTTGGTTTATCTTAAAGGTTCGCGAATACACATTCTCTCGCGGTGAGCAGAAGATCGAATATACAGATCAATGTGAGAACTGTGAGGAAGAGTTGGTATTCACTCTCAATTCTGCATCCCTCACTTATGAGTTTCCAGATGATGATCTTATGAAATACTGGGATGGTAAGAAGTGGGTCATCGATCCTCGCGAGTATAACGTTGATGCTGATCCGATCACACTCTATCCTCCTACTCTTGGAAAGGATCAGGCTATCATCGATTGGGCTATTGCTCGCGCAAGAATGGGTAAAAGAGATATTGATGAAAATTTCATCAAGTTCTTAATATGGATGATCAGTAAACCATCACGCGATGCTCAGAACTTTGACACACAGGTGCGTCAAGCACAGGCTGTCTATAAGAGCTGGAGTTTGGATATGCATGAATTTATGACTGATGTTGTGAATAACATCACTATTAATCCATCTGAAAAACTTTCGACTAAGTGTCCACATTGCGGTGCCGAGGTCACCAGCCAGGTTCAGTTTCCTAACGGTGTCAAAGCTCTCTTCAAGACTGAATCTAAGGTTAAGAAGTTTGGATCCAGATAATTACGGGGAACCTATTAGGTTATCTCAAAATTATCTCGAATACTGCATCTTTATGTTGTTTAAGATTAATGTTGTTAATCTAGTTCAAATCAAAGCTTCACTAGCAAAGAACTTCCATATACAACCTTCAGAAATTGAAAGGATGCCAATGTGGGAATACGAAATGTTCATTGATGAGATGAACAGACAGGTGAAGGATGAGAACAATCAACAACAAGCGGAAATGGATAAGTATCATGTAAATGATTACATGAAGACATCCAATCCAAAGAACATACAAAAGATGGCTAATCCAAAGATGCCTGATCTATCAAAGATCAAAATTTAAAAAAGGAACCCCTAGGGGTTCCTTTTGTTTTATAATGTATTTGGCATAAAGAAATAGTCTACCGCTCGATTGTTTTCGAAATACGTTTTAATATCATCTAGTTCATCTTGAGCCTGTTCATCCAGTTTACTATAATTAATGGTTACACCACCGGGTAACTTGAACTCATACATTCCATAGATACTTCCGAGATTTCTCTTACACATTGCAACCACTGCACGGAAGAAGTAATAATCCTCATATAAGTCTTGTATACGACATCTGACGCTACAACAGATCAATATATCACTCCAACCGAGATCTCCGAGTATAACGAGTTTCTTTGAGTTAGGATTGAAGTTATAAGTAAGAGTTGGATTAAGATTCTGATTAAATGTATCCACCTCGTACATACTCATAACAACATCTGAGAGGGAGTAACCCTGGGTTGTTCCATTGACGAATCCGCCACCAACGGTTCCCACTCCCCCAAACATAGAGTAAGTAGAGAGCATCATTCTTTCGAGCGAGAAGTCCCCCATAACACCATATTTCAATCCTTCATTAAGTTTATATACTCCATGTACACCAAGAATCTGTCTAGGAAGTTGAATGATTTTGTTCATCACATTGCTACGACAAATGTCTGAGTTCTTGATTATATAGTATCTCTCTTCAGCAGCAAAGTCACATTCCTTCCAGAACCACTGTGCTGCATTGACTATGTTAGCTGTTATACGATCCGCTGGTAGGGCGAAAGGAAGAGCACAAGACTGAGTCACCTCCTTTTGGACTCTTTGTATGAATTGATAATCGACCTCATCTTCGAAAGTGGGGTTCCATATAGCTTTTCCTGTTGTATTCATGTATAAATAATAAAGGAAAGCAATACTGCTTTCCAAAATCTTACTTTCTCTTCAAAGTAATCTCTATTCGCTGTGGAGTAGTTGTATTTACATGAAGTATAACAAAAGTATGTTGTTTTTCAGGGAACTTGACACTGACCGTTACAGTATCTCCGTTGCGAAGTTTGGTCTGTTTGAGACAGGATGTAAATATATTAGAAAGGTTCTCCTCGGAAAGGGTCGGAACCACAAGACAGATGAGAATGATGAACTTATAGATATCGTTAAGTTTACGGATAGCATGCTGGTTGAGGACGTTATTCATATCATCAAACTCCTCCTGTGACAACTTCATTCTTCCATCTTTAACTAGTAAGTCTTTTAACGAATCGCGAAGTTTGGTTTTTGAGAAGTTAATATTAAATGCGTCCCTCCATACAACATCCTTGTTGTTTGGATTGGTACAGTTCCAAAATTTATATACCATTCCAACCCATGGATCCTCAATTATGTTGTTAGAAAACAAACTCATCTTCTTGCTCCTGAGCACGAAGCAATTCACGGATGTTCCTATACATTCGATTACCCATACACCAAGGACATGAACCGTGGTTGCGGCAAGAACAATCGACTGCCTTTGCTCCTTTGTAAGGTTTGCGTTTTTCCTTACCTGATTCTATTGCTTTATCTAGTGCCATGTATATAATTATTAAATTAAAAGGGAATCTTTAAAAATAGATCCCCCTTTCTATTGGTAAGCGTTCTAATGAATCACTACTATGTATTGCGTTTCTCATTTCGCTCTCTCCCAGTTCATCTCGTATTGCATCCTTGATTGAGTTGGTTTCATCAAACATCTCGGGATACATCTCGCCTTCCTTAGTAAATATAATTCCAGTGCTTAGGTCACTGGACATATACTCACAGAGATCCTTGTAGAATGGTTTATCCTTGTGAATATCATAAAGACGCGCTGCCTCCTTAGGAAGAAGTTGCTTGGTTTTAATTCTGTCAAGAACCCATCCTCTTTCTTCGAACTTATTGATAATCAATGCAGTATCTTTAAGAAATCCCGGTTTAACTATGACGAATATATTACATTTACTATCATCCATGTTGGATGCCGAGAGTGCTTCAAATAGTGATTTCATATTACAATGTTCCTAATTTCTTTTTATTCAATTGTTCCAGTCTATTCTTACCTATCTGATTAGCAAGATTAACCTGTTTATCATATGCTACATTACCAAGTCTCTTTGATTCATTAGATATATACTCTCCTGCCTCATTAATATAGTCTTGAGCGGTATCTACTAAATCAGAAGCTGTGTTTCCATCAGCTTTTATAGTACCTAATATAGGTTTTGTGATGGTCCCTGTAAGAGACTTAGACACTTTCATAGCAGTATCATTAATATTACCAGATACTTTATTAGCTAATGAACTGACTTGTTTAGTTACCTCTTGTTGAATGGCATCAACTGCACCCATCAAACCTCCGCCTTTACCATATATGTTTCCGAGACCACCGGTGACTGCATTGATACCAGACCTAACGGCGGTTTTACCAATACCCTTAACTTGATCCCAGGACTGTTGCGCTGTCCGTGAAGCCATATCACCCATACGATCGAAGATACTCGGAGAAGTTTGTAATTCCACGGCTTTAGATGTGTTTGTTGCAACATTCCCCATATCAGATATTTTGCGGGGTTCATCCGTACCCTTATACTCCATATATGCAAGTCTTTCAGATATTTCTTGTTCGGTGTTTGTTTCTGTTATTGTAGTGTCTAAGAGCATATAGTTATCGATTTCATCCGTATCACCAGCCGGTTCGTCATTCACTATACCATTATTAGTCCAAGCATCCCAAAGGAAGAAATCACCAAACGATCTGAGTATGAATGGGTTATATTCATATTCATAACAATCATCAAAATAAATATCAATAGTAAATGCTTGTTCGAATCCTGTTTCATTAGATATTTCACTGAATCCTGATTTGATAGAATCGAGACTTATTTCGCAGTTGTGAAATTCGATATATTTATAATTTGATCTATCCATAGAATCATCCAAGTGACCTATTCCAGCCCAATTGAATTGATTACCTTTTTCATCATGTTCTACAGTAAGACCATTAAACAATCCACCAAATATAAACATACCCATATCAAACTTACGAAGGTTTGCAGGGAGCACCTCACACTTACGAGCATGAGACCATACGATACTTCTATATAATGAAAGTAACGATTCTATACGATGATCTACAGGATCATTCAAACACTTAATAGATATCTTCTTTCGATCTTCGCTTACCTGCCATTTCTCACGAGCCAATGCTTCATCCACCCCAGACACAGATTGGAAGTACCATGGAGACTCGGAAGAAATCTGAGAAAGAAGACATATGAACTTCTCCAAGGCATCCGCGCGTTCCTCTTCATAGTTACTCTTGAGGAAAGACCACGCAGAGTTATATTTATAGTATTCATTCTCCTTTGGATTGTCTAGCCAAGTAGGTGCAAGGAGACCAGAGGACCCTCCATTAAAGAAATTAACTTCCGTATTATCAATGTCGTCGTTAATGAAGTAGAATAAGAGCTTGAAGAATCTTAAATCTACATTATCCGTAACATTGAATCCTGTACGATCTACTCTTCTAAAACGATGTATATCGCCCACCCCTGCAGGAATCCCACTCCCCGGAGCATTATACTTATATATATTTTCGTAACTAATCATTAGTCTTCTTCAGCAAGTATTTTTGGTTTCTGATCTATTGGTCTGGTAAGTATGACCGTGTGTGTCCATTGTCTGTCTATAAACTTATATATATTACCAACAACCATATATTGTCCGGAGATGGACTTATCAAGCTTGAATGTATCTGCACCTTCAGTATCCGGTTCCATCACAGGAGTAGCTGTTTGTGGATTGTCGTCCATTCCCCTTTCTTCCGGGAGTCCGCT
>Ga0326512_10003323_pt1 | contig 11826 bp, 7 predicted proteins | sample 1_2617_0518_D_FD_203652 | JGI IMG/M metagenome (GOLD analysis project Ga0326512, IMG submission 203652) | Bovine rumen microbial communities from UC Davis, California, United States - 1_2617_0518 | ecosystem: Host-associated > Mammals > Digestive system > Stomach > Rumen | place: USA: California... | reverse complement strand
GCTGGCGCATAATGGCCGGCGTACCGTAATCCCCGTTAGACAGGGGGTCCGTATCGGCCATAGCAGCCATTTCCTCGGTATCGCGCAGGCTCGGCGTCACCTGGGTCAGAACGATTTCTTCTTCGACAGGGGCCTTGGCGTCGAACATGGACGAAGCATACTTCGATTCTTCAACCGGAGCCTTGGAGGGCATCGCATTCATCGGAACCGTCCTGGCGTCTTGTGCGACAGTCGGCATGGGGATCGTGCCATGGGCAAGGGCAGCAAAGTTGAAGTTGGTCGGACGCGGAGTCGCCGGCTGGACCGTCGGCTGGGCAACATGCTGCACCGCAGGCTGGACAGGAGCCTGGGCCGGAGTTGCCGGGGCACCCACAGAATTCACGAGGTCACGCACCTTGGACTGCGGGGCAGTCAGGGAGCCTTCAGTGAACATCGGAGCGCTTTCCTGCTTGGAAAGGCCGCCGCAACCCGTAGCGATGATGGTGATGCAGACCTTGTCGCCGAGTTCCGGCAACAGGATATCGCCCATGATGATGTTCGGGTCGTTCATGTCGCTCACCGCTTCGTGAATGTGTTCCATTGCCTCGTTGTATTCGAGCATGGAGAAGTTTTCGCCATGGGAAACGTTCACGAGCACACCGGTAGCACCTTCGACATTGATGTCTTCCAGGAGCGGAGAAGAAAGGGCCAGGTCCGTCGCACGGATGCCGCGGTTTTCGCCTTCGGCGATACCGGTACCCATGAGGGCAGAGCCGCCGTTCGTCATAACGGTGCGGATATCAGCAAAGTCAACGTGGATAAGGCCATGGCGGAACATGATATCGCAGATGCTGCGTACGGCGTTGCCGAGGATTTCGTCGGTCAGGCGGAAGGCGCCATCCAGAGTGAGGGTCTTGTCCGTCGACTGCACGACGTTCATCAACTTTTCGTTGTCCACCACAATCATGGTATCGACAGCAGAACGGAGGGCCTGGATGCCTTCGGCAGCGAGCGAACCGCGACGCTTGCCTTCGAACTTGAACGGCTTGGTTACCACGGCGACGGTGAGGATGCCCATTTCGCGAGCGATCGTACCGACGACAGGAGCAGCACCCGTACCGGTTCCGCCGCCCATGCCTGCCGTAATGAAGATCATGTCGGCGCCCTGCATGGCGTCCTTCAGTTCTTCAATGTTCTCTTCGGCGGCCTTCTTGCCCACATCGGGCCTCATGCCGGCACCGAGAGACTTCGTCGTCTTCTGGCCAATGGCAATCTTGTGGTCGGCCTTGCTCAGCTCGAGAGCCTTCGCATCGGTATTGACGGCGTAGTATTCCACACCTTCAATGTTCATGCCCACCATACGGTTCACGGTATTGCCGCCGGCACCGCCGACGCCGAACACCTTGACCTTGGCGTTGTTTATGGTTGATTCATCCATCATGATATGAGATGGTCCGTTGTTTTCGAATTCACTCATAGTTTATCTCCCTGATTGATTGTGAGTGGTTGTTGTTAGAAATAGGTCTTGAAGAAATCCATGAAACGCTGAAAACCTTTTTTCACCGACACGGAAATCTGTTTCCCGGTTTCACGCTTCCTGTTCTGGCGCTGTTTACGCGCCGCATAATGCAGGAGCCCGATTCCGGTTGCATAGGACGGGTTACGGAAAGCCTCCTGGATGCCGCTTGTGCCTTTGGGGTGGCCAATGCGCACCGGCTTGCCGAACACCTTGTCCGCAAGTTCGTCGATTCCTTCCAGAGAGCAGCACCCGCCCGTGAGCACAATGCCGCCATTGATAAGGGAATCCATCTTGTTCTTTTCAAGGTCCGCCTTCAAGATGCCAAAGATTTCGGCTACGCGGGCGCTGATGACGCGGGCGAGAAGCTTGCGCGAGCACTGGACGTCACCGCGGTCACCGACGCCCGGCACCGGGAAGGTCTCGTCTTCGATCAGGTTGCTGATCTTGCACGTCCCATACTTCTTCTTGATTTCTTCGGCCTTGGAAAGCGATATAGGTACCTTGAGACACTTGCTGATATCGCTCGTAATCGAATTGCCCGCCAAGTCCAGCGAAGCCGTATAGCGAACCGATTCACCGACGAATACGGCAATATCGGCCGAGCCCGCACCGATATCAATCAGCGCGACGCCCAATTCACGTTCATCATCGGTCAGCACGGCGTAGGCAGCCGCAAGCGGTTCCAGCACAAAGTCCATCACGTGCAAGCCAGCGCTCTTGACGCACTTATCCAGGTTCTGGATGGCGTTCGGTCGTGAGGTGACAACCTGAACATCCACACCCAGACGGCGTCCATTGAGCCCCTTCGGATTGCGGATACCGCCCTGGTCATCCAGCGTAAATTCTCCGGGGAACACGTGAATAATCTGCCCGGCGGATTCCGGGATAGTACTTGCCTGATTCTTGACATTCTCGATATCCTGGCTGCGAACTTCCCCTGTCGGGAGCGTGATGAGGCCCTTGTAATGCAGCGAAGAGACGTGCTTGCCCGCAATGCCCACATAGACATCGTGAACATCGACGGATGCAAGGGATTCCAGTTGGCGAGCCGCCTTCTGAAGCGTTTCCACCACGGAATCCATCTCGTCGGCATTGGTCAGCGGCAAGTCGCCACATTCCAGCACGCGGACGGAATCGTCGGTAACGGCCCCCATGAACAGGTTGATCTTGGAAGCCCCTATGTCAAGACCAAAAATCAGGTCTTCCTTTCTTATTTCATTCTGTTTGTTTTCATCCATTGACACACCTCTTGTCAAAATTTCTCACATAAGCAAAACCGGCGTAACGCATGTCCACTTCGCCAGCACAACGCAAATCCTGCGGGAAGCCCGCCTTGACGGTTTCGTAAAAGGAAAACATCACGCCTCCCCAACCCGTTTCCGGGAACAAAACCTTATAGCCGACATCCCTAAAGTACACTTCAAAAGCACGGTCCTTTTCGCTCCACCCTACTTGAGAAACCTTGTCGTAAAGCTTCTTGTTTTCAGAGCGCATCGCATATAGGAACAGCGATATCGGCTTGATCTTTTCGACCGATTCCACGTCAACAACCGGCAAATGGAGCGCGGTCGTCATGGACAAGGGCAAAACCTTGCCGCGTTCGGAGTAAACGGTCGCCCGACCGCCATCGAAGACGGATACAATCGGGGAAGCCTCCTTGAGCTTGATATCGAGCGACGACGGGAAATACTTCTTCACGGTCACGGAATGGATAAGCGGCATCTGCAACAGGGCTGCCTCGACAGAGTCGGCGTTCACTTCGGACATGAGCATTCCCGGTTCCACCTGGGCGTTCTGCACCACGTCTTCCCACGAAAGCATCCTGTTGCCTTCAATATCGATATACTGCAAGTGACGCAGTTCCATCGGGTTGAAGCGCTGCAAATAGAACCTGTAGTTCCATGCGGCCCCACCGGCGACAAGCAAGGCCACGCAAAGGATCCAACCACGACGCTTGAACCAGCGGAAGGTTCCACCGACGCCACGCTTCATCTTCTGCGCGCGTTCCCGCTTCCGCTTTTCTTCGTTGTAGCCTATCCTACGGCCCCAAAATGTCGTTTTAGATCCGGTCAAACGCATTCCTCCAAAATACGGGTGCCAAGCTTGTAAACATTCCCGGCGCCCATCAGCACCACCACGTCATCCTTGCGGAGTTCTTCCTTGAGGATCGGGAGCAAATTCTTCTGGTCACCGACAAAACGGGCATTACGGTGGCCGCGGTCGGTTGCACTGTTGGCGACAAGCGCGCCCGTCACGCCTTCAATCGGGCGTTCACGCGCGGGGTAAATATCGGTCACCAAGAGCACGTCGCAGTTCGCAAAAGCCATACCGAAGGCTTCGTGCTGGTCGCGCGTACGGCTAAAGAGGTGCGGCTGGAATGCAACCACGATTCTCTTGTCCGGGAAAGCTTCGCGGAACCCGAGCAGCGTCGCCGTCGCTTCGGTCGGGTGGTGCGCATAATCGTTGAACACCATCACGCCGTTCTTTTCGCCCATGAATTCGAAGCGGCGGGTAACGCCTTCGAATTCCGCACAGGCCTTGCGCGCCACATCCGGAGCAATGCCTTCTTCCATGGCGAGCGCCACGGCGGCAGTCGCATTCAGCACGTTATGACGGCCAGGAATCTTGAGGCGGAATTCGCCCAGGCTTTCGCCGTCGTTCAAAATGTCAAATACAGGGAATCCCTTTTCGAAGCGCAGGTTATCGATGCGGTATTTCGCCTGGCGGCTAAAGCCATACGTAATCAGGGGCTTGCGGACTCGCGAAAGGATCGATTGCACGTTTGCATCGTCAAGGCACAAAATCGCCTGGCCGTAGAACGGAATCTTGTTCACGAACTGCACGAACGCATCCTTGATTTCTTCGATGTTCTCGTAAGTATCCAGGTGGTCGGCGTCAATGTTGGTCACGATAGCCGAAGAAGGCATCATCGAAAGGAAGCTGCGGTCAAATTCGTCACTTTCGGCAATCAGGTAATCACCGCGGCCAACCTTCGCTCCGCTGCCCTTGCCCTTAACGACACCGCCCACGATAATCGTCGGGTCCAGACCGGCTTCTTCCCAAATCTGCCCGACAATGGACGTCGTAGTCGTCTTGCCGTGCGTACCGCAAATGGCGAGAGTGTACTTGAGTCTCATCAGTTCGCCGAGCATCTCGGCGCGACGGATAACGGGAATACGGCGGTTACGCGCCTCGACCAGTTCCGGGTTATCGTGCGGGATGGCAGAGGAGTAGACGACAAGGTCGGCATTTTCGACATTCTTTGCTTCGTGCTTGGAATCCACACGGATGCCAAGGCCCTTCAGGTAATCGATGACCTGGCCTTCACCCATGTCGGAACCCGTCACTTCGAAACCGTTTTCGTACAGCACTTCCGCAATGCCAGACATTCCGGCACCGCCAATGCCCACGAAATGGAGCCGACGAACACGCTTGCAATCATTAATCTGCATTATACTTCTTCCTTTTCCATTTCCAGGATAGCTTTCGCAATCCTATCCGCCGCATCGGGCATTCCAAGGCCCTTCGCCGCAGCGGCCATCTTTTTCAACTTTTCGTCATTGAACAACAGCGATTCCACCTTGTTCCACAAATCGTTCGGGTCGCTATCGAGCTCCACGAGGCAGGCGCCCGCCTTTTCGACCACGCGGGCATTATGTTCCTGGTGGTTGGCCGTCGCATGCGGGTACGGCAGCAAAATCGAGGGCTTGCCGAAAGCGAGGATTTCGGCCAGGGCAGAAGCCCCTGCACGGCTGATAATCAAGTCGGCATGCTTCATGTAGGCGTAGATATCGTCCAAGAATCCGCGAACAGCGACATTCGGGAGTTCACCGACGCGCGCGTTAATGGAATCGACGTTCTTCACGCCGACCTGCCACACGACAGACACATCGTTACGAGCCGTAATCGCCTTGATGCTTTCTTCAATCTTCACGTTGATGCCCGCAGCTCCCTGGGAGCCGCCCACGATAAACACGGCCTTCTTGCCTTCCGCAAATTCAGCCGGGCGTGCCAGGGAATCCCCATCGGGAAGCCTGCGCACCGGGTTTCCAAAAACGCTCGTCTTATCGGCAGGGAAGAACTTCGCCGCATCATCGCTCGTCACGAAAATCTTCTTCGCATAACGGGCACCGACCTTGTTTGCGACACCCGCGACCGCATTCTGTTCTTGCAGGTAGACAGGGATGCCGAGCCTTCCGGCGGCAAGCACAATCGGGAGCGACACGTAACCGCCAGTAGCGACGACCACGTCGGGGTTCACCTTCTTTACCACGCTTTTCGCACGCACCAGCGACTTCGAAAGCTTGAAAGGAAGGGCGAGGTTCTTGAGGAACGGTCCGCGGTGCAGCGGTTCTGCCGTAATGTATTCGTACGGCCAGTCCTTCGCCACAAGGCGTTCTTCCATAGAATTATTGCGGCCCGCGAACGTAATGTCCGTGTACCCCATCTTCTTGAGGCTTTCGGCGATAGCTACCGCCGGGAAAATGTGGCCACCGGTGCCACCGCATACAAACAGGAACTTTTTCATTCTTCTGTCCTCATAAATTCAAAGCCACTGAACGCCTGGGCGGCAGAGCTTTCGCACCCGCTCATGTAAGGTTCGACAATCTTCTTGCCCGTTCCCGACTTGGAAATGTTCAACAAGATTCCGATGAACAACCCCGAGAATATCAGGTTCGTTCCGCCAAAACTCAAGAAAGGCAACGGCTGTCCCGTCGTCGGGAAAAGGCCGGTACACACGCAAACGTGAACCAGGAAGTTCAGGAACAGCGAAATCGTCAGGGCCACCGCCATGTACTTTCCAAAGCGGGTAGAAGAATTTCGCGCCACTTCGAATCCCTGGTAGAAAATGCAACCGAAAAGCGCCAAGATAAGGAACGTTCCGATAAAGCCCATCTCCTCGCCAATCACGGCGTAGACGACGTCCTTGTGGGCTTCCGGCAAATAACCCAGCTTTTGCATTCCCATACCGATACCCGTACCGAAAATGCCTCCATTCCCTAAAGCTTCCAGCGCCCTTTCCCCCTGCATGGCGGAATTCTGATTCGCTGTCGGGTCGAGGAACGCCGCGATACGTTTGGAGGTATGGGACTTGATCAAAAGCGCAATGACACCCACCAGGGCGCCACCGCCCATAACAGGCAGCAAATACTTGAGACGGGCTCCGGCCACCAGCAAGAGCACGATGGTTATTCCCGCAAACAAAATCAGCATGGAGAAATTCGGCTGCAACGCAAGCAAGATAGCCGAAATCACGAACGGCACACCGGGCTGGATAACGCTGCACTTGAGCGTCTTGATGTACATCCCCGCTTCCGAAAGCTTGGTCGCCACCATCGTGATGAGGCCGAGTTTCAAAATTTCGGAGGGCTGGATGCCCCAAATCCAACGGCTCGCGCCCTTCACGTCACCACCGGCGACAATAGCGGCAAGCGTCAAGATGCAACCGACCGCAAAAATAACACGGGCTCCCTTCTTCCAGATGGAATAATCCACCTTCGCCGCGACAAACATGGCCGCCAAGGCAACAACCACCTTCCAGCAATGCGCCTTGAGGTAGTATTCCGGAGTAAGGCCAAGCTTGAGCGCGTGCGTCGTCGATGCCGTATAGACGACAACGCAGCCGAGACACATCAACACGAGTGTCGACAGCAGCAAAAGCTTGTTTACGCCATATGTCTTGACAGAACCGTTCATCTACAATTAAGCCTTAAATACCGGGGTCATCTTCAAAAGGGCATCTACGACCTGTTCCATGTGCATCCCACGGCTTCCCTTGACCAAGAAGATATCGCCTTCAGACACGATGTCACCCAGGAACTCGATGATTTCCTGTACGGAATCGAAATGGAATACGGCCTTCATGCCGCGGGACTTTGCGCCCTTCACATAGTTGCGGGCATCCTTGCCTACGGTCAGGAGCAGGTCAAAATTCATTTCCGGAACAAGGGCGCCAATCTGGGCATGCATATTCGCACTTTCCTTACCCAGTTCCAGCATGTCTCCCAGCACGGCGATACGCTTACCGGTCGTCTTCATGTTCCCGATGGTCTGGAGGGCCATCTTCGTCGAAGACGGATTCGCGTTATAGCAGTCCGAAACAATCTTGAAGCCGTTCGCCTTCTTGAATTCCATACGCATGTTCGTCGCGCGGTAATTCGAAAGCGCCTTCGCGACAGCCGTCATGGGAATGCCGAACGTCTTGCCCACCGCGATGGCGGCAAGGGCATCATAGAGGTTGTGCGTTCCGGGAACGTTCAGCACGATATGCGTACGGCCGACGTAGAAATCGGCGCAGGAATCGTCGTTCCACACCAGTTTTTCGGGGCGAATGACGCCGTGGTTCATCCCAAACGTCAGAACCTTCACATTGCGGGTCGACTTCACCTTGCACAGGCGCGGATCATCGGCATTCAAGATGAGCGTGCCGCCCTTGCGGAGTCCGTCCCTGATGGTAATCTTTTCGCGGAACACGCCGTCCAAATCGCCGAGGCGTTCCAGGTGGCTTGCGCCGATGTTCGTAATCACGGCCACATCCGGCTCCGTCGCCAAAGACAGCGGGCGAATTTCATCGGGGCCGCTCGTTCCCATTTCGACGACAGCCGCTTCATGGGAATGCTTGAGCTGGAAAAGGGTCATCGGGACGCCGATGTGGTTGTTGAAGTTCCCTGCCGTCGCATGGGTATTGAACTTCATCGAAAGGACAGCCTTCGTCATTTCCTTGGTAGTCGTCTTTCCGTTGCTACCCGTAATGGCGACCTTCTTCACCTTGAAGCGGCGCTGGTAACCCTTGGCGAGTTTCAGCAACGCCTTGGTGGTATCGTCCACCGGCGCATACATGGTGAAGGTGTTTTGTTCCACGGCTTCTTGATTAACGATGCTCATCAATGCACCATCCTTTTCCATTTGGTTAACAAACTGATGGGCGTCAAAGCGCGCGCCCTTTATCGGCCAGAACACAACGCCCTTGGCCTTCTCGCGGGAATCCATACAGAGATTCACTTTACGCCGCAGCGTACGTGCAGGGACGCCCACAGCGGTCGTCTCCAGGCACTCAAGCATCTCGGCGATTGTCATATCCAGCTTTAGCATTTCTCCATTGCCTTCACCGCTTCTTCGCGGTCGTCAAAATGATGTTTCGTCTTGCCGACGATCTGGTAATCTTCGTGGCCCTTGCCCGCGATGACCAGCCAGTCGCCGTCCTGCAGTTCGGCGCAGGCTTTCGCGATGGCCTCGGCGCGGTCCGCCACGACTTCAAACTTTTTCGTCTTCATTCCCGCACGCACATCCTCGATGATTGCAAGCGGATCTTCGGTACGCGGGTTATCGGACGTCAGCCACGCCTTGTCCGCAAGCGTCTCGGCAATATGGCCCATGATGGGACGCTTCGTCTTATCGCGGTCACCACCGCAGCCGAATACCGTACTGAGGGTACCGCGGCAGAGGCTGCGGGCCGTCATGAGCACGCGTTCCAGTGCGTCCGGCGTGTGGGCGTAATCCACAATCACGTGCTTGCCGCCCTTGTTCCAGACCTTCTCAAAGCGGCCCGGCACGCGCACACTTGCCAGGGCGGCGCGCATCGAAAGTTCCGGGATACCGATAGCCGATGCCCATGCCAGCACCAGCAGCACGTTATCCACGTTAAAATCCCCGCAAAGCGGCGTTTCGAACTTCTGTTCAGCAATCATCGGAAGCGTAAATTCGAGGCCGTCCTCGGTATTCTTCACTTCCCCTTGCGGTTTCACGGAAGCCTTGGCCTTGCCCAGGCGCGAAACGGCCACCTTCTTGCAGGTAATCGAGTCGTACAGCTTTTCACCATAGGCGTCGTCGATATTGATGGCGGCGACACCATCGTCGGCGAGGTACTTCGTAAACAAAAGCTTTTTCGCCTCGAAGTAATTCTCCATCGTCTTATGGTAATCCAGATGGTCCTGCGTCAAGTTGCTGAACAAGCCACTCCTGAAGCGGATGCCGGCAACGCGGCCCTGGTGCAGCGAATGGCTAGAAGCTTCCATCACCAAGTCGGTACAGCCTGCCGCAACCGCCTTGGCGGCAAATGCAAACAAATCCAAGAGGCCCGGCGTCGTAAGCGTCGCCTGCACGGAACTTTCACCAATCTTGTTCTTGATGGTGCCGAGCAGCGCCGTCTTATGGCCAGCCGATTCGAGCATCGCGTTCATCAAGAACGCACTTGTCGTCTTGCCGTTCGTTCCGGTCACGGCATGGCAAGAAAGCTTAGCGAAGGGGTCCTTGTAAAACACCTGGGCGGCTTCGAGGCGGGCCGCTTTCACATCGGCCACCTGGATCCACTTGGAGGCAAGTCCTTCGGGCGCAGGGACCTCCCCCACAACCGCAACAGCACCGGCCGCAATGGCGTTCCGTGCAAACTGCACGTAATCATCGGCGGGAATGGAGAAGAACAGATCTCCCGGCTTCACCTTGCGGGAATCATCGCAAAGCCCCATCACGGACAGCTTATTCATCAATCCTTCCGAAATCATCAACCTCTCTCCTTCAAAGTCAATTTGCAGATGGTCCCCTTCTGGATAGCCTCATTGGCTTTCGGGGTCTGCGAGGCCACACGGCCCTTGCCTTCGTATTCAACACTCATGCGGATATTGCCCAACACTTCCAGGGCGTCCTTCAGCGAAAGGCCCTTCAAGTTCGGCATCTTGGTCGCGACCGTCTCGCCAACCGTCAGCAAGAAATCTGCCGAATCCAGCATATCGCTGCGCTGCGAAATCACGCGGTCCCCTTCTCCTTCAAACACGACCGAGCATCCCTTGGCGTGGGCCAGCTTTTCTGCCGCTTCCACCGTCATGCCCATAAAGTTCTCGTCGCAGGTCGAAACCTTCTTGGCCTGCGCCAGGTTGTAGCTCAACGGCGAAAGCGCCGGGTGGTAATAAATTCCTTCCATGATGCGGCGGAAAATCGGACCCGCCGTGAGGCCACCCACGTGCTTCCCCTGCGGGTCATCGACAAGCACCAAGCACACGTAACGCGTATCTTCGACCGGGGCAAGGCCGATGAACGACGCCACCTGATGATCGCGGTCGTACTTTCCGGTTTCCTGGTTGTACTTTTCGGCCGTACCCGTCTTTCCGCCAAAGAACACATCCGTCAAGCGCTTGGACGCCACGCGCTTTGCCGTACCGCTGTTCACCACGCGGTTGAGCATGGCGCGGATCTTCGCCGCAGTCTGTTCGCTTACCACGCGACGCACTTCCACCGGTTCTTTCTTCTCGACGAGCATGCCGTTCGCATCGCGCCATTCCTTTACGATCAGCGGTTCCATCAGCTTGCCGCCGTTCGCTATTGCCGCATAGGCCATCACCATCTGGATTGGCGTCACCATCACGGCGTGGCCAAAGCCCATCGTCTTGAGGTCACTGCCGCTGTTGCCCGCCAGCGAATGCGGGTCCTTGAGGGCGCCGGATTCTTCACCGTAGAACGAATCCGACGTCTTCATGCCGAACCCGAAATGGCTTGCCGTCTGGTAGAACTTCTGGGCGCCCACTTCCGTCGCAATTTTCGCGAACACGATATTCGAAGACTGCACCATCGCTTCGCTCATGTTCATGTCACCGTATTCGTGCGTATCGCAAATCGGGCTCGTACGCGGATTCCATTTCCAGCACTTCCCTTCGTTCGGGAAAACGCGGTTCGTATCCACGGCATCGCTTTCAAGGGCCGCCGCCGCGGTAATCACCTTGAACGTAGAACCCGGTTCGTAGGCCATCGCCACGATTTCGTTCTTGGACATGCGCCCGATTCCCTGCGTCTTGGAATTCGGATCGAACGTCGGATAACTCGCCATCGCAAGAATCTCGCCGGTATACGGGTCCACCACCACGGCGCTCGCGCTCTTGGCGCTAAATTCCGCTACACCATCCTTCAAGGCCTTCTCGACAATTTCCTGCATGTTCTTGTCAATCGTCAACACAAGATTCTTGCCGGGTTCGGCTTCGGCAACGTCTTCGCTACGGCTGTAGATTTCACGCTTGCGCACATCCTGCACACTCACGCGGAATCCCTCGACACCCGTCAGGCGGGAATCGAAAACGCGTTCAATGCCCATGTTGCCATGGCCGTTAAAATCGAGCTTGCCCACAATCTGGCTTGCCAGCTTTCCCTGCAAGAAAATGCGGCTATAATCCAAGACCTTGTTCGCCGTATCGCGCAGGTTATCGGCCAGAATGACACCGTTGCGGTCCATGATCTGCCCACGTTCCGCATAGATATTCTTGGAACGGACCACCATGTCCTTCGTCTTGGACTGGTATGTCTTCTGGTTCAGCACCTGGATGCTGAACGTCTGGAGCATCAGC
>Ga0326512_10003322_pt1 | contig 11834 bp, 10 predicted proteins | sample 1_2617_0518_D_FD_203652 | JGI IMG/M metagenome (GOLD analysis project Ga0326512, IMG submission 203652) | Bovine rumen microbial communities from UC Davis, California, United States - 1_2617_0518 | ecosystem: Host-associated > Mammals > Digestive system > Stomach > Rumen | place: USA... | reverse complement strand
CTTTCCTGGCTCTGACATACCTGGGGTTGTCATAACGTCCTTTTTCTGATAATTGTCAGTGTATCCTACGTTTGAGTCATACTCTAGTACAAGCTCAAACATTCTCTCTGTTGATTCGTTCATATCATCTTCGTTATTAAATTCGTCATCATCACTGAAATTACCATCTACGTCGTCGTCCTCAGCACCTTCAAAGTTAGCATCTGCGTCGTCGTCAGTCTCCAGCTCGAACTCCGTTTCGTCCTCTCCTGGTTCAACAGCAGCGACACCAGCAGCCTCATTGTCACCACCAAGGTCAACTATGTACTCAGCTCCAGTTTCGTTGTCTTGAATCTTAACCTTATCATCGTCCTTGTGAACGAGAATCTGGTCGTCATTCTTCATAAGTTTGTAAACCTTTACGATTTCCTCGTCTTCCGCATTTGAGAAGTCATACTCGTCATCTGACACCTTGTACTTGTCAAACTCTGCCCAATCATCTCCTTCAGCGTCACCCTCTCCTTCAGCACCGAGTTCCTCACCACCATCAGCTGGCTCTTCACCATCATCAGCTGGCAATTCCTCACCACCTTCAGCATCAGCGTCTGCATCCATTCCAGCGTCAACGTCCTCTGCGCCATCCGCAGAAGCAGCATTAACCTCAGCATCGTTTGAACCACTTGCATCAGCAGTATCTTCCACTTCCCCATCATTCATGTCCACGTCGTCTTCCTCGTAATCCTTGTCGGAGTCCTCAGAAAGCAACTTGGCATATGTGTCACGTACAGTCTCACTAAGAAGATTCTTGACTGCACCTTCAGTGTTTTCCTGCAAAGATTTTGCGAGTGCGTTGTAATCAAGTAAAGATTCTCTTACAACTTTGCTCCTAATATTCTTCATCTAGAAATAAATTTTTAATGCATTATTTTAATTATAAATATACCACAAGTACAAAAAAACTTCGTAAACACCTAAAAATAGTGAATTTGATGGCAAGAAGTAGTATACTTGTCATTTACGGTACATAATATAAATATTTGAACCGATCTAAATATTTATAATAAAAAATATTACTAGTAATGAAAAAAGAATTAGAAATAATAAAAGAAGGTAAGACAGGACACGGTATCCTAATCGAGAAAGACGGATATATGTACGTTAAAAACCCACAGACGATTACAGAAGGGATAGACGGCGAGTGGCATGTACCTCACCCATTTATTGTTGATGCAGTGTTCCAGAAATTCGGTGTAAAGAACGCAAACGGAAGAATATATCCAGAGAATGTTTTGAAGAAACAGGTAGAGATATATCAAAAGAAAATACAGGACAGCAATGCAATAGGTGAACTTAACCACCCAGCAGAATCAACAATTGACTTGGATAGAATTGCAATAAACATCACGGAACTTCACTGGGAAGGTAAAACACTTGTTGGAAAATGTATGATTAATACTTCTCATGGTTTTAGAAAATATGGTATTGTTTCAACTCGTGGAGACCAGATGGCAAATCTTCTTCTCAATGGTATTAAGATCGGCGTATCTTCAAGAGGCGTAGGATCTGTTGAACAGAAACTTGGTCAGTACATAGTAGGAGATGACTTCGAGCTTATCTGTTGGGATGTGGTATCAGACCCATCAACACCTGGTGCTTGGGTAGGACAGGCTGAGGAACTTCAGCAGTACGTCGAGGCTAATACATCTACAAATAACAAAGATATGATTAGTGAGAAAATAAACAAGATCAAAAATATATTGAATTCATAAAAGTAATGAAAACAATAATACTTACTGAGTCACAGTTTAACGGTTTATTAATAGAAGCCAATTCACCACAACTGATATCTCCAGAAGAAGCTAAAAGACTTGGGTTTGCAGTTCCAGATGAAGACAGAATATATGGTGAATTTATAGAGCCAAAAAACGTTGGTACTGCATATAAAGTATTTTTTCTTGGTAAGGACGGTAAACTATATCCCCCAGTCATAGCCAATGAAAACGCTAAGGATACACCAATTGGGGTTTGGCTTCCTTGCACAAGTCCTAATATTGTGGGATATACACTTAAGGATCACAGACCTAAAGTAATGAGCGGCGGATCGGGAACTAGAGGTAAAGGACTTGGTGCTTTAGCGTTTAGACCAGGATGGCATATGGGTGAAATTCCCTATGCTGAACAATTTCTAAAAAGGAAAATGGTTAACGGTAGGAAAGTGTGGCCAGAAGGGCTTGTATGGGCTGAATGCTTGTATTCCAACGACGTTGATTACCAAGACGAAGCAATGAGTTATGGTTATAGCAAAAACGGAAATTTCAGACACAGTTATGCTGGATTACCAAAAATACCTAGAGGAGGTAGTTACAAATATAGGACAAACCCTAATCCAAACACAGTTCCTTGGATAATAGCTGGTGCTATTAAAGTTAACAAAGTTCTGTCATACGATGAGGTAAATAATATATTAATACAACAAGGTATTGAACCACCAATAGTAATGTCAGAAAAAGAATATAAATTGGCAACAAAAAAAGCGAGGTAACTGCCTCGCTTTTATGTTTTATGGTAAATCTGGATTATCAATGTCAATGCCGTCATCTGGGTAGTAATTTGTTTCGTCCGTTGGTTGTTCACCAACAGTACTTACATTATGTTCTTCTGTGCCATCATTACCGACACCCATTTCTAATTTCTTTTCCTTTGCTTGGTCTTCAAACGGGCGAAAGTTATTCCCCTGTATTTCATCCTTGAATACCTCTCTGAGTACTCTCTTAAATTTATCTTCTGTTATTTTAATAGTCTTGCTCATAATATCTTTTTTATATAAATATTACGTTACTTCTGCTTTTCAACTGTAAAAGCATTTTCTTTAAACACAAACACCATTTCATTTGAAATATATCTAACCTTGCTGTCAAGAAACTGCTTGAGATCTGCAAGACTCTTTTTGTTCCTCTCGTTCTGACGAAGATAAAAATCAAATGATAAAAACTTTTTCCTATTTGGGTATAAACCGTCAGTACTTATGTCGAAATCCAATATAAACTTATTATCAAAGTTAACGCCATCAACTAGTGTCTTCCTTATATTTTTTCTCATTTCAGACTCTACACTAGTAATAACCTTATCGTAATCAGTTTCTATCGTGGGACATATCCAACACTTTCCGGATACATAAATCACCTGTGGATTGTCCTTGTTTACACTTCCATATTTTAATACAATAGAGCTTGAAGAGTCTAATTTATATTCTTTGTTTAATCTTTTCATATCTTGATTTCTTACAAATAAAATATAACAATTTTTTTTGTAAAATCAAGACGTAAAGACAAAAAATGGAGATAGAATAGAATCTACCTCCATTTATTCTTTATTAATCTCCATAATCACCTCTTTGTAGTGCATCCCAAACTTCTTGTGGAATATCACCATTGTATTTTATATCTTTATCACCAGGAGGGAGATCACTAGGGCGACTTTTTTCGACACTTAATCTTGGATAATTATCTTCAGTTTCTTTCAAAATTCTCTTTACAGATTCTTTCACAATTCTGTGAAGGTCACCTTCAGTTAATCTAATTATCTTTTTCATATTCGTATTTTATTTGTCTAGGAGAATATCCCTTATTTCAAGTAATTTTGCAATGTCCTGCACGATGGAGTCCTTGTTGAACTTCTGTTCTTCAAGTTGTTTCTTCAATGACTCAAGTTCAACATTACCAGCGTCTTCTTTCAACATTTCGTCAACCTTGCTGATGCACTCATTCTTGAACTTGTTGAACAACTTCTCTTTCCTCTGCTCTGCAATTGGACTCCTCCAGTCTGTAATCTCTTTCACAAACGACATTTCTGACTCAGTTAGAGTGTCTTTTAATTTTTTCTCAAATTCATTGATCAATTTCTGTGGATCGACGTTCTCGTTAATCTTGTCATCTTTGTGCTTGTTCATATAATTCTCAACAGAATTAATGCTCTCTGTAAGTGTTACCATATTCTTGAGAGATTGTTCCTTTGTTAAAATATTATGACCTGCGTTATACAGATTCATAGACTCCTCATCGATGAATTCAGTAGGAACAACATTATTCTCTTTCAACACTTTTCTAAGCTTCTTGTTTGATTCAATAACTGTCTCTTTGTTGATCAAATTGTGTTTCTCTACAACGGCGTTGAAGTTTGACAGGAAATGTATAGGATCAACCATTTCAGTAATCTTTCCCTTGTAGTTTCTGATATTGTTATAGAAATCAAACTGTGCTGAAAGGTTCTTGTCCTCCTTGATGAGCTTTATAACATCACGAACAACCTTCTTGTTGCTCTTGAATAATTCTGGTAGTCTATCCTCGAAAATATGATTGAGAACGCCGAAGTTATTGGTGTCAAGCTGTGACTCCAATTCCTTCTCGTGTCTGTACTCATCGATTGATTCTTTAAGCATCTCTCTAGCTGTATCATAAGCATCAAAATTATCCCTCTTAAGAGCTTCATTCATAATGCTTATGTAGTTTGAAAACTCTTCCTTATATTTCTTAGTGTTCATATTAGTACATTTTTTTTATAAATATCTCAGAGACATAAAAAGCGTGACAACCGTCACGCCTTTATCTTAATTATCTGGTTCAATGTCATCATCAACGAATTTGCCAAGTGCGTCAATCATCTTATCAAATTCCTCATTGATTAACAATGAATCGCTGTCATATACCTTAACTCTCTCATACTTTGTTTCCTTTGGCGAATTGGTATGACCTGTGAGTGATGAAAGATATTGTTCAAACAGGTTTGACTGTTCTGTAATGATCTTTTTATTTCCCCTGTTGACACTCTCATTAGGATTTGCAGCACCCTCATTTCCCATATCGGTTGTAGGTATTGATCCTTCCTGTCCTGCCATATCTCCTGTGTCTTCAGAACCAGGTGCTCCAAGGTTATCCATCTCACTTCCGAAGTCAGTTGGTGCTGGAGGTGGTGCTCCCATTCCTCCACCCATGCCGCCGCCACCAGGGCCTCCTTGTCCAGGCATACCGCCCTGCTGGTCGTCCATATATTCAGCTCCAGGTTCTCCATAGATTCTGTCAACAGTATCGAAGATACCAGTCTTCTTGATAATCTGTGCTGTTTTCTCAAGTTCAGCAGCAATACCTTTCTCAAGACGTATCTCCTCAAGGTTCTCCTTGATTTCCTTGTCAGACCATTTCATAATCTGCTTCAATGCACGAGTCTGTGACATAACCGGAAGACCATTTCCTGGGTCAGATACAGCGTCTCTAACAGCATCAATCTTCTTCTGCATATTCTCGATCTCAAGCTGTTCAGCCTGTGTTGATGGGTTGTTCATTGACAGTGTGAAGTTGGTCAATTCATCCTCAAATCCAAGAAGGAATAGGTGTATGGTTGCAACCTTGGTCAATTCCATCAAGAATGCCTGTTGAATTCTATTAACAGTTCTCGTAAATCTAATATCCATAAGTGCGAGGTTTTTACCGTCGCCAGCAGCCTCGTCGAAGTTAAGGAATGTCCTAGGTATCCTAAGTGCTGTTAATACCTTACCCTGTACAAACTTAATGTCATCAAGTGCTGTCATGTTCTGTGCAGCAGACAATGTATCGATAGGGGTAGGTGCGTTTTCGTCACGAACTGGGATGAATATATCTTGGTCAACTGACAATATGTTCTTTCTCAAATCAACCTGTCCTGTGATAGGATCTATGATAGGTGTTCTCTTGAACTCATTTGCGATTTGTTCAACATATGCAGGTACGTCAGCATCATCAATAGCACCAACGAAAATCTTATATACACGTCTTTCAATTGAACGCTCAAGACGATAGATAAGCATCATATCCTCCATAAGCGACAACATCCTCCAGTGCCTACGTGCAGCATTCAAATATGATACACCATAAGGAAGATAAAGTGAGTTGGTAAGCAGTCTGAAATGTGCAATCTGCCAGTCACGGAATGGGATTTGTTCTTGGTTTTCTTCAACCCATATGAACTGTGTCGATAAGTCTTTATCATCCATTTCAGCCCCGTTGACGGCTATTGACATACCATATCCATAAGGATTCTGTATACCATTTTCAATTCTCTCAACGTTGAATACTGGTAACTGTTTCCATCCCTTAACACCATTCTTATGATCGATGTCGAGAAGCATAAATTGGTTTCCGTACTTACACATTGCACGGATGATCATTTGTCCTGTAAGCTGAATGTTAAGTCTGTTAACAAACAAATCCTCAAGAATGTTCTTAATTCTATCAGACTTTGAGTAAACGTTAACCACCATTCCCTTGTCGTTAACAATGGTACTCTCCTCAGATACAATATCGAGAGCAGCACCTATTTCTGGGAACGCATCCATTAGATCTGCATCACGATACATCAACTTGATGTTGTTCAAACCGGAATAAGCAGATACAGACAGATTTACGTTAGCCTTCACCCATCTGTCTCTAATGAATTTATCCTGCTGCAATTCCAGTTTCTTCTGCAAATAATCCTCTTTGCTGGATGTCCTGTAGATAACAGTGTTGTCCGGCTTACTCATGTCGTATTTATTAACGTGAGGTATCGCTGGTTCTGTTGGTGACTTCCAGTTGCCAGATATTGCATTGTCAAGTGCCTGGAATACTGTTGGTTTCTTTTTAGCCATTATTATATTGTTTTATATTAAAAAATAATAATTTTTCTATCTTTATAAATAGTTATTGTTTTCCGTTATATGCCTCTCTATCATAAACTATTGTTATATATGAATATTCCTCATTTTTATCTAATTCGCCATATTTTTCTTTCCATCTCAATCCAGCTTCGTAATCAAAATTATAAGTTTTGTATATTTCTAGACAATCATTTACAAAAGTTTGATAGCTATCATCCACAGGTTTAAAACCAAACTTTTCAACAAAAGTACGATATTTAAATCTTCCAACATATGCTATGTTATAAAAACTCATTCCATTCGCATCATGACCGTACACAATACATCTATCACCAAGTTCAGCTTTTGCGTAATCAAGCATGTCTGAAATCATTTTCTCAGCCCATTTATCATGACTTTTAATATTAGATACGTTGTTGAACGTATTGGCATTTTTGTATTGTGCCCCATTAGTTATAACCCAACTAATTACTTTGTCAATTGAGTTAGATTTATATATCACTTTTCCGGTAGATGGATTTATAACACTAGCACCATTAAGTTTAGAATAGCTATCAACGTCTCCGTTATCATGTGAATAAGAGTGCTGTGTTTTATCTATCTTCAACAGAAAACAGTTTTTAAGATTCGCTAGTTTACTGTTGAATATTACTTGCCACTCTCCTTCGTCTCCCCTGTTATGTACCTTTAACCCGCTAGTTCTAAACATTAGTGCATAGTTACCATATGCACACGCTTCTGATGGTATGTCATTGACATCATAAGCAAACGCATAACCCTCTTTTTGACTTCTTGGCATTATTCTTCTATATGTTCTCCATATCCTCATTTGTGACTCTTTTTCTATACCCAGGAAGCCATCTTTTATGATTGAAAATGGACTATTAGTAAAATGTATAACCCATCCATTCTTAAACACCTCATGCTTATCAAACGCATGTCTGATATCTATTATGTCAAAACCTAGCACTTGCTCTAGGTAATATAATTTTTGTATATCTGTGTTCTTGTAACGTTGTGGCGTATCATCAAGAGTTTTTTTTAACGGGTACATTATGTTCTTATCAAGATATTCTTTTAATACTCGTTTAACAACATTCGTAATACGGCATTCTGTGGTTTTGTTTCTGACAACCACTTTATCTTTGAAGAGTTCATTATTGACTATCCCATCAATAAGGTAGTCTGTTATCTTACGGCTCAACTCATTTTCATCCAATTTAGGATAACGCTCTCTAAATTCATTATATAAATCAAACTCCTCGTCGAAATCTCTGTCACTAGCCCAAGAATATTCGTCATAGACAACATCAATTTCTATTCTCTTCAAGTATTTGTGTAACGGGTCTATATCAACGTTCACAAGTCTTTCTTCCGCTTCACCCTTTTTACCAGTATATGAGAATGGTCTTAATCTTGCATTACGTATGTTTTGTAACGTATCCCCATCAAACACAAAACGCACTACAGTATTGTTACCACCGCCGCCTTGAATGTTATATAGTTTATCTCTTGTCAATGAGATTGTAGGAGCTTGTTCTTCATAATCACAGAATTCAGAAGATGTTATTCTTGACTCAAGGCAATTATCATCACATATCCAGGACGCTTGTATTAGACTAGTACAATGATATACCTCTCCGTGATAACTCTCATTTAAAACTTTACTCATAGATTCTGTTTTCTATATAAATATTACTTATATCCTCCAAACATCCACATATAGTTTCCGAATGCTGTGCTGTTATATGATTTCATCTTGTCTGCCTTATAGAATGGCAAACCAGTACCAGGTGTCATATTTCTTCCATTACCTATCTGAGGCTTCTTCACCTTGAATGAATTTGTCATCATATAAGCGTTCAATATAGCCTTATCCTTGTTAATAGTGCTCTGTAGCCTGTTGAAAGAGTATTGCATAACAAACAGACCCATTGCAAGAGACGTGATCGTGTCATCGTGAGCACCATCCATATGATCCATCCTAGCATTATCACCTTTAAATATCCATGTGTCAAGTTCGTTGATAACTCTTGCAGATCTAATCTTAAATTCATTATTTCTCACAAGACCAGCAAAGTTAGCCAATACAGGGTATCTGTTACCTTGGAAGTGGAAACCAGGAAGTTTATCTGTATAACTGTCGTATACTTTCGTAGCCCTCTGCAACATATATGTCTTCTGATTCATATCCTCATAGTACATATTCTTGTATCCCATCTGAAGCATTGTGATAATTGCAGCATCACCCTGTCCACCAGTGGCATCAACCACAACGAAAGCATCGTTATACATCGTGGCATACTGATATGCAATAGCACCAATATCATCACCAAGTTTCTTACCTACGTATTCTGCAACCTGTTCTATGATAGGCATACCATCCTCATCCCTACCATCCATATCAATAACCTCAATGGCAGTTCTATCTGCTGCTGTGCCCCTTGAAGGGTCAACAGAACAAATATATCTGTGACCCTCAATAGGCATCTTCCAGAACCATGTTTCTTCTACCAGAGGATCTTTAAAATCGTCAAGAGGCTCTCTAACATTAAGTTTCTCTTGCATTTCAATGAACTCCGGTGCGATAACATTGTCATTAGAACCCATAAATGATACGTCAAGCTCCTGTGCAATCTTCATTGAGTCATTGTTGAACTGCTTACACATTTCATCGTACCAAGGTGCATCTGGTTTCCATCCACTATGTTCGAGTTTTGCCCAACGCTCCTCATCATACTTCACACTTCCCTCGCCGTCTACTATAGGGTCTTGATCGAACATCCATTCACCAGTTTCCTCGTTCTTCTTTTTCCACACTAGATACTTGTTGAATCGTGGATCTTGATACCAACGGAACTGTACTGCCACAAAGTTATTCTCGTGACTTAAAGCCTGCCTGTAAGTATTGTAGTACAACTCATCCTTACCATTAGGCGTTGACACCATAACAGTCTTAGAATTAGGGTTAGAAGCCATAGTTGCAGCAGCTGTGGTAAATGCAGCTACACCCTCCTCGATAAACGCAGCCTCGTCAAGTATAAGTACTGATACAGCAGAAATACCACGAGATGCATTAGGACCTGATGCACGTGCTATAACTCTACAGCCATTAAACAACTTCAACTCACCCTTTGCGTCCTTTTCAAATATACTCTTTATATTCTTCTCAGAATTTGGATCTGGAGAGAAATATTCATCACCCCAGTACCACCTTGGAACTTGTTCCAGGAAGTCACGTACCTTGATAATGATTTCCTGTGCCTGCTCAAGTTTGTTTGCAATACAAAGTATTGTCTCCGGTGCGTCCTTTGGGGCAAAAGCACACTGTGCAGCAGCCCAAGCACTTGATAAAGTGGTGATACCACACTGTCTTGGCTTAACTGCTACGACGTTTCTATTCTCAGACAATGCCTTGAGAAATGCTCTCTGCCTTGGGAAACAATGAAACTGTGTCTTCTTTCCCTTGATAGCATTGAATGTACTAAAATACTTCTCTATAAAGGTGATCCTGGACTTGTCAGCGTAACAAGTCGCATAATCAATCGCCATTTCTTGCCTGTTGTATATCATAGTTGTAACGTTCTAAATTTTAATAAATATAACATTAAAAATAAAAAATGAGGTAATTAAGTAAAATTACCTCATTATTCCGTTTCAGTTATAACATTACTATCTTCTTCACCGTCAATGTCATAACTGTCAAGTTCTGAAGCAGTGAAATAACTGTCAGCAATCACAGCCCTGTCCATATTTCTTGCATTTACTCTGTTCTTAAACTTCTGATAACCGTCGTTATATTTCGATTTCTTAATGATCGCATTCATTAATTCATCACCTTTCTCAGTGCCCATGAACAACTCCTTCATAGCGACATTAAATTCCTCTGTAGGGAGTTGTACAAGTTCCATAAAGATGTATGGTATTATATTGGTGTCGTCAGCAAGTTCCATCCTGTCGAATATTAACTGCCACAACTTTACACCAAACCTCATATCCCAAGGCTCTGCAAGAAGGAAATCAGCTTTACTGATAATGTATTTTGCCTTCTCTTTATCACGTGGTAAACCATACACTGAGAATAATTCAAAGAACCCTTTTATTGCGTCGTGAAGCATAAGCGGAAATATAATACCCTGCGCCTCTATTGTACTCTTCTTACCATTAAAACCGACGTGTACCTCAACGAATGAACCCTGCATTGGATGGAAATCATCGATCTTCTCCTTTGTTATAAATGTCAGATATGAGTTCAACGTCATGATCTGATCATATAATTCAACTAGTTGTGGATTCAATTTGTTTAAATCTTCTAGATACAGAGTTTTCATACTGGTATAGTACTCAGCAGCACCCATAATAAGTGAATTGATGAGTCTCCTCTTTGCCACAGCACCCTTTGATAACTCAAAGTCTGATATATCCTTGAATTTGAATTTTCTATTATGTGAATCCTCCGGAGTAATACCAATACTTACCTTATATTGAACCTTGTCAACAAGTCTACACTTGAAGTTAATTGCACCTTCTGGAAACGCAAAGAGTCTATTAACTGCATTTTCACACAGTTTCTCAAGAGAATCTTTCATAGGTTTCTCCATTTCTTTACATTTCCTCACTAGTACACTAAGATGTGACACTAGTTCCTCAGTATTACCAAGTGGAACACCAATATCCTTCATCTGGTCGTGAAGATCCCTTAATCTCTCTTTCAGAATAGTATAGTCAAATGGGTAGTCGTCCTCACCTGGGAATGCTGGATTGTCCCCAAGTGAAGTCTCGTGTGACCTTACTGCGTCGAAAACAAACTTAGGAAGCAGTAAGTCTTTACTAATCTGACTCTCGTTGATGTATATCTTTTTCATTAAAGACTCTTTAGAAATGCTGTTAACTCTGACTTTGTAAATGGAACTGAATTAGCCCTCATCTCATCCATAACTTTCCTTGGTGTTACAGAGTTTGTATCCAAGGTGGTAGAACCATCTGATGATTGCGTCAATGGGTTTGTATCCATTAAAATATCAATATCATCTGGATTATCTGATTTATTTACCATTTGTTCTACCTCATGTCTAGCATTTACATCGTGTGTATTAAAAGCTACTTGAACATCACGTTTTTGTCCATTTTTGTTGCCCAAGTCGCCTCCAGAAATCATCTGCACTTTGTTTGCTGGTGTTTTTGCTGC
>Ga0326512_10003321_pt1 | contig 11835 bp, 8 predicted proteins | sample 1_2617_0518_D_FD_203652 | JGI IMG/M metagenome (GOLD analysis project Ga0326512, IMG submission 203652) | Bovine rumen microbial communities from UC Davis, California, United States - 1_2617_0518 | ecosystem: Host-associated > Mammals > Digestive system > Stomach > Rumen | place: USA: California... | reverse complement strand
CACGACGACCGTGTGGTTCCAGCCCACTCGTTCAAGTTTGCAGCCACCCTGCAGGAGTGCAATGCCGGTCCCAACCCCGTGCTCATCCGCATCGACACCAAGGCAGGTCACGGAGGTGGCAAACCCCTGGCTAAGGTATTGGAGGAACAAGCCGACATCTATTCCTTCATCCTTTACAACATGATTATCAACAACTAGTCGTGGTGTGTGAATCATCAAAGAGGTCACAGGGTGCTATCACCGTGTGACCTTTAATAATGCACTATAATAGTGCAGAAAACAGGCGAAAAATGCACTGAGATAGTGCGCAAAACAACAGAAACCTCTTAATCTATATCCTCGTAATGACTATAGCCATAACTATCTTTGGCCTCCACGGCTTGGAGGAAAGCTCGGTCTCTGAGTGTGATTGATACGCAATCTGTTTTATAAGCATTGTAGAATCCCCTCCAAGTCATGCCTATCCTACCCTGTGGAAGATCCCAGCGGAGGTCTATTTCGTGAGGCTTAGGACTCACGTCATATCCGTGGTCATCGTAATGCGGCTCCGTGACTATGGTCTGCTTCATATATTCAAGCATGGGCTTCATTTCGTCCTCACTGATTTTCCTTTTGGTCATCACGACCACCAACCCTATCAGGTTCTTTCCGTTAATGCCGGAGTCGTGGACTGTGACAGAGCAAGAACCGAACACGGGAAGTATACAATCGAAGGTTTTTCTCTGGTCGTCTTCACTAGAAAGGCTATACCCTGTCTGTTTCAGTATTTGTTCACAGAAAGCAACCATAGATGTGTTAAGCTTTGTGTGTTGCTGTATGCAGAGGTGGTCCTCGGCTACGAACATATTATTCATTGTGTTTCTGCTTTCAAATTAATATCCGATTGCTATGCTATTGGTGCCCGTTCCGGCAAACAGTCCCTTGCCTTTAAGGTCATGACGATTGTCATATCCTTCTTTCATCTTCATTCCAAAGGCTTGTAGCTTTAAAATCATCCGCCACCATGTGTGATGCTCACCTGTGGTGATTTTAAGTGAGCGATGAATCTTACCTTTGTCTTCATAAGTGGGATGAAAGGATACCATCATGGTATAAGACTCGCCTTTAAAAGAGTATTTCTTGAAGAACCCCATCTCTCCATGGCCTTTCGGCAACTTGCCATACTGGAGTCCACAACTCCTAAAGAAGTCTGTAAATACAGAATCGTTCTGCACTCCTGCCTTTTTCTCTTTCACCAGAAGTTCAGCCAACTTTTGGATATCAAACTCACGGCTCTGGGCCTTCGCAGTGTGTGCTGCCAGCATTATCATGAGCAGCATCACCAACAATCTGATGTTCCGTTTCATTTCAATGTCGTTTGAAGGAATCCATTTTATCCAATCATATGCTAACAATCCCAGGCGCTACCGCCATCTGCACCACATTTCGAGCAGTAGTAATGACCTGTACCGTCAGTTACCCAATCATGCTGACAGCTTGTCTCCATCATTTTGCGGAATCCTGCGAGGCCAGCCAATTTCTGCCCAGCCTGCTGGTCACCTTCCTTGAAGAACTTCTCTTCGTTCTCTTTCTCCATTTCGTCCATCATCTTTGACAGACTTTCCAGTTTTTCGTTATTGTCACTCATATCCCATCCATTTTATTCAATCACATTTACTTAATGATCCCACATGGCATACAGTCTGTCTTGTTCATCCTGTATTTCCTGATCAATTTCCTTTCTTCTTAGCAATTCATCATATTCAGGGTCGTCAACATGTGTTGGACAGATATCCGACTCTACTATCCTATAGCATCGTGGTGTACCATGCGAATAACTTTCTCCACGCATTGGAGCGATGTAGACTTCATTTTCCAATTCCCCTGAATGCGTGTTCATTAACACATTTTCTCCGTTTATTTGGCAAACTTCATATCTGACATTGCGCGAAAAGTCTAAGTGGTTTCTGATACCAGATGCCTCACTCAAAATATAGCGCAACTCATCTTTCGTAGGTAGTCGGAAAGACCTTCCCGTCAATGAATTGATTTCAGTAAGGTTGGGCAATCTATCCATGGCAAAAGTACACACAGACAGAGGATATTTATAGCCCTTCACCTCAACCATCGCGTTCAAAAGTTCTTTCAGATTCTCTTGACTATCACTCATAATCGATTGTTTATTTCTGATAGTTCTTACTAAAAAATGCTTAACTATTTAGGGTTATCAGGTTCTCTGTCAATTCGATATTCTGATAAGTAAATGGAATGGAGCGGTCTTCGATGAGTTGTTGGATTTGACGGATGAGATTACCAGTCTCTGCAATATGATCAACCTCAAACCGTTGTGCCGTTTGGATAGCCAATCCGTTTTCACGCAACACTTCTATACGACGAACATACTCGTTTAACTTGTCATTCATCTCGTCCTTGAATTGATTCAAAAAACGTACCAACTCATTCAGTTGCTCTAACTGAATTTGATAATCTTGTAATGATGCCATACTTTTACTTGTTTGATATGTATTAAAAACTGATTTATTTCCGTTTTGACTGTTAGAGTCCTTTGTTTGTTTGACAACCTCTACTATTTGTGGTTGAGCCTTGCTATGCCTGTCTTCTATTCCTTTTCGATACCCTTCTTCATATCCTTTCGAAAAAGTTTCTAACGCATTCCGGCCATGGATAGCAAATTTCATAGACAGCCCCATAGAAAGTCCCTTACGGAAATTGTTACGTTCTTTCCCGTTGAGACCATCTGAATAACCTTCATGATAACCACGTTGGTAATCATCTGAATTGAGTATGCTGTCGATGATAGCCATTAATAAATTTTAATTCGAATAACCTTGAGAAATTTTATCCAACTCGTCTTGAGCATATTTGTAACCTCTTCGAGCAGCTTCTTTCATCCATTTAACGCCCTCATCCCTATCAAGCCGTCTTCCAAAATTGTCATCCAATCGCCATAACCCAAGTATATATTGTGCAGTAGCATTTCCATGTTTTGCAGCTTCTTCTAGTAATTTTTCCTCTGTGGCGCTTGATAAGCCGAATTTTCCATGATATGCACTCTGCTCTGCATATTCGCATTGTGCATCATCATCTCCATTATTTGCCACCTGCTCATATCGTTTTGCTGCTATACTATATAAAAGATTAACAATATCATTTTTCTCGATGTTACCATAATCATATTTATAATAAAAAGCCAAATCGTTCGTTCCTTTGGGATCACCAAGAATTGCAGCTTTTCTTGCCCAACTCACTTTTATGGAATCTGACAAAGAATTACCAGCTACATGTGCAAATGCACCCATGCCTTTTGCAATTCCCATATTTGCTACTTTTTGATACCATACACAAGCTTCTTCAAAACTTCTGTTAACTCCAATACCCTCTTCATACAATTGCCCCATTTTTATCATAGCATCCGCATATCCTTCATCTGCAGCTTCACGATATAATTGAATTGCTTTGTCAATATCTGGTTCCATCATATAACCTTTTTGATAGAGTTTTCCCAAAGCCACTTTTGCTCGAGTATAAGGTGATACAACATTATTTGCAGCACTTTCATACCATTCTACAGCCTCCTTCATATACAGTCTTTTTATAGCCTCTTCAGGTTCCATATAGGCAAGTTTTTCACAAACAAAACCATAGAAAAAGTGTGCCCCTGATTCTGTAGGTAGTTCTCCTTGTTCTTTTAATGAATAGATTAATTTGTTTATCATCTTCAAATAAGTGAGTGACACTATATTATCTGGAGTAAAACTATTGGGATTTTCTATGAAATGGGTGAAAGCATTCAGATAAGTTTTTTCCTTTTCTTCCATATCAGAAATCGTCTTCTGCGACTGAGCATACAACCCACCCATTACAAAAATAATGATGATTGCCACTGCACTGATGGCACCCCAAATCCAGTTGCGAGAGGATGCTTTTGCTGGTTGTTCTTTAATTTTAGGGGCACTATACACTTTATTCCCATTTATAAAAAGTTTTATAACATAGATAAGAACAGTAATAATACCAAAGAGGAATCCATATATGAAACCAATAGTTATAATCTCATCGTCAAGGGTATCATTATAGCCGCCATACATATGGTAATGAATAATAGAACTAACTAAGCCTATAACACCACCAATGATAATGCATAATGAAAAATAAACTATACATTTTACATATGCGGGCAATAGCATCCACTTTTTTATAATCTGGGAGGAAGTCCCTGATTTAACATTCACATTCTTTTTTGCAGTCTTTTCCAAAATATCCTTTTGATCCGGCGTCTGTTTAAATTCCGCAATCTGTTGAGCTGACACATTCTGTTCTGCCTTTAAATCAGTCAATGCTTGATTTGCTGCTTCATATTTCTGTTTCCAAAACAAGACTTCTTGCGTATTCTCACCACCCTTCTCTTCCGCTCCAACTTTCAATTGCTCTAAAAGTTGTTCCTGCTCTTCATTTAGAGAGCGTATCTTTTCCTCCAAACGTTTTATCGTTTGTTTTTCTGACTCCAGTTGTTTGTTTAGTGCTTGCTTATCCGCTTCATTTGTCGAATTCTGTTGAGCAAGTTTAGAGGACAATTTGTCACGTTCCTTCTGCAATGCAGCTTTCTCCTCTCTCAATTGTTCCAGGAGTCCTTTATCTTTGTTACTCTGCTTTTGGAGTTCAGAAAAGCGTTGCTCATTTTGCGACTTAAGTTCAGAAATCTTTTTCTCACTCTTTCGCGCCTGTTCTTCCAACAGTTTCTTATTCTCGTTGTCTTTCTCTTTCTGTTTCTTCAACATGGACTCAATCTCAACACTCTTCATGTTAAGTTCATCTTCCTTGTCGTTCACAACCTTCTTTGTCTTTGCCAAATCATCCGAGATCCTGTCCCTATCCTTCTGTAGAGTGTTCAACGACGATTTCAAGGCTTTAATATCATCTTGAAGTCCATTTATCTTCTTTTCAACTTCCTGTCGAGAATTATTATCTGTATGTTGCAGGAAATCAAGGTATTCATTATATGTTGACATAATACCAAATATATTTATAATGTGTATACTTTGAATTTTTGTATTTGCTGCTCTTCAACTGATGACTGGATGCAAGCTATATTATGTCTTGACAGACCAGTCTTTGAGGCATCAACACTATTGACACCAAATATCTTATAACCTTCGCCACCCAGTAGTTCTATTCTTATGTCAAACTCTTGCAGCGAACGTAATGGATCGAGGAAAGCAGAGAAATTTGAGTAGGTCTTGAAAGACAGAATCACATGTATTCCAAAAGTTGGGCCATCACTCAACAATGCTTGCAACTCTTCTGTTGCAAGAGGAGCCTTATAGCCTGTTTTACGCATACTCCTCACATTATAGGCATCATTTATAACCAACAGGATTCTGTTTCGTTCTTCTTCACCTTTTTTACGTAGGTCGAGCCTCTCTTTCAGTTGGTGAATAACTTCTTCGACAGAATTATCATCCTCACAATAAGAGATTTGGGGCATCGATGTCAATTGTTGTAACTTGCCATACCATTCGCTATCCACGTCTATCTTATCACAAAGGTAACAATGGGATTTATCGTCACTTTGCGACATGACTTGTTGAACAGAATGGAAGAGAATAGAAATAGAAGCGGAAGTATCTCCACCAACGATAAGGACATTTGAGCCGTTCTGGCGTCGTAGTCGGAACGACGTATGTGTTTCCATCAAAGCAACAGGTTCACCAATATATACATCGCAATAACGGTCGTTGACAGGTAATGGTCCTGCAGACAATGCAGGATTGTCAGAAATGGATGCAGCTACTTCTCCATCATAGATGAACCGTTTTGTCGGGCGGTCTGTACCGTATTGTTTAAGCACCTCATCTTTGATGGTATGGATGAGGTAAATCAATTTAGAGTCGCTGATATAAGCTCCTTGGAAACGTTGATTGCCTTCCGATAGTCCACTACGAGCATTATAAACAGCTTCACCTACCTTGGTAATAGTCGTAAATGGAATATGATTGCCTAAACCTAATAATGCATCACAATCTCTTGCACTATTGAGTTTAAAGGTAATTCTTAAACCTAAGTGACTAAGCGTTTGGGTTATATTGACTCCACTCAGCGATTGGGTTGACAGAATCAAGTTAATACCAAATGATCTACCACGACGCCCTATGTCGTCCAAAATGTTTGCAACTTGCGAACTGGTAGAACCTTCCAAGAGCTTTTGGAATTCATCAATCACGACCAATATACGCGGAATACGCTGTTTCGCTTTTCCATTGTATTTAGCAATATTCGAAACATTCTGTTCTTTGAACAGATCTCCTCTGTGTTCAATCTCCTGATTTAGGTAATGGAGTACGCTAATACCATATTCTCGTTCACTCCGCATAGACAGTACTTTGACATGAGGAAGATTCTCGTATATTTTAAATTCAGTACCTTCTTTATAGTCAAGCAGTATAAACTGTAGGGTTTCCGGTGAATAGAGCCAAGCACCATTGCATATGATGTTGTGCAACAACACAGTTTTTCCGGAACCAGTAGCACCTCCTATTAAACAATGATGAGGCGCATTGCTCATACCGTCTGAAATGGAAAGGACGAAGTTTTGTACATCTACAGAATTTATCTTACCAATTGGAATTTCAACACCAGAACTAGCATCAAGTTTCCACATGTTAGCAGGTGTTAGTTTATCCAAGATGCTAACTTCTGTTTTCTTATATTGTGTAAGATTACGATTGATATTGTCCAATATGTCATCTAACGTTGTTTCAGGAAATTTTTCGGTCAAATGAAAATAGAAATTCTTGTTGAACCATTCTTCGTGTGGCATATTATGAACATACCAGTCTTTTGTAGTGGAAGACTGATAGATGGTCGTCATTTTCTCTAACAAAGGATAAACATCATAATCTGTTGTCTTTGAAGGCAAATAGTTTCCATCTACATTCAATATAACAAAAACTCCTGCCTGCTTCCCAATCTGTACGATTCGTTCAACCAACTCACATATATCTTTCGACAAAGAATGTGGGAAATCAGCAATTATAAGCAAATGATAAGGTCTTGCCAATTCTCCTGCCTCTGCATTATAATCTATCAAGGTTTTTCCTAAATATCTATGACCTAAGACCTTCTGAATAACATTTGGGATATCATTTTTGATAGTTATTAATGCCCTTTTCAATTCATCTGGTTCTGTTAAGATATTCTCTCCTTTGATTTTAGGACTCAGATTGGATAGTCCTATCAAGTTGGCACCTAAACCTGTAGCATCATACAATGTCATTTTACATAGTCCAGGAGGCAGGGAAAGAAGCATACGCAGAGCAATCGTCTGCATACAATTATGGACAACAGAAACATTCTCTGGCGTAGAAAGAAAGCATATTCCATTTACCTCTTTTATAGGTAAAAGGGCAGGAACAGACAAACCGGACAAAGGTATTAATTCGCCTACATATATAGTCTCAGGAAAGTTAAAAACCTCTGCCAAAGAAACATCTATTTCTTTAGCATTATTTGCTGTTGGTTTAAACTTTGTATAGAAGGACTCGTTCATTTTTATATCTCTGTTTCAGATTGGTGAGTTTAAGATTACAAATATATCTTGACTTGTTTTTTTTCGAAACACGATGCAAATATAAACAAAAATTTTGGATTATTCTCTATTTATATAAAAAATCTTATTTCTTTATCAACATCCATCGTAACAAGGAGACAAACTGTACTGTTGCTTCATTTTTTCTCTTGCTTATTCAGATCTTTTATTCTTGTTTTCGGTCGAAAGGCATTGTCAATTGGAAAAAAAATAATATCTTTGCAGACGAACTAAAACAAGGAATGATGAAAAGGACAACAATCAATGTCTTACTCCGTGTGGTTCTTGTGACCACCATGACTTTCGTTATGTCTATCCAGACGGCGGGAGCACAAACTAATGATCCTATAGACAAAGCCTTTATGGCAGATGTAGAGAAAGCATCTTTGCAAAATGAGGACGTTCGTAAAGGTGGGCGTATTTTTCGTATGGCCCCTAAAGGGGCTATTCCACTTTTTGAAAAGGCCATCAACTCTAGCGATCCCGCCGTACGTCGCGTCGCTATCATAAGTGCCGCATTGTGTTACGATACTATGAAAGACTATCAGAAGGCTGAGCAATTACTCCTGAAACTGGCGCAACAAGGGGATGCTTATGCCCAAAATCTGCTAGGTCTTTTCTATGATAAACAAAAAGATTATCAGAAGGCTGTGCAGTGGTTTACCAAGGCTGCAAAACAGGGATCTTCTAGTGCACTTTGCAGTCTTGGCAATTGCTATTACAATGGCGAGGGTGTTGCCATTGATTATCAGAAGGCAGTGCAGTGGTACACCAAGGCAGCAGAGCAAGGGGATGCCGATGCACAGAACAATCTTGGCAATCGCTATTGTCATGGTGAGGGCGTGGCCAAGGACTATCAGAAGGCAGTGCATTGGTACACAAAGTCGGCAGAACAAGGGAATGCCGATGCACAGTTCAACCTTGCTCTTTGCTATTGGAAAGGTGAGGGCGTGGCCAAAGACTATCAGAAGGCAGTGCAGTGGTACACAAAGTCGGCAGAACAAGGGAATGCCGCTGCACAGAACAATCTAGCTCATTGCTATTCCGAAGGCAAAGGTGTGCCCAAGGACTATCAGAAAGCCATACAGTTGTTTACAAAGGCTGCAGATCAAGGTGATGCAAGTGCGCAGTTCAACCTCGCTTTTCGCTATTATAAAGGTCAGGGTGTGGCCAAGGATTATCAGAAGGCTGTGCAATGGTTTACTAAGGCTGCAGGGCAGGGGAATGCTAAAGCACAGCTCCATCTTGGTGAATGTTACTATTTTGGCAGAGGCGTAGCTGAAGATTATCAGAAGGCCGTACAGTGGTACACAAAGTCGGCAGAACAAGGGATTGCCGAAGCACAATACCAACTTGCGTCGTGCTACGACATGGGCGATGGAGTACCTGAGGATGCGAAGATGGCAGTAAAGTGGTACACAAAAGCGGCAGAGCAAGGACATATGGATGCAATGTACTTCTTAGCAGTATGTTACGAAAAAGGTACAGGTGTGACCAAGGATATGCAAAAGGCCCGCGAATGGATAAACAAACTATCAGCGAAAGGAGATGGAAGAGCCAAGATATGGCTTGACAAGCATTAAGTCAATGTGATCAAGGTTAGAAACATGGTGTTTTGCGGAAAACACGGCATTCAGAAAAAAGTAACGGTAACAGGGTGTTACCATGTTACCTTTTGAGCCGATTTTTGGTGATTTTAGGGAAAGTTTTTACGAATCTTTACAAAAAACTTTCCCAGAAAGGTAACAGCTAATAATTTACGACTATTACAAAATTCATAAATAACTCATAATCAATAGATTAATTTTATGCCGCCAGAAAAGCCAACATGGTAACACCTTGTTACCGTTACCCTTTCTGCGGAAGAATTTTCCTAACATCGTCTCGAGCCTTTGCGGACATGCTGCGGAGTAGCTTTTGACGTTGTCTCGAGTGGCTCCTGACATGGTCCCGAGCCTATGGAGACGATGTAAGTATAGGCTCCGCATCACATGAGTATAGGCTCCGCACCATGTGAGAAGCCTATATCTGCATCGTACATATCGTATATCTTTGATAAAGATAACGTAGATGTTTGATGTACATAGCCTAGATGTTTGATGTACATAGCCTAGATGTTTGATGTACATAGCCTAGATGTTTGACGTACATAGCCTAGATGTGAGCAATAGAACTTCCTCTAACGCATCATCTTAAGATAGGCATTGAGGAGACTAGCAACGCATGTAATCATCACGAAAAATAAAAATGCACCTTCCATCATTCAGTTGTTTTAAGTTATACTTCGTTTGACATTTATGTTTCTGGGTGCAAAGTAAAAAGAAGGGTGTCCCAAAAGTCGAGACACCCCTCTAACATTTAACATTCTTTATAAAATTACTCTTTGTCGAGCAGAATCTTCATCATCTCGATGGCGGAGTAAGGAATGGGAGTGCCAGGGCCGAAGATGCAAGCTACGCCAGCCTTGTAGAGGAAGTCGTAGTCCTGAGCAGGGATAACACCACCAGCGGTGACCATGATGTCGGGACGACCGAGCTTCTTCAACTCTTCGATGAGCTGAGGAATGAGCGTCTTGTGACCTGCAGCCAGTGACGAAGCACCGACGATGTGGACGTCGTTCTCGACAGCCTCGCGAGCAGCCTCTGCGGGAGTCTGGAACAAGGGTCCCATATCAACGTCGAAGCCACAGTCTGCATAACCTGTAGCAACCACCTTAGCACCACGGTCGTGACCATCCTGACCCATCTTTGCTACGAAGATACGTGGACGGCGACCTTCCTTCTGTGCGAACTCGTCGGTAAGGCGCTTGGCCTCCTCGAAGTCCTTATCGTTTTTAGATTCTGAACTATACACGCCTGAAATTGTTCTGATTACTGCTTTATAACGGCCTACGATTTCTTCGCAGGCATCTGAAATCTCACCAAGGGTACAACGCAGCTGAGCGGCCTTGACAGCCAGGTCGAGCAGGTTGTTCTCGGACTTGCGACCTTCCTTGAAGTCGCGCACGCACTCGGTGATAGCCTTGAGGGCAGCCTGACAAGCGGCCTCGTCGCGGGTAGCGCGAACCTGCTTCAAGCTCTCCTCCTGCTGCTTGCGTACAGCGGTGTTGTCGACCTCGAGGATGTCGATAGGATCTTCGTGCTCCAAACGATACTTGTTGATACCGACGATGGTCTGAGTGCCTGAGTCGATACGAGCCTGGGTGCGAGCAGCAGCCTCCTCGATACGCATCTTAGGCAGACCGGTCTCGATGGCCTTGGCCATACCACCCAGCTTCTCGATTTCCTGAATGTGCTCCCAAGCCTTGTGAACCAGCTCGTTGGTCAGGGTCTCTACATAGTAAGAACCTGCCCATGGGTCAATCTGCTTGCAGACCTTGGTCTCGTTCTGGATATAGATCTGGGTGTTACGAGCGATACGAGCCGAGAAGTCGGTAGGCAGTGCGATGGCCTCGTCGAGGGCGTTGGTGTGCAGCGACTGGGTGTGACCCAGCACAGCAGCCATAGCCTCGATACAGGTACGACCCACATTGTTGAAGGGGTCTTGCTCGGTGAGTGACCAACCTGATGTCTGAGAGTGAGTACGGAGAGCAAGAGACTTCGGATTCTTGGCACCGAAGCTCTTCACAATCTTAGCCCAGAGCAGACGACCTGCACGCATCTTGGCAATCTCCATGAAGTGGTTCATACCGATAGCCCAGAAGAACGACAGACGAGGAGCGAAGGCATCCACATCGATACCAGCATTGACACCCGTACGCAGGTAGTCCATACCATCGGCCAAAGTGTAAGCCAACTCGATGTCGGCAGTAGCACCAGCCTCCTGCATGTGATAACCTGAGATAGAGATGCTGTTGAACTTAGGCATCTTCTGCGAGGTGTACTCGAAGATATCAGCGATAATCTTCATTGAGAATGCAGGGGGATAGATATAGGTGTTGCGCACCATGAACTCCTTCAGGATATCGTTCTGGATGGTTCCTGCCATCTCCTCCAACTGAGCACCCTGCTCCAGTCCGGCCACGATGTAGAATGCCAGAATGGGCAGCACGGCACCGTTCATGGTCATTGACACAGACATCTTGTTCAAGGGGATACCCGAGAAGAGCACCTTCATGTTCTCCTCGTTACAGATGCTTACACCTGCCTTACCCACATCGCCCACCACGCGGGGGTTGTCGGGGTCGTAGCCGCGGTGTGTGGGCAGGTCGAAGGCTACAGAAAGACCTTTCTGACCGGAAGCCAGGTTAC
>Ga0326512_10003320_pt1 | contig 11837 bp, 4 predicted proteins | sample 1_2617_0518_D_FD_203652 | JGI IMG/M metagenome (GOLD analysis project Ga0326512, IMG submission 203652) | Bovine rumen microbial communities from UC Davis, California, United States - 1_2617_0518 | ecosystem: Host-associated > Mammals > Digestive system > Stomach > Rumen | place: USA: California... | reverse complement strand
GATATCGTAAAGCGAGCAAAAGTATGCGAAACATCTGAGGGTTATCGTGAAGCTTTTAAACTTTATATGCAAGCAGCTCATCTTGGTAATGCTTTGGCACAATTTAAGGTTGCCTATAAGCTCTGTGTTGGGAAAGGGGTTGAGAAGGATGAAGCAGAGGCTTTGAATTGGTGCAGAAAGGCTGTAGCCCAGGACTATGCACCTGCAAAAAGCCTGTTAGGTCGTATGTATCTGAACGGAAGAGGAGTAGAACAAAACTACCATGAAGCATTAAACTGGATTCTGATGTCTGCAAATCAAGGATATGTCTATGCTCAAAAGTTGTTGGGAGATTTGTTCTTAAAAGGGAGAGGTGAAGAAATACCACAAGACTACCAGAAGGCTGCCAGTTGGTACAGGAAAGCTGCAGAAAATGGAAATGCTGAAGCTCAATATCAATATGGTAATATGTTCTATCATGGATATGGAGTGGATCAAGACTATGTGGAGGCAGTTGTTTGGTTCAGGAAGTCTGCCGAACAAGATAACCCTGATGCACTCATTACCTTAGGAGACATGTATGGAAAGGGTATAGGCGTTAATAAGAACCTGGCCGAAGGCGCAAAATACTTTGGCCTTGCAATGACTATCTATCAACGTAAAGCAGAACGCGGTGACAAAAAGGCCATGAAAAAATTGGCAAAGCTAAAAGAAAAAAAAAATAAAGTTATGTAGCCCCCCTTCGGAGGTAAATTTGGAAAAAAACTTATATGATGGCCTTACCAGACTTGTCAATCTTAAGTTGTTTCCCATTTTCATCCTCCACTTTTGCAATGCCATTAGAAAAGCTATCAGCAGATTTCCAAATACAGGGAATGACAAGATTCCCTGATTTATCTATGTATCCAAACATGCCACCGTTGTCTTCAACTATAGCTAATCCTTCGGAGAAAAGTCCAATGTAGTTCCATCTGCATGGGATATGTATTTTGCCTTGGGTATCTAAAAGCCCGTGTTGTTTGTTTCCGTTGGAAACATCTATAAAACCATCTCCTCTAACTAATGTATTGTTCCACTTTAATGGTACAATAATATTTCCGGATGTATCAATACAACCGAATTCTATTTTGTCATTTGCAACGCTTGCCAATCCGTTTACAAATGAACTTGCTAGTTCCCAGATACACGGAATGACAAGTTCATCTGATTCATTTACAAATCCGTGTTTCCCTTTTTCATCTTGAACTAAGGAAAGACCATTTTTAAAGGGTGATACACTATTCCAATTGCATTGAATAACTAGTCGGCCAGCTTTATCAATAAAGCCCCATTTGTTCTTTCGATCTTTTACGGGAGCTAATCCATTATTGAATGAGCCTGCTTTCCTCCATTTGCATGAGAGTATGACATGACTATTCTTGTCAATAAATCCATACTTACCATTATCAGAATCACATACACATGCAAGCCCTTCTGTAAAATCCTTTGCATCATCCCATTTGGCAGGAACAACAATATCTCCTTCATTGTTTTTAAAACCAAACATGCCATTATCACGAAATAGACTTAATTTAATTGCTTTAAGTTCTTCTGGCTCATTCCACAAATCATTTACAGGCCCAACCCATTTACGTAAATCGCGAATCAGTTTGTCGTGTTGGGATTTGTTTTCCCATAATATAGTATCCGATAGGCCATACATAAATTTGAATTCGCCCACCATCTTACAACCATTTACATTGATGATCACGACTTTCTTTTTGTGTATTTCTGCTTCGTCGTATGCATAATTCAATTCTTTCAAGGCATATTTGGATTTCTGAGAACTCTCAGAGAGCATGAATAAAAACACAAGGCAATTGTCGATACCTTCAACAATATCATGTGTAAATTGTGCACTGCCACTTTCTATACCATTAAAATCCATCCAGCATTCTATGCCTACAGCCTCCTCAATCTCTTCTTTGATTTGTTTTACTAATTCCAAATCTTTTCGACTATAGCTTATAAAAATATCGCGATGCATATTTTTGGATGTTTTACTATTCAATACTTTGATATTAAACCGATAAAGCTTTCTGCCGCAAGTTTGCGCAGCATGGGGAAAGTACGTTTCATCAGGTAATCCCTCTCATCCTGCGTATCTTGGAATGTGGATGAGATGAACACTCGTATCTGGCGGTTGTCAATGAGATTGGCCTTCATATTTATGCCCGTAAATCTTTCGAAACAATCTCATAAAGTAAATGAAGATGAGTATTTACGTCATTGTCTTTCTCCTGTTCTTTCTTTGGTAATTTGAAGAATGGCATGATGTCGTTATGCTTCAGTTGCTTTTTCATCGTCTTTTTATTATTTGACCATTCTTGTATTTCATCTTCATTTAATAACGGCCTGAATCCTAAGAGAAGCTTTTCTGTTACCCAACGATTATGTTCAAGTCTTGTCAAGCCTGACATGCAATTCGCTGTAGCATTTTTAATTTCTTCGGTAGAAACTTTATTAGAACCCGCCGAAACTTCAACTCCTAATGAACGAAGTTTGTAGAATAACATATTTGCACAATAAATACTTGACCATTGATTTAATGGAATTTTCTCATTTTCCCATAAGGTTTCGACGGATTTTTCATCGTTAATATCTACTTCTTGGCGTTCTCCAGTAGAATAATCTCCATAACAAGCATTGATGAGCTTCCCATATTTGTCGGAGATTAAGTTTTCCTTGTAGCATTCGTTCATCATGCCAAATGCTTTGATGTCCTCAAAACCGTAAACTCCCTTCAGTTTTTCAATGACAATATCACTTTCGTTCTGGCGTACAAGGATTTCGTTAGCTCCTAATCGTGTTGCTTCTGAGAAGGACAGACATATGGATGAGTTCTTGTCGGATTCTTCTTCGCACAAGGCAATTGTTGTAATCGTGTTTTCTTGTGTCGCAACAGACTCGACATATTCCAGAATATTCTTATCAAAAACGCTTCCTTCGACAAACTCCCATTGGATGTCCATGAAATTGACCGGGCTAAGATGCTTATATGGAGAATTGCTGTTCTCATCTGCTATTGGATCAACCCAGTAGCCATCCTTGTCCATGCATTGATCATCATGTACTTCTCTCCATCTGGCTAAGTCAAAGAGGTTCCGATATTGGCCTCTGAATTCTTTACCCTTTGAGGATGCATCGGTATCTATGAATGTGATCGTTGAACAAGTATTGAAGTCTCCCTCCTTGAAATTCGGGAAATGAAGGATATGGGCTGCATTGACTGCCAGAGACCAACTCAAAGGGTTCATTCCGACAATTATCAGATGGACATGCTTGTTGCTGTTTCTGGTAATGCCTGTTCCGTCGAGTGACTTGTATTCATTGGGAATCGTGGCAAGGACTTTCTGTGCCCATATCTCGTTGAAATTGAAAGGATGGAATATCAGTTTTTCTTTGATAACCTCATCTATTCCAGATTTTTGCAGTGTGGAGAACATGATCTGTGAATCCAGCTGGACATGACATTCTATTTTCGGATTTACATTTTTGCCTTTGAGCTCCGTAGCAATTATATGGGCGCATTCCATGTTGATTGCATCATGTGCAGGGGCCGGTTCGTCTTCTTCACCAAGAATAAATATTTCTTTTACGCCAAATTCTAATCTGAGGCGGTTGATATCGTCTTTGGTATTCCTTACACCATTTATCAGGATGATGTTGTCTTCGTGTTGATTAGAAATATTCGCATGAAGCCAGTCTCTAGTCTCCTCTATATTGCGATTACATATCATTAAAATGTATGGATCTTCGTCCTTATATTTATTATCAAGGATATGCTTGATGAGCGACGGTATGCTCTTGTTGAATCCTAATATGACAATATGGTCACTTATGTTGTAATCGGTTTCTCCCTTCGTGTAACTCTCTACTCGTCGTTCCAGAACATTGCTGATGACGGATATCAACATGCCACTGAAGATAATAAGGCCTAATATAGCACATACAATGGTAAGGGTTGAAGACATGGACTCGCTCCCTGAGCCTGGGTCAATCAGTACGAGGAGAATATCCAGAAGCCTATTGTCTTCGCTTCCCTTTCCAACATACAATTCTCCTAAATAGCTGATAGCCGTTAGCACAATATAAACCACGCACATGATACCGGCCAGCCATTTAATCTGGCTTCCCAAACCTTTTGAAAAGGAGCGGTCAAAACCTAATAAGGTGAATTGTTTGAATAAATTGCTCATTGTCTATCTTCTGCTTGTTTTAGGATGTAGAATTCAATTTCTGGTTGCAAAGATACAGTTTTTTGTGGGAAAAGCAAAGCAAAGTATAAAAAAAACACCTAAAAATTTGGATAATTGAAAAACTTTGTCTATCTTTGCAAATGCAAATTGACTTAAAGCTGTAATTTAGATATTAACCTATCATAAAGAGGCTTATAGAGTACATGATTGGCGTTGCCTAACAGATATGAATCTGTAGGCACAGCTTCACGTTATTGATTGTGCTAAAACGATAAAAAGGGAGAAACGCAATAGGGGCTGTTGCATTAATTTTATGGCATGATGAGAAATATTGCTTTTGTTATTTATGTGGTTTTGATGACGTTCTTTCCACTGAGTATGTCTGCACAGAACCAGTCTGTGACATCGAATCCGTTGGCTTATTTGGAGAAAACCTATCCACAGTTGACGGATCTTTATCGGGAAGAACTGGTTAAATATCCTGCTCATTATATTTTTGCCGTTGATGTTTCAGGAACAATGAACCAATACAGCGGCTTTGTAACACAAGCCTTGCGTCCCTTCTTCCAGGCGCTTCCCGACAATGACCGTGTGGATGTTATTCCATTCGGCACAGAGGCTTTGCCCAATATGCTGAGTTATTGTGGTGTCATAACTCCCGCTGTTAAGTCAGCCCTTGGTCAGAATATCGGTAATCTCTATTCTGATCCTTCCTACCAGAAGGATTTTAAGGGATACACTGACATTCCCAAGGCAGTGAAAGCCATTTCAAAGGTAATACAAAACAACCGCGATTATAAGGTGAACGTGATTGTATTGTTGACAGACTTCCGTAACGACGTGCAGGGCGATAAACCCTCAGAGCGAAAGTTGAGTGCCAAGGAGATTGAAGATTTGAACACTGCTATCGGGGCTGCTACCAATAATATATATACGCGTAGCATTGCCTTGGAGCTGCCTGTCAACAAGAATATGCCCGGCTATTGTCTGCCACAGCTCAAGGAAGAAGTGTTCCCCACTGAAAACGGAGGTATGGAGATTGTACCTCTCACAAACCCTGATGCCATGATTGGCCAGTGGTTTGAGCAGCTGAAGCGCGACATCATGGTCACCAAGATGAAGGCAGTCATCGACAATGCCAATCGTCTGAATCCCATCACCCTGAAGACCACCACTGATATTGATGGAGACGTAGAGGCTGAGGTACATTGGACACCCAGTAAGCTTTATCCCACGATGCAGATTGACTCCACCTTCATGGATGGGAATGATTTCGTATTTGAGAATAATAAAGAAAACTTTACCCAGACGCGTGATAGCGTGCTGAATCTGGATCTTGGTCAGATAAAGAACAAGGGATACGGCTTCCATCATCTGCAGGATAGTATCAACCTCGGCTTAAATCTGCCGACACCTTATGATGACGAGTTGGCCAGCCTTGGCATCCGTAAGCCCTTGCCAAATACCAAGAAAGCCGAGGACCGCTGGATGTTTACATTCTTTATGCCCTTCTGGCTCACGCTTGTCTTATTGATTCTCCTGATATTATATATAATAGGTGTAATAAAGGCTATAGCCCGAAATAACAATTTTAGTTTCAATGGTAGTGTAACAATCACAGATCAGAACAATGAAACAAACGTAGCTCGTATATCAAATATGACAAAACTAATTATAGGTAAAGGTGGGTCACCGCGTTGTAAGGTTGAAGACGCAGAATGGCAATTTGTTGTAGAGAAGAAGAAAAGTAACCCCTTCCTTGTTTTTGCAAAGCCATACTTTGTTTGGAGTCGTACAAAAGATTATGTGGAATCGAATAGATTAACTTCAGGGAAACTAAGTTATCCCAATAATACGATAATGCGCGCAAAATGTGGATCATCACGTAATGATTTAACTCACTCTGTAAAAGTTCAGTTGACTTAAACAAATAAATATCAATAACAAATAAAATTAATTATTATGGCTAACGAGAAACATATCTTTATCGGTATTGGCGGCTCAGGTTGCGAGACCGTATCACAGATCAAGGAGAAGGTGTATGAGAAGCGCTTTGATAAGGCTACAGCTACAAAAACACGTCTTCAGGCAATGAATGACAGTTATCGCTTTCTCTTCATTGACACAGACCAACGTGACATTGATATTGCCAACAAGCGCAATCGTGCCACCTTCGAAGAGGGAAAAGTTCCATTTATCAGTCCGCAGACAGACCTTATCAACCTGGGACGTGCCAATCCTTATGCCATCTATTATGAGGCGACACAAGATCCTAACACGCTTATCAACAAGCGCATTCTAGAGGCTTGCTCTTCTGAATTGGCTGCGAAGATTCCTGACCAGCCTCTCTCATTCGGCGCAGGAGCTTTCCGTATGAAGAGCCGTATTGCTTTTGCCCATTCTTTGACAGATTTCCAAAGCAAGGTTCAGGCAGCTATCTCGTCGCTTAATGATGTGAAGACTGTTGGTGGTGAAGACTGTATTATCTATTACTGGGTGGTAGGTTCTACGCTTGGAGGTACGGGGTCAGGCATCTTTAATGATGTGCTGTATCATCTCAACCAGATTCATCATCAGGTGGTGGGTAATGGCAATCCTCAGCTGGTGTTGACAATGTATATGCCCAAGGTCTATATCGACAGTAATTCGACGGAAGATAAATATACGTTGAACGCATTTGGTGTGTTTTCAGAGCTCACTGCGTTCAAGGCCATGAGTTATAACGAGAAACAGAACACCATCATGCATCGTTTGGCATTCCAGAACGACTATACGCTCATTGACTCGCAGCGTCGCTACAATCCGTTCTATTATCTGATTCCTGTTGATATTCAGACAGATAAAGGCACAAGTCTCGGAGCGCCTCGCACGATGTATCGAAACACTGCTGAGATGCTCTATCATCTACATTATAGTAAGGCTGGCGCCACTTTCCGTTCGGATATTGACAACTATATGAACGACATCATGGAGCGCAATCACAAGGAATTCCTAGTTCCCATGGGTTATGTGTCTCTGCAGAAGCCTAACGAACAGTTTAATAAATATATGCGCTTCCGCCTGAAAAGGGATATCCTTCGCAGTTGGTTGTTGTGCGATTCTGGTAAAGAGGCTGTAGTTGAAGAGAGTTCAATAGAAAAGCTTTATAAAGAGTTATTCCACGAGTTGGATGAGAAATCATCTGGAACAATTGCTAGTAAAGTTTTAGGAGTTGAGACGAATGCTGAGTTACAAGATCTTGAATCTCTTACGACACTTCAGAATCCGGACTCTGACGAATTGGCCCCTGGATTATATCTTCCTGTTATTTTGGAAGCGATTGATAGTGTTAAGAATAATATTGAGAAAGAAAGAAAATCCACAGATAAGCGTGATGAATATAAACAGAAGATCATACAAGATATCTGGTCAAATGCTGAAAGATGGGTACGCTCGCGTGGTCTAACATATGCTTACAATGCAGTTGACGAAGTGAGAAAGTACATGGAAGGCAGATTTAATGATGAAGAAAGTAAAAAAAGTAATGAAGACAATGACTTAGATGCTTTATACGATTCATTAAAGAAGTTGTTTGATAAGTCAAAAAAACCTGATTTTAAAGAAAAGGCACATTGGAAATCAAACAAGGACGATATTAACAATTATATCAACGCTTTGCAGGCCTACGAAGAGAAAGTCATTAAAAATGCTTTAGCCGAATGGTCACATGATCTGAGGAAGGATTTTTGTACTGATGAGAAGAATGATGAGCTTTCGAAACTGAAGAAGCATTTGGCCAGTTTCAGGGACAAAGTTGCCGAAATGAACAAGGAAGCCGTTAAGCAATATGATAAACTTGCTACGGATATGGGTGAGACAGCTTTAGACGTGACAACTGTCTATCTTCCTCAGTTGAAGAAGATTGCCGATGGCAATGGATGGATTAGTGACAATATTTTCAGTCGTCTTTATCGTACCATCATCAATGCCCAGGAGGACGAGGCTGAAACTCCAGAACGCAAGGAGTTGCAGAAGTTTGTGGAAGACAACATCTATAATGCTGTTAATGAAGATATTGTTCAGGCAATTAAGACTGGGCAGTATCAGATGTTCTTTACCAAGATTGATAAAAAGACCAAGAAAGAAGATAAAACATCGGAAACGCGCTATTTCTGCAATCCCAAATTGGAACGTCCTGATGAAAAGGTAATTAAGGATTTCCTGTCACTGGCTGTCACAGTGCTAGAGAAGAAGATGCGTGAAAGCAAAGATATCCAGGAGAAATGGGACAATAAGAAGATTTCTGCCTTCTTCGCGGACCTCACCAACGAGGACAAAGACGATGTCCGTCGCAGCCTGAATCCGGCTCTCTTTTTCAGTTACAATGCCAACCGAATTGATGTCATGAAGAAAGAGGAACATGTCGTATTCGTGGCTGGTACGGAAGATCTTGCAGAAGAGATGCTGGGTTACCAAAAGGGCAACCCAAAACACCGCTTTGTGCCGGCTGATGACGAGAACACTGCTCTGGTGCTCAAATCTAAGTATGGCCTGTCGCTGGCCGACTACCGCATTTACGATTCCATCAAGATGGTTTATGACAAGGCTACGTTCCGCGAAAAATACCATTTCCATCATGCCTTCTCGCAGTATCTTGATAAGATTACGCTTGATAACCTGCCCGTGGAGGTGTTGCCTCAGCATCGCGCCTTCGCTAAGATGCTTTTGTTGGAGAAGTTCCGTGAAGATACAAAGCCCTTCTTCTATAGCGATGACTATGATCCTGATGTTTATACTGACAGCATGAAACTGCCCGACTCGGATACATCATTCAAGATTGCACAACCAGAGGCTTTCTATATCCATCCAAAAGAAGGTAAAATTGTTCTGCAGACAAGAGATAATGAACGAGAGCTCTACAAGGTAATAGAAGGAACAGACAAGGCCAAGCAATTTGAGAATTATTGCAACCTGTATTACAACTATCGTTTTGGTGAAACTACCGATGCGATTCTGCAGGCCATCCTGCGTCAGAAACATACAGTTGGCGATGAGAAAAAGGAAGGCGATAAAATTTTCAAGGAAGGCTTTACGGAAAAGCGAAAAGCCTTGCTACAAGAACTGAGTGACAAGAAAAAGAAGGCTACTCCTGTTGAACAACGCCTCTATAACGTGCTTTTCAACATTGTTCGTGATGAGTTCGACACCGTACAAAAGTTTATTAAGGATAACTAATTTCTGATTAAATGCTTCCTCTTTGGATAATTGACATAACAAAGAAGTCTTCCCGGCAAGATGAGCTACTGCATCTTGTCAGGAAGATGGAGCATGTCTACATTCATGACATGCGCCAGACAGAACCTCAGCCAAATGCTTCAGAACCTTCTGAGGCCGAACAGGATGGTGACAAGAATGAATCAAAGACTGATCTTAAGACCAACGCTTCATCATCAACTCCGTCAGATTTCAAAAATACAGAGGATGATGAAGAGCGTACCGAGGATTCAAAAGAGTCGAAATCCCTAGAGGAAAAAATTGACGAGGAAGAGCGTGAAAAAGCTGCTCGTGATGCCGTTATCCAAGGTGATTATTGGTATTATAGCATCTTTGACTACGATACTATCTGGGGCGGCTTGGACTTCAGTAAACCAAAAGAAATCAAGCATGAAGAACTTGCCATAAAACTTGCTGATTTCCAAGAAAGAATAGTCGCAGAAGGCAAAGACTTCATCATGACATTAAGGAATTCGAATGCTAAACCCTATCAGCCTATTAACATTGTGGTGCTTGGGGATGTCACTGAAGAATTCTCCCAGATAATGTTTCCCTCGATTGCTGCCATTCTTAGAAAAGAGAAAGGCAGATTCCTGACGGCTCATATTCATCAGGGTATGTCGATTATGGGCATGCTGTACGTCCCCTGTGACATCAATTCTTATAAAGTCGAAGAACGCGCAAAGTTTCTCCGTCTTCTGAAAGAGATAGAGGTACAGCACAGCATTACGGGCATACGTGGTTATGACCACATGATGTTGTACCAGAATGTCCAGAACCGAACAGAATGCACATACCCGATGCTCTCTGACAAGCAACAGGGCCAATATTTACTACAGTGCCTCGTACACCTGTTCCTTGCCTGCGATATTCATCATCCACTGTTGAGTGGCACTGGTTCAGAGGACACATTCTATTTTTCTATGGGAGCCACCTCCATCTTCTTCGATATGACCATCGAGGATGAGAATGATGCTGACAAAGTGGCCAGAGAGATCATCGATAAGTTTAAAGAAGAAGGAGATAATGACAAACTGAAACAAGACCTTAAGTTGGTGGAAGATAAGGCCTTTTCAGTTGACCAATTCGTAAAAGTCATCAATCCCGAACGCCTCGACTTGGATGCTGACCATAGACCAGAAATGAGACCTCATCCCATTCATGATTTCTTTTACAGGTATTTAAAGAAGAGGTATTATCTCTATCGCCTGCGCTATTTCCCCGCAGAACTGTTGCGCGACATTCTGAAAAGAATTGAGGAAAATACCAGTGAACGCTTGGATGATATTTCTGCTAAAAGGAATGAGGTGTTTAAAGAGATGGAATTGGCCATCCTACCAGCTATTACCCGTATTATCTCCAAGGTGAATGAGCATGACGGCGCGCTCCCATTCATAGAAAATAAATTTAAGGAACTGGAAGAGCGTCTTTCGAAAGAGAAAGGTAAATTACCACAAGCCATAGAGGAAAATTTCTGGCATAAGATTATGTATGAGACGAATATTGTGCCAGAAAAGATGAAAGGTCCTTTTGAAAATTATCACGAAGCCTACGAGGGTGATGTCAAGAGCAAGAATAATGGTTCAGGCTGTAAGGCCATGCGCGATGAAGCGCTGGCTAACCTTAAAGGACATTTGAGCAAGGAACGCACTATGCTTAGCGCCTTGGCACGTTGCTTCTTGCTGGGTTTGATATCTGTGATGGCTATATTGCCGATACTTGATTTTATCTCCCCGCTTTTGGTAGATTTAGGAGATGTTTATAATAACGCCTTCTGGTGGGCATGGGGTCTTTTCCTTGTGCCCTTGCTCATTCAGTTTGTGCTATTCCTGATTTATATGTGGAAACGAGCCAAACTAATAAGAATCCTGAAAGCCTATTATCTCCACGATGCCTATGCACGTATTTCAAACAGAATAGACTCTGAGACGACGGCGTTTTATAACAAAATGATTGCCTTATGCGGAGAATATACGAATCGCTGTAAGCAAATTCGTAGGGAGATACATGTCATTACGCCTCGGGGTGATTTGCCACTGTTGTTCCCTGTGACGATGTTCAATCAATCTTTGAGTGATGGACAATTCAATGGCCAAGTACTGATTCCTGCAAAAGAAATTGAAGGTAGTCGCATACGCGTCAATTACGTTCCGCGTTTTGTCAATATGCTGACCAAGCCCAACTATTTCCAGTTGATCAATCACTTTAAAAACGAATTGAGCATGCTATTTGGTGATGTGAGTCTTGTTGACTATCATTCTCGTCGGTTTAATGCCGAAACAGGTGGATATGACTTCATTAGCCGCAACGAACTCGCTAAGGAAAAAGAAGCAAGATGGGAAGACACGAAGAAAGGATTCTATGACA
>Ga0326512_10003319_pt1 | contig 11837 bp, 25 predicted proteins | sample 1_2617_0518_D_FD_203652 | JGI IMG/M metagenome (GOLD analysis project Ga0326512, IMG submission 203652) | Bovine rumen microbial communities from UC Davis, California, United States - 1_2617_0518 | ecosystem: Host-associated > Mammals > Digestive system > Stomach > Rumen | place: USA... | reverse complement strand
ATAGAATATACATGGACACCCTCCAGCATTGGGCTCGTGTATATTAACTAGATTGCCGCGTTGGGATAACCCTTTTTGAAAGAGGCAGAGTAGTATCTGCAACTCTTCCGCGGCGTTTTTTATTTTGGAGGAATTATGTACACATTAGATGATGGAACCCAAATAGATGGCTTTATTAATAAGATACAAATGCCAAATGGAAAAGTGTATGCACTTCAATGTAAATTAATTGAAGCATATCCAATCACTTGTCCCAAATGCGGCGGTACATTTGAATTATCATTTGGACATGGTAAATGCGACTTTTGTGGCACGTATTTCACTACTGAATTTAAAGTTACGGAAATTTAATATGATATTATTAGAACTGTAGGCTTAGAAGCAGCCATCAGCTAAAGAGTTTTCTTTTCCTCTATTCGTGCGAAATGTATTATAGGCTTACAATTATATGTCCCATAAGTATGAAGTGCGGATAGGTAATAGGAAAGAAATTTGGCGTAATAGCACATCTAAAATAAAGGAGAAATTATGGAAGATAAATTAAAAGAAGTTTATAATTGTTTAAGAATAATGGATATGGTGTTATATAAATGCGCGTATGAACCACAGGAAGTTGCTGGCTTTCAATCTACTGAAGCTATGGCAAAATATTTTAGACTATTCCTTAAAGTAATTCTTCCAGAGGAATATAGATATAAAGAGGAATGACACTATGGCCGAGTTGGTAAGGCAACGGATCGCTAATCCGTAGTCACCTGTACGGGTGCCGAGGTTCAAATCCTCGTAGTGTCGCATATAGTCCCTTAGCGTAATGGCAGCGCCGCGGACTTTGACTCCGTATGTGCCTGTTCGACTCAGGCAGGGACTGCTTATAGGAGGAAAAATGAAATTATATACATCTTATTTCGCACAGCTTCGTAATTTTCCTAAGAATTTGATTGGTCTTTCAACTGCACATTGGAATCCTCGCTGGCGTCCTATGGGTAAAGACGCGCGTGGAGTCATTTGTGTAGATTGCCCGCCATTTAAACCTGGGCATGAATGTGATGGGTTTTGCAATGGAAAATGTAATCCTAAAAACCCAGAAGATTGCGCTTTTCTCAAAACATATAAGGCGCAATTAGACAAAATTAATATAACTTCATTTATGAATAGCTTAGGTAAGTTAGCGACGCAAATTTGCTACGATGAAAATTTAACTGATATTGATTTTGCTTTGCTAGTATATGAAACTCCTACAAATCCTTGTAGCGAACGAGTAGCTATTCATCAATGGGCAAAAGAGCATAATATTGATATTGAAGAATGGCATCCAAATATTTGACTTTTTTCTAAATTTCTGATATAATAATTATACAGAAAGGGGAGATAGAGATGCGTAAGTACAGTATGAAATCTCATAATCGTAAAAATCATCAGCGTTGGTTTAATCAGTATTGTCGCTATGTCAATAAGTGTATTGAAGATGATGACCTGTGGCTTGGGCGCTTCTGTGTTATGCAAAAGCGCACTCAACTGGAATGGTTTGAAGATAAGAGCGGTGGCCTTATGACCGCAGAGCTTATTATGTGGGATAAGAAAACTCATACTGCTCGTGCTGGATGGTATGATGGTCTTGATATGGACTGGAAATTTTGGCGTGACTTTAATGACTTTATCATTGAAGATTGCAAGGTATGGGAAGAAATCCCCGATCCGCGCGAAAATCGCATTGACTATCGGAAGGAGAGAAAATAATGTTTTGTAAGTATCGCGTAAATTTCTATAATTCTTACGATAATGAAGAGCATTGTGATGAGGGGCTCGTAATTGGTCATGATTATGGCACTGCCGCAAATCACGTTATTGACGCCTATGGCAAAGATAATGTAATTGACCTTTATCTGCAAGAGATTTTTGATGATGAAGATTATTGTCTTTCCAAAGAAGAGCTAGAAATTGCCTTCGAGGAAAAATAATATAGGACTCTGGATAGCTTCTCTCTAAATTAGTAGAGTCCGCCTAGTAATCGTAGCGATTACTTGTGAGTACGTGGCCAGCTCGTTAAATCGGCCTCAGAGGTACCAGTCACTCTGTATAATAACGACTGTGTATCATAGGTGTGCAGGCGGCGGCACCTAAACTCGCCACCATATGGCGCCAGTGGGATAATGCTAGAGCAAAAGTCGCCCCTTTAAGACTGGCAATCGTAATCGGCGGCAAGTAAAATTTGCCGCCTTTTCATTTGACTTTTTTTAAAAATTATAGTATAATTTTTATGAAAGGAAGGGGAGCATATGAGTAATTTACTTCGTGATCTTTTTGACAAAAATTATTATAGCGACATGCTGAAACAGTGGCAGAAAGAGGATAAAGAAAATCGAGATTGCTTTGCATGTAAACGTTGCCTTGATATGTCAGATAAATATACTACATATCACGAATGTGAATACGGAGGCCCCTTACCTAAAGAGCGTACTTGTTTACTGTGGGAGGATAAAGATGCCTAATTTATATATACTTTGCGGCCCTAGCGGCTGCGGAAAAACTACTTGGTGTAATGCATTTATGCGCGAGAATGATGTGAGATATGTTTCTCGTGATGAAATTCGTTTTTCTATGCTTAAAGACGATGAAGATTACTTTGCACACGAAGTAGATGTATTCAAGAAATTTACTGGAACTCTGGCGCAAACTCTAGTTGATGGTTTTGATGTTATTGCCGACGCCACGCACCTAAATGCACGTTCGCGCCAACGGCTCACTCAAGCAATTGATATGTATATTACAGATTATAATATTACTTATGTTATTTTCAACACCACTTGCACGCAGTGTATTATTAACAATCATCAACGTGAAGGACGTGCGCGCGTACCTGATAATGTAATTACTGGTATGTTTAGAACTTATTCTAAGCCCACGCTTGATGAAGATTTTCGCGCAACCAATATCATTGAAGTAGGAGAGGAAAAAGAAGATTTCTCCTATCTCGTACTTTCATATGGAAAGGAGCCTCGTGATGAGTGAAATTTGGCTTACTTCAGATTTGCATATGTGTCATAAAAAGGAATTTCTTTGGGGCCCTCGCGGTTTTAAATCTACAGAAGAAATGTGCGAAGCCATTGTAGAGCGGTGGAATTCAGTCGTAAAAGATGAGGATTGGATTTACAATCTTGGAGATATTGCACTAAGCGATGTAGATGCAGCAATCCCTTATCTTCAGCAGCTAAAGGGAAATCAGGTATGGATTTTGGGAAACCATGATACTCTAGGGAAAATAGATAAAATTCTGCCGCAGTGCCCTAATATCCAGCTGCTTGGCACTCCTAGAGATTCTTATGCAACCGTGATTAAGAGCAGTAAGTGGAGCTTTTATCTCTCGCACTATCCAACTCTTATTGGAAACCATGAGGAACGGAGACAAGTAGCAAATCTATGCGGTCATAGTCATACACAGGATAGATGGGCCGATTGGGATAAAGCCTGTTATCATGTAGAAATGGACGCGCATAATTGCTATCCTGTAAATTTGGAACAGATTAAAAAAGAAATCCGAGAGAAATATTTGACTTCTCTTGAAAATTGAGTTATAATAATTATGTTAGAAGATAAGAAATGTTTAATTGGTAGCCCGTGTTCAGAATGTATAGAAACATGCGGCTATCGCAAAACCTACAACCGTGACAACGGTCAAGATGAAAAGGAGAAAGAAAATGAACGAGTTTTTGAAGGCGATGAAGAAGGACACTAATTACGGTTACACTGAGAACGGTGGCATTAAACATAAATCTACGCTAAATGCGGTACTTGATATGTTTGCTATGGGTGGAGCTATGCGAAACCGCACCGATGCGGACATTATTGACATGTTTGAAAAAGCCTATTATGAAGATAGCACTCTCGCGCTAAAATGCCTATTCTATCTGCGCGATTGCCGCGGCGGAGCAGGCGAACGCAGGTTTTTCCGCGTATGCCTAAAATGGCTAGCGCAGAGGTTCCCGAAGGAAGCAGAACATCTAATCCCGCATGTTCCTACTTACGGGCGCTATGATGACCTTTATGTGCTTGAAAACACTCCTTGCGAGGAAACGATGTTCCAGTGGTTGCATAATGTGGTTTTTCATTATGATGACCATCTTGTATATAAGTGGCTGAAGAGCGAGAATTGCTCTTCTAAAGAATCAAAGCGTATTGCGCTAAAGACTCGCCAGTATTTTGGTATGACTTCGCGCGATTATCGTAAGATGCTTTCTGAAGGCCGTAAGGCTTGCCATTTGGTAGAGACTCTTATGAGCCAAAATCAGTGGGATCAGATTGCTTTTGAGCATCTGCCTTCTCGCGCAGGGCTTTTGTACAAGAAAGCCTTCATGCGGCGTGAAGAAACTAAAGATCGTTACGCCGAGTTTATGTCTAATAAGGAAACTAAAGTCAATGCGGCGGTATTGAATCCAGTAGATATCGCACATCAAATTTTCCATTCTTTCCGTCCTTCCAATACGGAGCGTCTTGCTTGGGATAAATATTGGGCTAATCTACCTGATTACTATGGCGGACGAGAAGAGCCTGGAATCGCTGTAGTGGATGTTAGTGGTAGTATGACTGGTCTTCCTATGGAAGCCGCGGTTTCTATGGGCGCCTATATTGCCGAACGCGGAAAGGGCCCATTCCACAATCATTTCATTACCTTTAGTGATAATCCTGAGCTTGTAGAATTTACCGGCGCGGACCTATATGGTAAGTTTATGCGCGCACAAGAAGCTGACTGGGGTGGAAGTACCAATATTGAAGCGGTATTTGATCTAATCCTTCATACTGCAATCAATAACCATATTTCGCAGAGCTCCATGCCGCGGACTCTTTATATCTTTAGTGATATGGAGTTTAACCGCGCCATGACTACTGGGAAAACTAGTAAAAATTGGTATAATCCTTATAACCATGTTCTCTCTTCTGAACACGAAGTTGAGACTGTTATTGAGGCTCAGCGCAGCAAATGGCATGAGTATGGATATGAATTGCCGCGAGTTATCTTCTGGAATCTTGATGCTCGCACCAATAATATTCCTGCCATTGGCCCGGGTTTCTCCTATGTTAGCGGTTTCTCGCCCAATATGATTGAGTGTATCCTTGGCGGCAAGGATGGCATTGATCTAATGCTAGAGAAATTGAACAGCGACCGATATAAAGCTATCACTAGTATTGGTACGTTTTCATTTTAAATCACCTCCTATTTTAAAAGTCAAGCAACCTAATGCTTGACTTTTTTCTTATTTTTTGTTATAATAAATGAGTAAGGAGGTGCAGAAGATGTACGAACTTAATGCGGTAAAGCGACATCATAATAAAGTAAAAGAAAAAGGTTATCATCCTGTCTTTAGCGTGTTAATCGGCGCGCAGAATTACCATTTAGATGATGAACAAAGCGACATTGATACTTTTACTTTTGTGATGCCATCATTAAAAGATTTATATACCGCGCGCGAACCAGTAAGCGGCGAATTTGAAGTAGATGATGGAAAGTGTATGTATAAAGATATTCGCCTGGGGCTTAATTTGCTGAAAAAGACCAATCCCAATAGTGTTGAATGCTTTGTAGGGAAATATAAATATTATTCTCCTCTATATAAAAGTATATGCGAAAAATATTTTACTAATGAAAATCTTGAATACATGGCGCATTGCAATCATATTCATATGTTAAATGCTATAGCTGGTATGAGTAAGCAACTTACAAAACGAAACATGCCCGCGGGTAAGCGTTATTCACACGCATTGCGTATGAATAGTATGTGCGAAAAGTATCTTTCATCTTATTGCATTGATACTTTATTAGAACTTCTACCTGCCGATTACAAACTAGCTTTCGCCGCAAAACGCGATACAGAGCATGAAGACGAATATAATCGCAAGTGCGAAGAAATTGCCGCACATTTATATAAAGTACATGATACTTTTGAAGTATCTCCCTATAGAGAAGCAATTGAAAATTATGGAATAGGGTTAATTGAACATTTCCAAAAGGATTTGTTTATAAAATATATTAATAATGAGGTACATGATGGAAATTAATATTTACGCAGGACAGCGGGTTCTATACAAGCATGGTGGTCAGTGGCATGTTGGTGAGCTAACCAATCTTATGCCGCCAGCTCTTACATCAAAAGGACTTTTCTTGTTTGTTATTCCAAAAGAATATATTGGATATGAAGGAGATAAAGTCCCTTATCTGCATGATGTAGAAATCAATGAATTGTTTTTGGATGCTACTCCGACAGAAGATTACTGGCGCGATTATAATGATATTTTCATGACTAAAGAAGATTATATCAATATGATTGAAAATGATGAAGATTTCGTAAAATCTGCAGAGCAAGCATATGTATCTGATGGAGAGTATTATTATTATAAAGTAAATAAATTTACACGCAGTTGGCTTGAAAAACAACCATTTGATTATATTGTGAGGTTGAACTAATGGAAAAGCTTACTTGGCATAAGTGTTTAGGACATTGGAAAACTATTCGTACTCATAGAAAATGGGTTAAATACTATTGCCGTCTCGCTGGTATCCGTTGGCGCGGATGGAAGCACGATTTATCAAAATATTCTCCTACCGAATTTCTTGAGTCTGCCCGCTACTGGACTGGAACCAGTTCTCCAATAAGTGAAGCCAAAAAGGCTCAGGGTTATTCTCGTGCATGGCTCCATCATCGCGGTCGCAACTCACATCATTGGGCTTATTGGGCTGATAATTTTAGTGAAGGCTTTGTTGTTTACCCAATGCCCATGAATGATTTTGTAGAGCTAGTGTGTGATTTCCTCGCGGCCGGCCGTGCCTATAGAGGAGATATGTTTTCATACTCGGGAGAACGCGCTTGGTGGCTACATGAAAGAGAACACGGTTCTCGCGCAATGAATGAGAAGAATAAACAAATGCTAGATATTATTTTTTCTGATTTGGAATATGCCGACAATCATTGTATGAGCGGATGTCCAACTGCGCTTTTAACCATGACTCCGGAAAAGCTAATTAAAACTGGCTATATTCAAGAGGTTTGGAGAGCTAACCGATGAAGTGGATTAAGCGTGAAATAAAATTAGAAGATATTGGTGCGATTGCTACTCAAGGTATGACACTGGCGAAAGCCGGTAATCCACTTGTTGAACAACTTAGATGCGTCTTTACCTTGGAAGATAACAAAATTATTTACATGATTCCTTTATTGGATTATATTGATGATCCACCTAAAAATATTACAAAATTTTTCCTATGTCAAATGGCTTCATAACCATTTGACTTTTTTTAAAATTATGATATAATTTTTATAGAAAGAGGAAAGGAAGCGAGAATATGCCAGTTGCAAAAACCTATCAGAGCATGGAAATTCAGGGAGAACCTTATCAGGAAAATAAGCGGTGGTATGTTAATATCCTTTCTACTAAAGGTGTTAAGAAAGTTCGGTGGTACAGCGACGCCGAGTACGCGCGCATGTATCCTGAAGAAAAAAAGGATTTAATGGACTTCAATGCACGCCATGCTTTTGGCTTTGATGAAAAAGGCTATATCACAATTTACAAAGGCGACCCGAAAGTAGTGGAGGAGTGGGCAGAAAATGATCGTACTAATATTTGGTATAATCTTATTTTTGGGTATTATACTCCTAGCAAATTTCCCACGCCCAAAATTTTAAATGGCATTGAGCCAATTCAATTAAAGTGGGAACAAGTACAGAATTATGAAGATAGGATGAAACCACATGAAGAAGTTGCCAAACTTGTTAGTAGCCTTATCAGCGTACAGCCTTGCACGAGCAATAGTACCTACCAAGGTCAAGAAAACACCTGGCTTGAAAAAGAAGTCGTTATTAAAGAGAATCTCAAGCGCGAAGATCATTTTGGTGAAAAGCATACGCATTTTATGCGTGACGCCGAAGGCAATCTGTATCTTTGGGAAACAGGCGCCAAAAATCTTGAAATTGGTATGGCTGTTAAGCTAAAAATGAAGGTAAAGGCACATAAAGAAGTTAATGGAGAGAAATGTACCGTAGTATGGTATTGTAAGGTAATATGATTGTTTTAAATAGACGATATTTTGGTTCAATTTGCCGCTGTAATAATTGCGGCGCAATTCTTGGTTATAGACCAGAAGATATTCATGCAAATTCCTATGTGAATTGTCCTAATTGTGGATTTGAAATTTTAACTAAAATGCAGCTTAATTATGATGGAGAAAGCGAGGCAAAGAAAGATGGCGAAACTGTGGTTCGGTAATTCACTCGGAAAGAAGCGGGTGATTGCAGAGTGCGAAACTTTCGCAGAAGTAATGACAGAAATTGATAAATTTATCGCCGATGCAAATGACAGATGGCCGAATAAGAAACCATTTAAGAGATATTATACTCGTATTTGGAATGAGGACGGACAATCCGTGTTTGACGTAGGCAGTCATGTTGAATTCTTCTATTTTGATTTACCCTATCCAGAAGACGAGCATGGTTTTGTTGATGAAAGTGAGGTATTAAATAGATGATTGTTTCCGCCGCAGTTCGTATTTATGATAAGAAACAAGATAAGGAAGTTATTCTTCCTGTACATCGGCATTGTGATGCCTTTTATATCCTAAAGGCGCTCGGGTATTCTAAGGATGATTTTGAAAGCAATCAGAATGATCAGGGATTTCTTGATGAGTGTGATAATTTTTATAATAGAGTAGATGCAAAGCTTCACGCTCTTATGTGCAAGCAGATTACACATACTGAGTTTGCGGAACTTTATTCGGAAGATTTGTGGTGAGTCAAATGAATGAATTCAAAGATTATCTTTATGATATAATATCTGAAACAGCTCTTGAATCCGGGCTAATAGATAGTGTTGAAGAAGTTTGTTCCGCTTCCTATATTTCGCGCAATTATGTGCATGGATGGAAGGACGGACATAAAACTATACTAATTGTTTGGTTTGATGATAAAGAAGGTTGGAAAGTAGAAGAATATAATACTTGACATTTTCTAAATTTATGATATAATTATTATGTAAGAAAGAGAGAAAGGAGCTAAATTATGGCTTATTGTGGATATGTAGTGAAAGTTGAGCATCTGCGCCCGCATACTAATGCAGATCGTCTTCAGATTGCTACCTTTTTTGGTAATGATACTATTGTTAGTCTTGATACGCATGTTGGAGATACGGGAATTTACTTTCCCGTTGATGGACAGCTGTCTGAACGTTTTTGCGCCGTAAATGACCTTGTTCGCCGCAAGGACGAGAATGGCAAGCAGGTTGGTGGCTATCTTGACCCTGACAAGCGCAATATCAAGGCGCTGAAGCTCCGTGGAGAAAAGTCTGATGGCCTTTACATGCCTATTACTTGTCTCGCTGATTTTTGTAAGATTTCTGACCTAAAAGTGGGAGATACTATTGATACTATCAATGGCGAACTAATTTGTCAGAAGTATATTCCAAAGATTTCGCGTATGCCTGAAGCTCCTGGCTCTCGGGCCGCTAAGAAAGCTAAAGCGAATATTGCGCCAACTTTCTATGAACATGTTGATACTGCACAGCTAGCATATAATCTTAATGCTTTCAAACCGGGAGATATTGTGCAGCTTACGCTCAAGATGCATGGTACTTCGGGAAGAACTGGATATCTTCCTCTCGTTCATACTAAGCAGTCCTGGCTTGATAAACTGCTTCATCGGCATGGTAAAGATTATATGGAATATGGCTATATTACCGGTACTCGCCGTGTAGTTCTAGATGGAAAACATAAGGGTGGGTTTTACGATTCTGATGGCTTCCGTGAAGCTATGGCCGCGAAATTTGAAAATAAACTTCGTAAAGGTGAAGTTGCTTATTATGAAATCGTCGGATTCCAAGGCCCTGAAGGCGCGCCTATCATGAGCCAGGTTATGAATAGCAAAGTAAAAGATCCTGAATTTACTAAGCAGTATGGTGCTATTACGACTTTCTCTTATGGATGTGAGCAGTATGCTGGCTATACCGAAAACGAATATCGTGAAGACGATACCGCTGGACGCGGATTCCGCCCTGGCGTATGCTGCGAAGTATATGTCTATCGTATGACTATGGTTAATGAAGATGGCGATGTCGTAGAGTATTCTCCTACTCAGATTAAAGAACGTTGTGAGCAGATGGGTATTCATACCGTTATGGAGTTTGAGACCTTCGTAATTCCTGATGATGTGGATGCAGGCGAATATGTTCTTCGCAAGGTAGAACAATACTTTGATGGTCCCGACCCTATCGGTAAGACTCATGTACGCGAAGGTGTTGTTGCGCGTATCCTTAATCGTTCTAACTTCGCTGTTTATAAGCATAAAAACTTCTCCTTCAAAGTCCTTGAAGGTATCGCTAAAGATGAAGCCACTGCTCCCGATATGGAAGAAGCACAGGAGGAATTGGTATGAAAATTACATTTGATACACTCCCAGACGTAATTTGGGGTACTATGTACGGCGAAAAACGCACGAAAGAAGACGCTGTTATTATTCCAATTAAGAAGTCTGAGCTTCGTAAAACAGTTTCTGATGATAGTGTCATTTATATTTGGGGATGGCCCGGCCCAGATAGTAATATATATAATTATAGTGATTATGGAGAAACCTGGGCTTTTACTCCAGAAGAATTATCTCCTGCTAGAAAATATGAGGACGTGTATGGATAAAAATGAAGTAATAAAATACCTCAAAATCGAACGTGAATGCATTAGCCGTGATTGCGACCGCAATTGCGGCGAATGCGATTTGGTTCAAGAACAAGAAACTCTATTAGATGCATATAATAGCGCAATTGTGCTGCTTACACATAGTTGTGATGAATGTATGCATAATGCACCATTTCAATGGTGCTGCAAACAAGAATGTGGGCAGCACGCTTTCTGCAAAGGATGCACTGCTATATCACGAGGAGGAACATGTCCGCAAAAGTAATATGGTATGCTTGGGTGCATATCCCAGGTGGAGTTGCAATGGCTAAGATTGAACGTTATGATAAATTAAAGCAAACTTGTACTATTACATTTCGCGGCGGTGTTACTATTATAGAAATGCCTTTTGATAAAATGGAGGCAATAAACGGCTGTATATTGCCGTGGGAGGTTTAAATGAGTAAAGAAGCACTAATTATGAAGTATCAGGCTCGTATTAACTTATTAAATGCGCGCGACCCCGAAGGTAATCGTGGTATTATGCATAAACTAGAACGAAAGATTCGGAAGCTAGAAAATCAATGAGTATGCTAATGTTTATTTGTATATTTACATTATTGCTATGGATTTTAATTGACCTGTGGTCAAAAGAACCTGATCGTAATGTAATCACTATGAATGTAATACTAATTATGTTAGGCGTATTAAGTGTGTATTTTCATTGGGCTTAATACGCCTTATTTTATAAAAAGGATGGAGAATTAAATTGCACGATATTTTCTATTATACTGATGTACATGGATATTATCCCTTACACAAAGCCGTACTTGAATATTGTCTTAAGCAAGATCCAGCGTGCATGATAATTTATGGCGGTGACAGTTGCGATCGTGGGCCTGATGGATACAAGATTATGCGTGAGCTGCTTGATAATCCGCAAGTGGTATATCTAAAAGGTAATCATGAAGATATGTTTGTTAAAGCGGCACGTTTTATTCTAAATGATTTGAAAAAGCCACTTTCGCGCGAGGAAGCTAAACGATATCTGTATAGTCTAAATGTACATGATTATTGCTATCAAGTACAAGAATCCCTATATAATGGCGGACTTCCAACCCTAACTGACTGGATTATTGATGGTATGCCAAATGAATTTGTTACTCGTATTGGTAAATTGCCGCTTACTTTT
>Ga0326512_10003318_pt1 | contig 11846 bp, 16 predicted proteins | sample 1_2617_0518_D_FD_203652 | JGI IMG/M metagenome (GOLD analysis project Ga0326512, IMG submission 203652) | Bovine rumen microbial communities from UC Davis, California, United States - 1_2617_0518 | ecosystem: Host-associated > Mammals > Digestive system > Stomach > Rumen | place: USA... | reverse complement strand
CTTTAGTGCTCAAGAACCGCGTTTAACAGCATTCTATTCTCAAGATCCTAATATGATTAATGCATATAAGGAAGGAAGAGATCTATATTCAGTTATTGCTTCTATGTCTTTTGATAGAAAATATGAAGATTGTTTAGAGTTTTATCCTGAAGGAACAGTTATTGATTATGAAGGCCAAAAAGTTGTTTGCGGGCATAAAACTCATCAAAACAAAGAGGGTAAAACATATAGAACAATGAGTAAATCTATCTTATTAGGTGTTTTATATGGAAGAGGAGCTGCTTCAGTTGGTGAGCAGATTGGTAAATCAAAAGAAGAAGCTCAAGAAATTATTGATAAATTCTTTAAAGCTTTTCCTAAGGTTAAAAAATGGATTGATCAAAGTATCACTGATGCTCATAAATATGGTTATGTTGAAGACATAGCTGGCAGAAGAAGACATCTTCCAGATATTCTTTTACCTAAATATGACATTAAAGATTTATCAGGAGATTCTAAAGTTAATTTTAATCCTTTCCTTATTTGTGAAAATCGTGTCATAGAGAATAATCTTGTTGAATCTTATAGAAAAAAGTTAGATAAGGTAAGAAACAGAAAAGACTATGAAAAGATTCAATCTGATGCTTTAAAAGATAATATAGAAATTCACGATAACAATGGATTTATTGCACAAGCAGAAAGACAAGCTGTTAATAGTCGTGTTCAAGGTGGAGCGGCTTCTTTAACTAAGAAAGCTTTGTTAGATATTTATAGAGATCCTGAATTAAGAAGAATGGGTGCATATTTGATAAATACAGTCCATGACGAAATCTTAATTGAAGCTCCGGATAAATATATGCGTGAATGCGCTGATAGATTATGTCAATTAATGATCGATTCTGCTAAGAGTTATGTCAATAATGTTCCTATGAGTGTGGACCCCTATATCACAAATTGCTGGTATTTAGATGAATTTAACGCTCTAGTTAAAGATGAGTTCAAAAAGCTTATTGATGAGAAACATATGGATCCTATGGATGCATTTGAATATATTTGTAGCTATAGATTAGAATCTACCCGAGATCAAATATATGAGTTAGTTGGAGAGTTTTTACCTAGAATGCCTGAAAATGTGAAAATTATTCATACATTAACGGAATAATTGTATTATTTTATATGAAAATATATATCACCTCTTTTAATAACATAAGATATTTCACATCTAATATGATTCCAGTATCCACAGCTGGAAGAACTGGTTGGCCATACTGGTTATTTAAAGCAGATAATAAGCCATATGGAACACCTTATCTAAACAAAAATAATGTTATGATAGGTATATGTGAAAAGAAACTTGCTTTCAATGAAGAGCACTTTGAAGAATTATCAGAAAAATGTCAAGGAAATTGTCCTTATGCTTATAAAGCTCCTAATTGTCAATTTATGCAAGCTTATTATAGATACCTATGCTCTCAAGACTTTAATTCAGTTGTGAAAGATTTAGAAAAGATAGCAGAAGATGTTAGACTTAAAAATAATTTTATCGGTGAACCTAAAATAATATTAATGGTTTACGAAGCTGCTAGTAGATTGTGTGGAGAGCGATTTGGATTAGTTAAGTGGTTCAAAGATAATGGCTATGACCTAATAGAATGGACTCCAGACATTGAAGAAAAGGAGATTTTGTTCTAATGAGTTTCACACCGCAAGGCTGGCATGAGAGTCCTATAGCTGGTAAGGTTCATTATCAATCAAGCTATGAACATAAGTTTATGATTTGGCTTGATGAACATAACATTAATTGGATTAAGTGTAAAGAAAAATTTCCATATATTAAATCAGATGGTAAAAAACATAACTATAATCCAGATATTTATTTACCTGATTTTGATCTTTATTTAGAAATTAAAGGAATGATCCGTAAAAATGACCCAGCTAAATTCGAAGCTTTTCCTAACGATAGACAACTATGTGTATTAGGTTATGATGAATTAACTAAATTAGGTTTAAAAGTTTTTAATCCATTTGAAACACCAAAAAATATAGACAAGACAAAATGGCCTTACAATATTTTAAATCAAATCGATGATTATGATAATGTTGGTGTATTATCAGATACGCTTAAACAAAAAGTAAGTGCAGATAAATTCTTTAAAAAACTGCAGCTAAATTAAAATGTATAATTTATAGAGTTCGGCGCTTAAATCCTCTTCAAAACCAAAAGCAGAAAAGAATTTAAAATAAATCATTAAGCCGGACTAAATGTTCGGCTTTTTACTTAGCAGACATTGTATATTATGTTATAAACAGCAGTTCGAAACCTGCCTGCTGTAAAATATAAAACTAAAGGAGAAAAAGATGGAAGAAAAAACATCAAAAAAAGCAAATCCATTTGTTAGATTTGGCAGATGGTGTGCCGACACCGGTAAATGGTTAGTCGACATTAAAGACTGGAAAATGCTTTTTAGAAGCATTCCTTCATTAGTAGTTGGTTTATTCCTAGTATCAATTCTAGGTATGAATCTTCTTGCTAATAAATTCTTATTAACTGGCGGACAATGGATCTCAGTCACTTGGGGATTATTACTTTCAGCTGTACCGTTCCTTATCTGCGATATTGTCACAAAGACATATGGAGCAAAAGCTACTATTAAATTAAATATCTTAGGTTTAATTGTTAGCTTAGGTATGACATTAATCTTCTTATTCGTCAGTGTTATGCCAGAATTCGGCGATTTTACAACATTTTGGCATGGTGATTTCACCTATGGAGAAATCGGTTTTGGTCAAGGTGGTGTCATGAGAGCTTCTTGGTATATTACCTTAGCAAGTTCTATCGCATTTATCGTTTCGGGTATTGTTAACGCGGTTGTTAACGCAGGTGTTGGCAAATTATTCCGTAAAAATCCAGATGGTCGTGTTGCATTCATGACTAGAAGTTATTCTTCAACATTAGTTGGACAATTCGTTGATAACTTCTTATTCATCTTCTTAGCATTTGGTATCTTTGGAAACTTAGCTGCTGGATGGTCAGGTGATGTTTGTGTTAGCAACCTCACAGCTGGTTTAGGCGCTGGCTTAATCGGTGCTGTTGTTGAACTCTTAATGGAAGTCTTCATTTCACCTCTTGGATTCAGAATCTGTAAGAAGTGGAAAAAAGATTCTGTTGGTAAAGATTATTTAGATTATTGCCATCAGATGGAATTAAAAGAAGACATCGGAAGATTTAATTTTAAAGAAGAGGAATAGTAAATGAAACATGCATTAAAGAAATTAGAATATTTATCAGCTGCTGATATTGGTAGGTTAGTTAACGCAGGTAAAATAACTCCAACAGAAGTATTACAATATTTTGAAAAAAGGATTAAAGAAAGAAATCCATCTATTAATGCATTCGTTTACACAAAGTTTGATGAAGCTTATGAGAGAGCGAAAGAATTAGAAGCAAGACTCGCTAGAGGTGAGTATTGCGGACCTTTCGCAGGTGTTCCATTCGGATTGAAAGATTTCTTACCTAGTAAAAAAGGATGGACACACTCTCATGGTGGAGTCAAATGTTTAGTAAAGGAAGATCCTTATACTGGAACATTCTGTGAAGCTATGGAAAAAGCTGGCGGTATCGCTGTTGGTAAATGTAATGCTCCAGCATATGGTTTTAGAGGAACAACTGATAATAGAATGTATGGTCCTACATCAACACCTTTTAATGTCGAATATAATGCAGGTGGTTCAAGTGGTGGTAGTGCTGCAGCAGTTGCTGATGGTTTAGTACCTATCGCTGAAGGTGGAGATGCTGGCGGATCAATTAGAGTTCCTGCTGCTTGTTGTAATTTATTTGGATTCAAAGCAGGTGTAGGAACAATTGTTGAAAATGTTAGACCAGATGGTTATTCTATTACACATCCATATTGCCACGGCGGCGGAGAATGCAAAACAGTTGAAGATGCAGCTATCTTGTTAAACTATATGGCTAAGTATGATCCTAGAGATCCTAATAGTTATGAAAGACAATTACCTATTGATTTCGTTAGCGAGATGGAAAAGCCTATTCATAATTTAAAAATAGCTTTTACAACTAACTTTGATATATTTGAAGTAGAACCAGAGGTAGCTGAAAAAGTTAGAGAAGCTGCTATGAAGTTCAAACAATATGGTGCTCAAGTAGATGAAGTTCATTTTAATTTCAAACATACAGCTAAAGAATTATCAGAACAATGGTGTAAAGGAATTACAATCGATTGTGCTTTAGAAGTTAATCATGATAAAGCTGAAGGCTGGAATTATTTAGAAGAAAATAAAGAAGATTTTCCAGAAGAATTCATTTATTGGAAAGGTGTCTGTGATAAATTAGGCATTGAAGATCTTTATAAATTCAACTTAGCTAGAACTGATATCTTAGATAATTTTGAAGATAAGTTTGAGGATTATGATTTAATTATTTCTCCAGTAATGTGTTGTTTACCAGTAAAAAATGCAAAGGACAAAAACACAAAAGGTCCTGATCAAATAAACGGAAAACCTGTTGAAGGATTAATAGGTTGGTGTGAAACATTCTTAGTTAACTTTGTTGGTTATCCAGCAGCATCTGTTCCAGCTGGTTTATCTGAATCTAAATTACCTATTGGTATGCAAATAATTGGTAGAAGACATCATGATGAAGATGTATTAAAAGCTTCAAGATTATTTGAACATATTAGTCCTTGGTCAATCTATTGTGATGAAGCACTCACAAGGAGGATCAAATAATAATGTGGTTAGAAATAGTAGGAATATTGGCTAGTGTTCTTATTGTTAGTTCGATGGTGTTTAAAACAACATCATACAAAGGAACTATAGCTATGAGATCAATTAATTTAGTTGGAAGTGTAGTATTCGTTGTATATGGTATTATGCTTCCAGCTTATGCTACAGCTATAGCTAACGCTTGTTTAATATTTATAAATCTCTTCTATCTCTTGAAGGAGATAAGAGATCACAACAAAAATAAAGAACCTAGTAAATAAAGGTTCTTTTTCTTAATATTGTATAATATAGTATGAGTAAACTTGAAAGATGTAAATGTTTAGAATGTCCAGAAGACAATAAATGTGATAACTGTCCACATAAAAATGAATGTGACTGGCCATGGATAAGTAAACTATGGAATAAGACACCTAATCTTAGTCCCTGTCTCCCAGGATGAATTAAGCCAGATATTCGTTCAGGTAAAATGGTTACTGTGATGCATAACGATTTCTGCGTGTTTAGCACACCTAAAACAAAAGATTATGTCGTCATAAATGATATCGCTGTAGGAGAAGAATGCAGAGGTCAAGGTGTTTCTAGAAAACTTATTGAAGGTTTGATGGAAGAATTTGATAAAGACATATTTGCAAAATGCATAAAAGGAAGCACAGCTGAATCATTCTGGATTCATATGGGTGGAATTAAATTAGGTGAAGAACAAAGCAAAAAAACAGTTGTTTGTTCTTACTTAGTAAAATATAATAATAAAAAACAAAACAAGGAGGAATTATGGTAAAGTTTAAGTTTGAAGACAAAATGTACATTGCTTTTGATTATAAGGAAGCATTAAATCCACACGAAAAGAAATATCCATGTATTGTTGATGCAGCGACTGGAGAAATTCCAACTGGATCACAAAGAAAGATTCTCTTAAGTATGCTTGAAAATGTCGGGGTTACTTATACGAGATATGATTTAAAAGATACTAACACATATGATTTAGTTGAAGCTTTATTAGCTATGAGTAAATATTTTGTATTATAAGGAGTATATATGACACCAGAAAGAGATCCTAAAACACAAAATTGGACAAACCCATATAAAGGTATTTCATTAACTCCATATAGATTAATTGCAGCAGGTGGAGGTCCTAAAAATGTTCTTTTACCTGATGGTACAACAATGAATGCAAGTGATCTTAAAAGAGATTTGAATTATCCAGGATTATTTGCATGGAATGCTGAGAAGAAAGATTTATTAGAATCTGTTAAATATCTTCACGAACATCCAGAAAGTAACTGGGATTTAGTTGTTGATAGTGGTGCTTATTCAGCGTGGTCTAAAGGTAAATTATTTGATATGGATGAATATATCAACTTTTTAGAAACAAATAAAATCTTAGATGTTTGTTTCTGGGCAGCTGAAGCAGATAGAATTCCTGGAAGTTTCGGTGTTGATCCTACTGAAGAAGATAGATTAGCAGCACCAGAAGAATCTTGGCAGAATTATCTCTATATGATTAAAAGAGTTAGTTGGCCTAAGAAAATCGTTCCTATCTTTCACCAAGGAGAAGATTTTAAGCATTTAAGAAGAATGTTAGAATATACTTTTCCAGATGGTGATCATATTCCATATATTGGTATTTCTCCTAGAAACGATGTTCATGTAGGAGAAAAGATTAAATGGTATGAAATGGTTTGGAAAATTATTGAAGAAGAATGTGCAAGAATTGGAAGAGATATTCCATTAACTCATAATTTCGGTATGACAACCATCTCTATGATGGAACAATATCCAAGTTGTAGTTCTGACTCAACATCTTGGGTTAGATCAGCATCGTTTGGTAACATTATGATTGTTGTCAATGGCAAGATTAAATCTATTTATGTAAGTAATAGAAATCTTAACTCATCTGATCATATCAACAACCAACCCCTAGCTATAAGAGAAGCTGTTGAGAAGGAATGTCAAGAAATGGGACATGGCATTACATTACAATCATTGATTGATGATGATAAAGGTGCTATTAGACCATTATTCAATTTAATTAGTCTAAATAAATGGAAGCAAACTTTCAGATATGAAGGTAATGATTCCTATAAAGAGACATTATGGTAATAATAATTGTATAGTTAATAGAGTATCGAAAGGAAAAATATAAATGGTTATTAGAACAGAAGCATTTAAAGAAGCTTGTAGCACTATCTTAGCAGCTACAGATAGCTCAGAATTATCAACATTAACAGAGACCCTCGAATTAAAAAGCGAAGGCAAAGTATTATATTTAAACATTACTAATAAAGAATATTACTGTTCAGTTAAATTCAATTTAGATCACGAAGAAGAATTCCACGCCACAGTTAACGCTACTTTATTCTTAAAACTTATCGCAGCTTTAACATCGGATACAATTGAGATGACAGTGCAAACAAATCATGTTAGCATTAAAGCTAATGGTAATTATAAGATTCCTTTAATTTTCGAAGGTGAGAATTTATTAGAAGTTCCTGTAATTACTATTAATAATGTAACTAGTCAATTTTCTATCGGCGGTGAAATCCTTCAAAGTATCTTAAATTATAATAGTAAAGAACTTTTAAAGGGAACTATTGCTCAACCAGTTCAAAAGATGTTCTATATCGATGAACAAGGTTGTATTACATTCACATCTGGAGCATGTGTAAATAGTTTCACCCTAGCTCAACCTATCAAGATTTTGTTAAAAGCAAAATTAGTTAAATTATTTAAGTTATTTAAAAATAATGCTGTTAACTTTAAATTAGGTTATGATCCAGTAGCTGGTGGATTAACACAAACAAAAGTATCCTTTGAAACCCCAACTATTACTTTAACAGCTATTACTGAATGCGATAATTCTTTAATCAATAGTGTACCAGTAGCAGCTATTAGAGGTAGAGCTTCATTTACTTATCCACACTCTGTTGTTTTAAATAGATTAGCTTTAACCGAAGCTATCAACAGATTATTATTATTCAGTGCTGGATATGGCAGCAAACAAAATCTTAAGCCTTATAGTACATTTGAATTTAAACCTGATTACGTTATGGTCTATGATTCAAATAAAGAAAACTTTGAAAAACTTATTTATCAAAACGGATCTAAAGTGACTGATGAATATTCAATGATTCTCGATTTAGTTGATTTTAAAACAGTTTTAGATGGATGTTCTGATGAATATATTACATTAAGTTTCGGTAATAACAAAGCAGTTGTGTTAAAGAGAGCTAACATAGCTAATGTTATTCCTGAATGTAGATCAGCTTCAAATTAATATATGGCTAAAAATAGAGGAAAACAATTCGAAAGAAAGTTCGCTGAAGATTTTCAGCGAAGTTTTCCTAATGGAACTCTTGATAGATTATATGATCAGATGTCTGGTTATAAAACAATAAGTAATATATCCGATTTTATAGGTTATAATTATCCTAATATTTTCTATCTTGAGTGTAAATCCCATGAAGGTAACACATTTCCATTATCTAATTTAACTCAATATGAACCGCTTTCTCGCAAAGTTGGCATAAAAGGTGTGAGGGCTGGAGTTATTATTTGGTTTACAGATCATGACCGAGTGATATATGTCCCTATATCTACAATTACGAAAATGAAAGAAGATAATGTCAAATCTGTCAATATTCGGTTGATTGATGAAGAAATGTATAAATATGTGAATATTCCATCTACAAAGAAAAGAGTATTTATGGATTCAGATTACTCTGTCCTTATGAATCTAAAAGAAGGAGAATAATATGGCAAAAGTTGAGCTATTAAACCAAGCTTTAGAAAATGCTGATTTATTATATACTGATTTAGTTAATGCAGCTAATATAATCATTGAGGATTATACTAAAAATATTAATGATGTAATCAAAAATATAACTGATCACATCGAATCAATGAGTAATGAAGAATTACGATTACAAATGATGAAATTATCATTAAATGCTTATACTTTCAGTGAGATTAAGGAAAAATCAGCATTAAAAGCAGTATGCGCTGAAACACTTCGAAAAGAAGCTTATGCAAAGAATTTTAACGCTACTGATGGAACTGTAGCTTTCAAAGACAATACCGCTACAATAAATTCTAGTTATGAGTTATTAACTGAACATATTTATGAGTTAGTAGCTAACTTATTCAAAACAAAATTAGATGAGTTACATCGTATTGTAGCTTCTATGAATAGTGTGCTTATGTCAAGAATGCAAGAAGCAAAACTTTCTCAAAGCTCTGTTGATATAGCGTTTGATAGATAAAGGAGATTAATTATGGATATTTTATCAATTGCAAAGAAATTAAATAAGGAATTTCAAGATGACACCTTGGCTATAAAAGCTGATATTTCACCTAAGTATGAAAGAATGGCTACAGGGGCTTTTGGTTTAGATTATCCTCTATATGGTGGATTAGTCTATGGAAGAATTGTAACATTTTCAGGACAAAATCATTCTGGTAAAACAAGTGCTGCTTGTTTAGCATTGGGAGCTTATCAAAGAGCTAATCCAGATAAGATTTGTGTTTATGTTGATGTAGAACACAGTTTAGATTTGAAATTCCAAATGAGAATGAATGGACTTGATACTGATAGACTTATTTACTTTAATCCAAAAACATTAACAGGAGAACAAGTTTTAGATAGTATTCTAGAGTTTCAAAAAGCTGATGATATCGGCATGATTGTTTTAGATAGTATTCCAGCTTTATTACCAGCTCAATCAATGGAGAATGATATTGAAAAAGATCCAGGTATGAGAGGAACAATTGCTAAACCTCTTCATAGATTCTTAATCGCAATGTCTAATCTTGTTAATCAAAAAGGTAATATATTATTATTAATTAATCAAGTTAGAATCGCTGGAACAACTTTCACAGGTGCTCCTATTTATAGTGAACCAGGTGGAGATGCTCCTAAATATTATAGTTCTATTAAAATTAGATTTGGTACAAGAACTTTCATTAAGAATGGTAAAGTTGACTGCTCTGATGGCGAAGGTGCTGAAGGTTTTAGATTAAAGTTTGCTATCACTAAATCTAAAGTAGGACCTATTGCTAGGGGTGGTGGATTCATTTCTTACAGCTACGATAAAGGTCTTATGTGGATGGAAGACTTGTTAGAAATCGCATATAAGTTTGATTTTATCAAGAGACTTAATAATGTGACTTATTCATTAGTTAATCTTGAGACTGGTGAAGTCTATAAAGATGAAAATGGTAATGAATTAACGGGTAAAAGAAAAGACTTAGAAGAATATATTCTAACAAATATCGATTTCCAAAAAGAATATATCGCTATGTTAAATAAATATATTAGTGCTTCAGACACTTCTTATGGTGATATCTTAGATGCTAGAGAACATGAAGAAATCAAGAAAGAAGAAGAAGCGGTCAGTGGAGATTAATTATGGCTGTTATTCAACCAACTGTTAGACAAAAAGATGGTAAAACAGGTCCAACTAGAAAATATAGTTCTAGACAAGAAAAAAGAATAGCTAAAGAGTTTCAGGGTAAGAGAACACCTAACTCTGGAGCAACTCTTCTTGGTGGTAAAGGTGATGTTGTTTTAGATGATTGGCTTATAGAAGCTAAAACGCATACTACAGATAAGGATTCTATTTCTATCAAAAAAGAATGGTTAGAAAAGAATCTTAAAGAAAGTGTGTTCATGGGTAAAGATTATAACGCGTTAATGTTTAATTTTGGCCCATCTGATGAAAAGAATTACGTAATCATTGATGAAGATACATTCAAAGATCTTATAGAAAAAAGAGGATAGTACTATGGAAAAATTAGAAACAGACCAAATGTTAGATGTTAAGATAAATATCATCAAACTAAATAGGCGTAACTATCAAAATGATTTCGAGTTTTATCAAGCTGTATCTGACCAAATGCTTTTACTTATAAAGAACAATTTTGTCATCTCGATGTATAATGATATTATAAATAAAGAAGTGACAATAGAATTTTCTTCATCAATGGCTGGTGAATTATCTGCTATTCCTGTTTGGATGAGACCTGAAGATTATTTACGTTATGTCGAATATATAAATGGTTCAGATTTATCTGAGTATATAGATGATGAACCAGATAAAAATAAAGCCTAATGTTATTATTTATGCTAAATTAATTGATCTATAAATTGTAAGAGGAGATTTATATATGAAAGTAACCGGTTACGGTATAAAAAACAATAAGGATGAGTTATGGACAACAAGGGGTTATTTTGCTGACCAGAACTATATGATTAATCCTTTTTTCACCCTTATTGAAGAAACCGCTAAAACTCAAGTAGAAATCATTAAGAAAAATCTAAATGTAGAACCTACTATTTGTAAATTAACTATTACAACAGATGATAGTATAATAGAAGAAGACCTAGAAAAAAGTGATCCGATAGAAGATCAAAAACAAGCTAGGATAAAGAGATATAGAGGTCTTTGTTCTTTGCCTGATGATTATGAGATATTAGAAGAAAATATAAATGATTATATAGTAGGCAGAGTAGCTTATGAATTCCGCGAAGATAAAAACAAAGTTAGAGATGAATTATTAGGTAATAAATAATACAGAGGTAATAAAAGATATGGCAACAGGTATTAAATTAAAGAAAAGATTAGTTGAAGAGCCCACACTTTCTGACACAATTAAAGCTCAACAAAAAGCAGCTAAAGAACAGGCTAAGAAAACTGAGCAAAATTATGAAAATAATGTCGATGATTACGAGAAGACAGCCGATGAGGGTGATATCGAACAGATCCTTAATAACGCTTTGAGAAAAGCTCAAATTAAATTAAGAACTGGCGATTTAAGCGCACCTTGGCCATCTGTTTTACTTATTGGTGAAGCTGGTACTGGTAAAACAGGTAGAGTCACTGCTTGGGCTAAGAGACATAATATTAATCTAGTCAATAAAAAAGCATCATTGATGGATGAGACTGATATGGGTGGTGCTATTGGACAAGGTAAATCATCCCCAGATAAAGATAGCCCTGATATCGCTGTTAAGTTAGCTTCTACAGAATTAGATGCTCTTGAAGAACCTAATTCAGTATTATTCTTAGATGAGTTAAACAGAGCTAAAGTAGCAGTCCAAGCTCCATTCTTTGAATTAGCTAACAGCC
>Ga0326512_10003317_pt1 | contig 11846 bp, 14 predicted proteins | sample 1_2617_0518_D_FD_203652 | JGI IMG/M metagenome (GOLD analysis project Ga0326512, IMG submission 203652) | Bovine rumen microbial communities from UC Davis, California, United States - 1_2617_0518 | ecosystem: Host-associated > Mammals > Digestive system > Stomach > Rumen | place: USA... | reverse complement strand
AAAACACTGTGCATTAAAGGATTATGTAGGCTTCTGCCACTATAGGAAGTACTTCAAGTTCTATGATGACATACCTAATATGGATGAAGTGTTCCAAAAATGTGACCTAATAATGGCAAAACAATTGAAGTTTAGACTAACGATAGAAGAACACTATGAAAGATGCCATAACATCGAGGATTTGCGGATTGTTGAAAAAATAATTGATGAAAAGTACCATGAATATTATGATGCATTCAAGAAATTTATAAAGGGTCATGCAATGTTTCCTTATAACATGTTCATAATGAAGAGGGAAGACTTCCTAGATTATGTTGACTTCATGGAAAGTGTGCTCAATGAATATGTCTGTGTTGTCGGAACTGACATAGAAAAGAGAATAGAAGATAATAAGGACAAGTACCTTAAGAACTTCAGCCCTAATAGTGAACCTTGGTATCAGTACAGAATAGGTGGATACTTGGCCGAAAGGCTTACTAACGTGTATGTCCTACATAAGTTTAAGACTGTAATGGTGTATCCTACAGAAATAACAGAAGAAAAATATACAAAAACAAAAAAGGTTGATTAGAAATTAATCAACCTTTCTTTATCCTCATCAATATCCTTCTCATCATATATTTCTATGTCGTAGAGTCCATAATCCGTTTCAACGTCAACATAGTTATGGTCTAGTGTATTTGCATTCCAAACCACGAATCCATGTTCTGATACAGTTTCTCCGAATGTCTGCTGTATAAGTGACCCACAGTATATAATCTCAACATCACCTCTCTTAAGTTCTTGTCTCTTATGTATATGTGCAGCCATTACACAATCACATCCTTCAAACAAGTCACCACTAACCCCATCGTCTACTACCATTCCGTTAGGAGTCGTTGCGCCAACAACCATTCCATGATATAATCCTATCACCTTGTTTTGAGGTGCTTGTTCCTTTGATTCCTCAATGTTGGGACGCATATATCCGTCATATATGGAATATACAGCCCAAGTTATGTTGTCATCTATTACACATCCGCTTTCATACCCTAGCATTTCATCAAGGAACATTGCATTGGTGAAATTTGCCGTTTGAAACAGTGCTGTAATTGTATCAGTACGTGTTGTGTTAGATTCTATGAGGTCATGATTTCCAGCTATAACAATAACCTTGCCTATCTCCTCTAATCTTCGTATAAATAAACTTGCAAAAACAATTAGCTCATTACTTATTGTATTCTTAGAATGCACTAGGTCACCGCAAATAACTATTCTTATTTCATCTTTTTCATAAGGTTCTGCGATGTTCTTGCATTTCTCAACGAACCTATCTAGTTGTTCGGCATATTCTTCCAAACGCACGAAGTTCCTAATATGAACATCGCCACAGTGTATAATTAGTTTTACCATAAATTTTCAAATTTAGTGTCTTCTATTTCCATAGTGGGAAACATATTGATTTTAACATCTTCCCAATATCCATGCCCTTCTTTTGTCACAGACCAAATAAACAACGACTTACCGTGTACATGAAACAAGTCATGAGGACATCTTGCCAATTTTATTCTTCCAAGATTATTTTGTATATATACATTATACCAAAAATCGTAGCATTTATTCATTTTCGATAATAAACTGCATAATTTTGGTATCCACCATATATTTCTTATTTCTATTTTTTCTTCCTTGCATTTTGCAAGAAGGAATTTCATTCCTTTAATATAGTCTTCATTTTTTGCCATTTTATATTATATTTTATTAAACATTTTATGCAAAGATATACTAAAAAAATGATTAAACCAAATATTTATGTTAAAAAATATATTAAAATATGGCAAATTATAAACAACTTAAACCTATTGTCCTTAAGTGGGAGGGAGGATATGCTGGAAACATAGATGGAATGACTTGTACAATGAAAGGCGTTACTCTTGCAACTTATAGGAAATATTTTGGCAACTCAAAAACATGTAGTGACTTGAAGAAAATATCTGATTCTCAATGGGATAGCATTTTCATTCAAGGTTATTGGAACCGTTGGAGTGCCGACAAGATAAAAAGTCAGTCAATTGCAAATCTTCTTGTGGATTGGCTATGGACTAGTGGTTCATATGGCATTAAGTATCCGCAGCAAGTATTGGGTGTCACGGCAGATGGCGTGGTAGGCCCAAAGACTATAGCAGCAGTCAACAACTATCCCAATCAAAAGGAATTGTTTGAAAAGCTATGGAATAGGAGGAAAAAGCATTTTGAATCGATTGCAAAGAACGGCAAGCAGAAGTTTCTTAAGGGATGGCTTAACCGTTTGGCTGATTTCAAATGGATTGATTAATAACTGATTAAAAAAAAAATAATGCTATGGGAAGAAAAATTGGTGAAGACGAAATAACATGGTCTTGTATAGACAAATATAATGATTATTACAAGGTTGTTTGGGGTGTTGATAAAAACGATATTCCAACATATATGCTCCTAAATGAAGAAGGAAGTAAAATAAGTATTAAAACAGAATGGTGAAAAGGATTGACAAGATTTTCAGTGATTATAAGTTAAAGGAAGTTAAATTATACTAATACATGAGATGACCGTTTGGTTATCTCATTTTTTATTCTTATCTTTGCAAAAAAAATAATTAAATTTAAAGATATTAAAAAGATGACATTCGATGTTTTTAAAAATTGGTTGAATGAGTTGGACTATTCAACAATAACGGCAACGCCAATTGAGTTCAGACTTGATGATTTTGAAGAAACAAACGATTTTGCCAAATGCATGTTTCTAAGTGGTGAACGTTTCTTGAAAGAAGAGGATATTGTTGTCCGCTACTGCAAGCCTTATAATGAAGATAAGAGTGGTGTGACAATTATGTTCCAAATTGTAAGAAGTAAGGCCAAGATGTTCTATAATTATTTAAAGAAAACAGATACATTCATAACTTGTAGTTTAACGACAAACAAGGAAATAAATGAATTTATCAAGTTCTTTAACTCACTTGGTGTAAAGGGTGAAGGAATGGAGAACCTTATATCAAAGGAAACTGACTATTCTCAATTGCTGAAAGAAGGACTTGAGGAATATAAAAGGTCTAACCCAAATGATAACGATGCATCCGTTACTGCTACAATTACCATGTATATAGACAATGACAAGGAATGTCCAATGTTATTCTATGAGTTCGAACATAATGACCATGTGTTAGGAACTGAATTCAAAGAGGTTAAGGATTCTGTAAAAACTGACATTCTAAAAATTAAGGATTAAACCATGAAGTGTGAGTTGGTTTTAAGGAAAATCTCTAGGTGAATATATAACTATTGTAAATAAACTTCACTTATTTTTACAGAATTGGCAATATGACCCATTATTCCCTTCCTACCATATTTTTGGTAAATGGATGATGGGTCTTCTTTTTCTTCCATAGGTATGAGTCTTACATTGTTATACAGTCTGCCGTGATTAAGTAGTTTATATACTTCTAGTGCGGATTCATAAGCATCCCCATCAAGCATTATATTTATGGCAGAGCCATTGAACTTGGTGGTAAGTTCCCAATATAATTTATAGTCTCTATCTAGAGTTTTTCCTAGCAATGGTATTGAGTTTGGCACTACAATGTGGTCAAAAGTACCTTCCACCAATGTAATGTCTGCATCCCATTGTATTTTTTCCTCATTGAATATGATGCTTTTCTTCTCAACCTTCGGATTATCGTATTTTAAGCGTTTATAAGGGCTTTTCTCATCGTTTGGTAGATAATCCCTACCAACCCAATAATTAAGCTCTCCTAGGGTGTTATATGAAGGGATAATGATTCTGAACGACCCTTTCTTGTTTTCTTCTTGGAATGTGGTATATCCTAGTTTATATTCATTGATTATATCCCATCCTATTCCTCTGTCCATAAGGTACTGTAATGCTCTTCTGTCATTATATCCATGTTCATCAAACCTCTTGAAACTTTGTGGAAATTTCAATTCCTCTTTTTCAATTACAGACGTATCTATGTTGAAGTCATCATTCGAGAAATTCAATTTATATAGTTCACTATCCCTTATCGAACGTATGATTTCTTTATATTCTGAAAGAAGTTTGTCATTGCCATACATCTTGATAAGTTTAATGATTGAACCATGTAAACCGTTATCTCCTTCTGAAGAACAACGCCAACATTGCATTTTTTGTTTAGATAATGAAATTGACAAATTATATTTCCTTATTTCTTGACTACCATATTTATCTATACAGCAAGGACAAGGGTATTCTAATTGCATAGAATTATCCAATTCTTGTTTTGATTCTCCCAACATTAAATCAAGAATTGTTTTCAGTTTTTTTATTTCTTCTGTTACCATATTTTTTAATTGCTTCCAATAATTTCTTTTTATTTTTAATTAAATTTTCTTTATCATTTTCAACATGAGTGTATTCTATCAAATATATTCCATTTTCTTCACAATATTTTCTTTTTATAGAATCTCTTATTTGAATTAATTCATATTGTTTTTTTAAAGTTTTTTCATCTTTACCTCCAAAATTAATGGGTTTAAAATGTTGCTCACCTTGACATTCGATTATTATATTTTCATTTGGGAGATAAAAATCTGGTTTAAGAAAGTTTTTATATTTTAAATTATTAAATTTTTTCTTTTCTTCAAACTCTATTTTATTATCAATCAACAATTCTCTAACTTCGTTTTCTAGTTTATAATTTTGTTTACATTTTGGACAGCCGCTACCTCTCATGTGAGCATGTGGCATAGGAAAAAAAGAACCGTGTTCATTCCCATTTTTATCTTTTTTATGACAAATTATTTCTATATTAATTCTATTATTAATATATTTTGATTTAGAATAATCATATTTATCGCCATGTACATCTTTAGACCTATTTATAAATTCTTCAGTAGTAATTGTTTGGTTATCGGCACAAACTTTACATCCTGAACCTTGCAAATGAACACTAGCTTTTTGCCAAAATTCCCCATGAGTAGGGCAAATAATGCAAACATCTTTTAGCGAACCTTTATATTCCACCTTAGAATAATCATATTTATCACCATGTACTTTTTTAGCCAATTTTATAAAATCATCTTTGGTATATGATTTATTGTTTGACATTTTTTCTAATCCGCATTTATAGCATCCATTTCCTTGTAGGTGTGAGTTAGGTCTTTGCCAAAATTCCCCATGAGTAGGGCAAATTATACATACTCTACCTTTTTCATCTCTATTGTTAAGGTTTACTTTACTATAATCATATTTATCACCATGAACTTTACGAGATTTTTTAACAAAATTCTCAAATTTTAAAGACTTTAACTCGCTAATTTTTTTATTAGAACAATCTGGGCATCCACTACCTTTTAAATGGTTTGCCGCATTTTGCGTAAAAACTCCATGAATAGGACAAATTATATCAACATTATTTCTATTACCTTTATAATTTACTTTTGAATAATCATATTTATTTCCGTGTATTTTTTTAGATTCTTCAATAAACCAAGCTGTTGTCTTGGTCATTTTTTGCCCAATTTTCTCAAATGTGCAACTAGGACAACCTTGTCCATTTAAAAAAACACTTGGTACTTTCCAAAATTCGCCATGAGTGGGACAAATTATACAAACTCTACCTTTTTCATCTCGGTTATTTATATCCACTTTTGAGAAATCATACTTGTTTTTATAAAGTTCATTACCTCTTTCAATGAACTCTTCATTTGTTAATTTTTTACCTTTCATTTTTTTTTATTATAAATATCAACACAAAAAAAAACGTGTTGTTTTAAACTAAATTTAGAAAAATATTTTTCTATTTCTTGCATATATTTTCTTTTTATTTGCAAATATATGTTAAAAAATTGAAAAAACAAAATCTTCAAGATATTTATTAAAGAAAAAATATTTAATAACTATGGCAAATAAAATTTATAAGGATAGTGACATACTTAAGGCAATGGCCATGCACTTGGATGAAGACTCCGTTGTATACGGTGCTAATGGTCATTACGGAGTAGGTGGATATTATGACATTACCAAGGTAAGCAGCGTATTTGGTGACAAAGACTATAACAGTGATGAAAACATTACTGCTGCTGAAGAGGCAAAGGCTGTTGAAGATTATAATAACGTAATAGACGAAGACTTACAGAAGGCTAATTGGTTAAAAAACTATTAAAATAAGCTATGAGACGTATAGCATCACCAAATGAATTTTTCGACATATTGGATAGAATGGGTGACAATAAGTTCGTTACCATTGGATATGTCAGTGGAGCAAACTTAAATGTACCCAAAGTAAAGAAACTTAACCCACAGACCAATAGGATGAAGGGTTATGACGATTACAGTTCCTTTGGAGAAGAGGAAATTGGGGCATTGGTCAAGATAACTAGTTACAACATGCGTTATCGTAGGAGAGACGCAGTTGCAAAACAATATTCTGATTACAAGAATTCAGCGAATTCAATTAGGGGAGAATTCGGTCTTGACCCAATAGGAGATAAAGGTACTTCATATAAGGACAGAGTTGACTATGGAGAGCAAGGTGTTGACCTATATAAGGGGGATAATGATTCACTTCAAGGTCATTCATACTTTGCACAGAACACATATGGCGTAAAGCCAAAGAGTATTGTATACTGTGTCGGTACTGACGGCCATATTATAAAGGCACTTGATAAGGAGCAGATTATTCCTTATTTGAAGGCAAAGCGTGAGGTTGACGGTGTTGCAGCACTAAGGAAGATGGGTATTGAAGATGAGAAAATACAAGATTATATTTCCAAGATTCAAGACCTAAAGATGAACTATAAGAACTTTGAGGCTAACTCTATACTATGGATTGCAGCAACAGTTCAAGGTGAAAAGATTGTATATATAAATGATAACTTGGCAAGAACTGTCAATGACATTGACATTAATCCTCAAGACTTCATTGCCATTGCCAAGAAAAGATATGCTCAAGATTTACAACAAATACAAGAAAATATGGAAAGAACAAATAAGAAGGGAGTATTCAGAATAACTGAATCTGAATTAGTACAGATGATTAAAGAGTCTACATCAAAGATTCTATCAGAACTTGACTGGAGAACATATGCTAGTGCAGCAAAGAAAAATGACGAATGGAGACAAAGCCATCCAAAACATAGGGCAAATCAATGGAATAGGTCATATAGTTTTAGAAATGCAGCAAGAGATGCTTTTGACAAAAAACACGGTTTAGAACATCAATTCGATGAACCTAATTCAAGATATGGCGGTGATAAGGGAAGTATTAATCTAAACACAATGGATGATTTCAGCGTGACTGGTTCTCGTGACCATGACTTTGGTGATGGAGACCCACATGGATTAAGACATAATGTTTATCATATGGGTAAAAAATATGGTAAAGATGGAGGATATGGAAGAACTAGAATGTGGGATTATGCACATGAAACAACACCAGAACAGTTCTATGGCACTGAAGAAATGGGCAAAAAATTCCGTGATGCTGAAAAAGATGCCGAAGACTTCAATAGCGGAAAAGCACATTATGTGAAAGGAAAAGGTTGGGAAAATGAGTCAAAACAGCCTATGAAAACAGTTAAAGAGGGTTCATTCGGAAAAGGTGGAAACGGTGTTATAAAGGGTGACATCTATGGCACTAAACTCTCAAAAGGTGGTAGTAAGTATGCTCGTGAATTGATGAAACAGTACCAAGAGAAGGAAAAAGTCAATGAAGGACTGAATAACCAAAACTATTCTCACTTTGCAGTAAGCAAGAAAAGTGGTAAAATAATGAACGGTTGGGATTATTCAGACTATGACCCAAGCGAATTGAGACAGTTCAAGAAAGACTATTTCGACATTGACATGGAAGACTATGGATTTAATCCAAAAGACTTTAGGATTCTTACCTATAAGTATCTACTCAGAAACGGAATAGACCCAAATGATGACTCAAATTGGGCTAATAACGATGAGGCAAATGCTGAGTTCGTTGGATAAGATAATATGAAAAAAAAAGCGAGAAACCTTATTTGGAATCTCGCTTTATTTATTTTACCTTGTAATCGTGTATGATACTATATCTTCAGAATCCCTTCTGTCATTATGTCTTCTTTCGATTAAGAAAATAGGGAATTCTCCTTTACCGAAATAATCTCTTTCACAAGGGAAAATACCATTATCGAAAGCATTCTGAGACTCTTCAAAAGTATCACTGAAATACTCCACTTCATCATCGAGATAGTAGTCATACTCGAATTCAAAGTGATTTTTAATTCTATCATAAGAATGTAAGTTTCCACCACTATAAGGATATACTTGTTGGATATATCTAACCTTTTCTGCAAAATCCTTATACACCATTTCTAACATTTCCTCATTCGTTGTCTCCTTTGGTACAATAAATGTTGACAATCTGCTTTTACTTATGAATTTCTTATTGCGTTTCATTTCCTATATATGTTTTTCTAATTTCAGTTTTATTCCAATACTTTATTTCATAAACAATCTCCCTATTATTCCCATCATTGGATTCACCAAGTATGTTGCTAGTAAACTCCAATTCACCGAATCTCTCTTTATTTAAATAACCCAATACAGCAACATATGCATCCGCTGCATCAAAGTTCTGCTTCTTCAGTTCACCTTTCTTGTCATATAACCAATCAATGTTTGGGAATATCTCAGAAACCTTTCCTTGAATTACAATCTTTTTATCAATAGTCCAAGGATAACTGCCAAATAATACTAACTTCGCTTCCTTAATCTCCTTCTCAATTTTTGAAAATGTATACTGCTTTTCATCTTTTCCGTATTTCCTAATCGCCATAAGCTCTGGAAATGAATATTTTCTTGCATCATATGATGATATATACTCTGGAACTATACCCAATACATTGTATACACAATCCGAAATCATTCCATTAAACCTTAAAAGAGTTGATACAGTATTGACATTATTTGACCGTAACAATGGCTCCTCAATTACTACTGAGTCAATACCAAAGTCTTTATATTTTATTAGGAATTCCTCAAATATTTTTTTCTTTAGGAATAGTTGCTCAATTCCCTTTATTTTTGAGGAAACCTTTGGATTGATGTGTGTTAGTTCAACTATTTTTCCATATTCAGACCCATCATCAATTAGGATGCAGATACCGATACATGCAGTACTCACATCAAGTCCTAGTGCTATTTTATTTCCGTTCTTATCCATTTAGTATTTCTTTTAATAATTCTTCTTTATCTTCAAAAACTTCGTAAGGATATTCTATATCTAAATTACTGTAATACAGTAGTTTAACGCCATTTTCTTCACAAAGTTTTAATTTCTTTTTATCTCTTTCCAATGTTGATTTGTATTTTTTCTCACCACCAAAAAAATTTATTGGTTTAAAATGTTCTATTCCTTGACATTCTATTGCAATTTTATATTTTGGTAAATAGAAGTCAAGTTCTAAAGTATCTATCCAATTAATTTTTCTACGTTTTGCTCGATGAATATATTCTATATTATTGTAATTAAACAGTTCAATGAGTTCGTTTTCTAATAATGAAGATGCACATTTTGGACAACCATGACCAAGTAGATGAACGTTTGGTTTCTGGTAAAATTCTCCATGTTTTGGACAAATAATACATACTTCAGTGTGGTTGTTAATATAATTAACTTTATCATAAATATATTTATCACCATGAATTTTCAGAGATAATTCTTTAAATTTTTCATTGGTGTGATTTTTATCTATACCATTTTTAATATTTGCACATTTTGGACAACCTTGACCAATTGAGTGATTTATACATGACTGATAGAAAACACCATGTTCTTTACATATTATTGGTATTTTTGTATTTGAAGATAGTTTTAATTTTTTATTTATTAATTCATAACTATAAGTATTTCCATGCTTTGTGTTAAATTTTTCAATCCATTTTTCATTTGTATGTGATACACCACCATTACATTTAGAACATCCTCTACCCCTTAAATGGTCTTGTGGTAATTGCCAAAACTCTCCATGAATAGGACATATGATTTTCATTTTTGTTTTATTATTGATATAAATTGTATCGTCATAAATATATTTTTCTCCGTGAATTAACTTTGCTTCTTCAATTACCTCTTCTGTTGTTTTTCTTCTACCCATATATGAAATATAATTTTAAATTAAAATATTATATATAATATATTTTTTAAATATATTTAATTAAAAAATAATATATTAAATAATATATTTAAACAATTTTAACTTTTTATTTTAAAAAAATTTGGTTTTTAACAATTTTTTGCATATCTTTGCATAAGAGCGTATTAAATTATTTAATTATGGAAGAAAAAGATTTTAAAGAATTAAGTCATAGGGTTGAACATTTGGAGAATGACAACAAATATCTTATGGAAGTGGTTTATGAATTGGAACAAAAAAACAGAAAAAATGAAGAAACCATAAACTGTCTTATGCATGAATATCGATATAGAATGGAGAGTTTTTCTGAGATAATAAAGAAGTTAAACGAATTAACATTACCAGCCATAAGAAACATGGTGGAAAATGACAGATTAAAAATTGGGGAATACGTTTATGGAAGGTAATAAAAGACTTTATATTAATCCAACCATTGAAAAACAGATTAGGGATTATTGCAAAATAAATGAAATAGAAGATATAAATGCATTTGCAAACAGATGTGCAATGCAAGGATTGAATATAATGAAATATGGTACATCGCCAATTGACAATGTATCTAGGGAAAATAATGGGATTAAAGACATTAAGAAAAATGATTCAAAAAGGAAAGAAGTTAACCTTGAAAGACAAAATGAGGCAAAACCAAGTCTTGAGGGAGGAATTGAAGAAGAACCCACCAAAGGTGGAGAAGAAAAAAAAGAAGAAGTAAGAGTTAAAACTAGAAGAATACAAGTTATAAAGAAGAGTTAAGAATGATTGAAATTAAGGAAAAATCAAAGATAAACGTACATTGGAATGTGTCACCATATGATTATACCAAGGAGGCTGAAAACTCTATACAATCCAAGATGAGTAGAAAATATGGTATTCCAAAGGATAGGATAAAGGTAGTTCCAGAGTTTATTGTGTTGGATGACAAGGGTGATAAGATTGCATTAACGACTGATGTTGTTCAAAACATAAATGAACCTCAATTCCAACTTAAGTTAATGCTTGACTGGCTTTCTGTAAACAACATTACAGATTATGACTTTGAACTTATCAAGAAGATAGATTCAGAGATAAATGGTAAGATAAATTACCAAATATATGACAAGTATCATAGGTATAGTGTCAAGTGGGTTAAGTGGAGCAATTTCTTGTCTTATGGTGAGAACAACTATTTTGACTTTAGTAATATAGGCCATATTGTCCTTCTAAGTAGTAATCCTAGCAACCAAGGAGGAAAGACAACTTTCTGTGTTGACCTACTAAGATTCCTTTTATTTGGAAGTTGCTCAAGGTATAAGACCCAAGACAAATACTTCAACAAACATTTGGCAGAGGCCACTAGCGTAGTGGTTGAGGGATGTATAAATATAGATGGCTGTGACTACATAATAAAGAGGACATTATCTAGACCTAGCCTAGATAAAAGGAGTTCAAAGAGCAAGACAACACAAAAGGTTGAGTACTATAGGTTAGTTGGCAGTGAACTTGAGGAACTTGATGAATATGATGTTGAGAACTTCCAAGACGAAAGCAGTGTAAAAACAAACAAGATAATCAAGGAGTCAATAGGAAATGAGGATGACTTTGACCTTATAATGTCAGTAACGGACAGCACGCTTGACGAGTTGGTTAAAAAGAAGGACACTGAAAGAGGAAGACTGTTAGCAAGGTGGATTGGCTTATTACCGC
>Ga0326512_10003316_pt1 | contig 11846 bp, 7 predicted proteins | sample 1_2617_0518_D_FD_203652 | JGI IMG/M metagenome (GOLD analysis project Ga0326512, IMG submission 203652) | Bovine rumen microbial communities from UC Davis, California, United States - 1_2617_0518 | ecosystem: Host-associated > Mammals > Digestive system > Stomach > Rumen | place: USA: California... | reverse complement strand
AGCTTGATTCAGTTCATTAATGCGTCAAAACACGTTCATTAATGAAAATCGTCCAATTCATTAATGAAAATCATCGAATTCATTAATGAACGGTTTTTAGGGTCAACAGATTCTGTATGCCTTTGTTACAGCCAAAGGATCTGGATCTGGATGAAGATTTTGAATACAGCGATGAAAAGCGCAATTCTTGGGATAATGCTTGGTAAATCGCTTACACTTATACAAAAGATAGGGGTGCGGAACAGTTCCGCACCCCTCTCTTTTGGCTGGGGAGGTGTCGGGATGGGCGACACCAGTGGGCAGACGAACTGCAGCTTAGAACTTGAAGTCGAGGGCGAATCGGACACCATTCTTGTGGAGCTTGTCGCCTCCCGGCACAGCGGGCATGTCGGTGTAGTTGAGGCGGCGCACGTACTGGACGGTGAGCACCTTGAAGATGTTGCTGATGCCGACGGAGAGCTCCATGTAAGGCTTGTTACCCATGACGAAGGAGGTCTGGTGACCGTCGCGGGTGGGGAAACGGAAGAGGTCGTTGTCGCCTGTCTGGATGAAGGGGTTGTTCTTGTCGGTAAGGTGCCCGAAGAGCATCTTGAAGCCGATGTACTCACGCAGCTTCAGCTTTTTGAGGAGCGGAATGCGGTTGAGGATTTTTCCGTCGAAGTTCCAGTTGACGAGCAGGGAGACGTAGCGGTCGTTGAGGAACTCCATGTTGCGGAGCATGTTGAACGACCAGCTGTCGAACTGCACGAAGTAGGAGAGGTTGGACTGTGGGGTGAAGAGCATGGGGAAGGGCACTTTGTTCCACTGCACACCACCCTTCAGATAGGCTTCGATGCTGCCACAGGCACCAGGAAGCCAGAATTTCTTGAAGATGGTGGCCTCGGTCATGTTGTAGTTGTATTGTCCTCCTAAGAAGCCGTCAAAGCCCATGGTGTGCTCCAGTGTGAAGATGGGGGCATCCTTGTTGATTCGCAGTCGTTGCTGCTTGCTGTTGATGAAGGTTTCGCGAGGGGCATAGCGGAAGCCCACCTTCACGTCGCTCGTCTTGATGGATGGCAGCAGAGTTGTAATGCCGTTGTAGAAGTCGGCATTCCGCTGGTAGATGAGCTTACCTGTGGGGGTGAGTTTGGAGTGGTCGATGGCGGCCGTCCAGGTGATGTAGTTGTTGGTCTCGTACTGGTACTTGAGCTTGATGTCGTTCACATACATCATCTGATCGACTTTGCTGGTCTTGAACGAGCTATAGACGTTGTCCTTGGTGGTGCCGGAGAATTTATCTACAGGCGACATGTCGTCGTACATGAAGCTGGCGATGATGCTGCGGCGAGGGAACTCGTGAGCCATGTATTTCTTTTTGTTGAAGGAGTATTCCAGTTCGGCCTTGTATTTCCACTTCTTGTCCTTGGCACCGTAAGCCCCATAGCCACGGAGGAAGAGGTGGGGGGAAAGGTTGCCGGTGGTTTGGAGTGAGGCCTGATAGCGCATGCCGTCAACGTCGTTGTGGGAGACGATGGCATTGAGCGGGATGAAGTCAAGCTTGTTGGGCTTGGGGGTGAGTTCCACAGAGTTTTCGACCACTGCCGTGAGGAGGAACTTCCAGAAGCCGCCAAGGTCTTCGTTAATTTTATCCACCCCGTTGCCCAGGTGACTCTCGGCGTTGGTGAGCTGGACGGGACGGATGGATGCCCAGTAGGTGGAGTCCTTGAATGTGGCGTCGGGCAGCACACGATCGATTTGCGGCGACTTGAAGGCCTTCGGGTCGGTGATGGGCGAGAAGTCGTAGTTGCTGTATTGGGAATAGCGTTGACACTGGAAATTGATGGCACCGTAGAGTCCGCTCAGTTCCACAATCATGTTATCGACTTTTATCACGCGCTCGCCGGTGGGCAGGGTCATGAAGTCCTGGATGATCATGAGGTTATCGACGAAGTTCACCCCCGTGTTGGTGGGCACGTTGATGATGGCTCGCTTCACCTGGTTGAGGTGGTCGTCGGTGATGTAGAGGTGTCCGGCAAAGCCGAAGTCCTGTGTGTTGTTAGGCAGGAAGACCACATCGATGCAGCGTTCGTCATCCACCATGAGGGTGTCCTGGATGAAATAGTGGTAGAAGGCAATGCCCTCGGCGGTGGAGATGGGGCTGATGAAGGGGTGCTGCAAGAGGCGGATGTTGTCCTTGTAGATATCGACATCGGTGAAGATGTCCTTCACGTAGGTCGTGAGCATGTCGCCCGACGAGAGCATGGACTGGAAACCGTCGCTGCGCTTGGCCAGGATGGTGGTCTTCACCGTTTTGGGGTTCTTGCGGTAGTTCTCCTGCGATGAGGTTTCATCCACCATGATGGGGATGATGAGTTTACCCGTCTCGGGACAGATTTCAGAGAGCAGGGTGTCTCGTGTACCCTTGATGTCGTTGTAGGAGAAGGTTTTCTTCTCGTACTTGTCGAAATGGTAGTAGTCCTTTTCTTTGATGTCGCTCAACTTCTTGTTGGCAATCACTTTGCGCATCAGGTCAACGGCGGGGTTGTTTTTGCGCGAGTACTTGTACTTGGTCTTCTTCACCACCACTTCGCCCAGCAGGATGTCGTCGGAGTACATCTTGATGACCTGGTCGCGAATTTCCTGACGTCCGCGCGGTACGGTGACCGTGACGGGTTTGTAGCCCAAGAAGGTGATTTCGAACTTGTCGTTGTTGTTGAGGATGGGCAGCGTGAAGTTGCCGTCAATGTCGGTTGCACGCCCCTCGGAGGTGCCGATGTACTTGACAGCGGCGAAGGGGATGGGCTCGCCCGTGGCGCCATCAATCACTTTGCCGTAGAACTGAGCTTTTGCAGCTACTGCGCAGAGAAGGAGCAGAAGCGAAAAGGATAAAAATCTTATATATGAAACCATTGGAATGGGGTTAAATTCTGTTGGAATGTGTTGCATGCAGAGCCTCAGAGCTCTTGAACTTTACAATGCCATTGTCCCGCACAAAGTCTTGTGCGGGAGCAATGACAAACGAATAACTGAGCGTTAAAAGGAGGAATATTTTTTTCATGTTTAGTCTTCAATCAGACAGTGGCCTGTCATTTCCTTTGGCTGTTCCAAGCCCATGATGTGGAGAATGGATGGAGCCACGTCGGCCAGCACGCCGTCTTTCACTTTGGCATTCTTGTTCTCCGTCACATAGATGAAAGGAACGGGGTTGAGGGAATGGGCCGTGTTGGGCGTTCCGTCGGGGTTGAGAGCGTTGTCGGCATTGCCGTGGTCGGCAATGATGATGGTTTCGTAGTCCTTGGCCTTAGCTGCTTCCACTACTTCATTCACGCACTGGTCAACTGCTACCACAGCCTTCTCGATGGCTGAGTAAACGCCGGTGTGACCCACCATGTCGCCATTGGCAAAGTTCACCACAATCCAGTCGTACTTTTCTTCATTGATGGCTGCCACAAGTTTGTCCTTCACTTCGAAGGCTGACATTTCGGGCTTGAGGTCGTAAGTGGCCACCTTAGGTGAGTTGACGAGGATGCGGTCTTCGTTTTTGTAGGGCTCTTCGCGTCCACCGTTGAAGAAGAAGGTCACATGGGCATACTTCTCCGTCTCGGCAGTGTGGAGTTGTTTCAGACCTTTGCTGCTGATGTATTCGCCCAAAGTGTTCTCTACATTTTCTTTTGGGAAGAGGACGTGTACGCCTGTGAAAGATGCATCGTAAGGAGTCATGCAGTAGTACTGAAGTCCGGGGATGGTCTTCATGCCCTGCTCCTCCATATCCTTTTGGGTGAGCACGATGGTCAGCTCCTTGGCGCGGTCGTTGCGATAGTTGTAGAAAATGACCACATCGCCTTCCTTGATTCGTCCATCTACATTGCAGTTCACCAGAGGCTCCATAAATTCGTCGGTGTCCTTGTTCTCTTCCGTGTGGCGGTCATAGCATCCCTGCACGGCCTCGACCATGTCGGCCACTTCGCGGCCCTTGCCGTTGACGAGCTGGTCATATGCCACCTTGATGCGGTCCCAACGCTTGTCGCGGTCCATGGCATAGAATCGGCCAATGATGGATGCAATGGCACCTACGCCCACTTCGTCAATGTGTTTCTGCAAGTCGGCGATGAAGCCCTTGCCCGATTTGGGGTCGGTGTCACGACCATCCATGAAGCAGTGAACGAAACAGTTCTCAATGCCATATACCTTAGCGATGTCGATGAGTTTCAGAATATGATTGAAAGAGGAGTGCACACCACCTGTAGAGGTCAGACCCATGAGGTGTACGCTCTTGCCATGCTCCTTGGCATAGCTGTAAGCGGATTTGATTTCAGGATTCTCCAAGATGGAGTTGTCGGCACAGGCACGATTAATCTTCACCAAGTCCTGATAAACGATGCGTCCAGCACCAATGTTGAGGTGTCCCACCTCAGAATTGCCCATCTGCCCATCGGGAAGACCGACGTTTTCGCCTGAAGCCTGCAACTGAGAGTGTGGATAGTTCTCGTTCAGATAGTCCATGTAAGGAGTGGGTGTCTGATAAATAACGTCACCCTTGCTTTTGTCACCGATTCCCCAACCATCGAGAATCATGAGAAGTGCTTTCTTTGCCATAATAATTGTATTGTTTAGTATGTGAGTTAGTGTGTGAAAATCAAAAAATCAAAGTGTTATGTGCACTTTGACGGTGCAAAGGTACGATTAAATGAGCACAATACAAAACGAAAAACTGTTTTTCCGTTTTTATATTTTGTTTTTATGCTTATATAATCGTACCTTTGCACCAATCAAAGTTGAATTTTTAAAGGATATGGTAATAGAAATTCTGATTTCGTTTGGTGTGATAGCTGCGATTATTGTGGCCATCGTTATGTGGTATGTTAAAACTCAAAACGAACTGGTGAACCTGGACGAAAAGTGCAAGAACGCCCTCAGCCAGATAGCGGTGCAACTTAACTCGCGCTGGGATGCCTTGTTAGCACTGGCCCAGTCAGCCTCGGCATACGCGGCGCATGAGAGTGAAACCCTCATCAAGACCATTCGAGGAAGGCAAGGGGTGGCTGTGAAGTCGGCTGCCGATGTGAACGAACAGCAGGAGGCATACGTGGATGTGCTGAGCCGTTTGATGGCAGTGAAGGAAGCCTATCCGGAACTGCGAGCATCGGGACTTTTTGAAAAGACGATGGACAGCATCAACGAATATGAGGAGAAAGTGCGCATGGCGCGTATGATTTTCAATGACACGGTGACACGCATGAACCGCTATGTGCGCCAGTGGCCTTCGAGCATTGTGGCTGAGCGTAAGGGATTCAAAGTGCAAGAGTACTTGGTGGCGGACGACAAACAAAAGAAGGACATGCCAAATCTGTTTGTGCAACAATGAAAGCCATGAAAGTTGTGAAAGTTATAGGATCTATAAGGCTTATGGGACTTATGAGGCTTATAAGGCCTATTCACTCAATTGGAGTTTCTTTGCTGTTGGCCTTTGTTGCCTCTTTGCCTCTTTCAGCTCAACATCAGTTAAAGGAGGTGACATTGCTTGTAACGTTGCAGCAAGATGGAAGTGCCTATGTGAGAGAACGGCGCATTGCTCAAATGAGCGACCAGGGAACGGAGGGGTTTATCACCTTCAACAATATGGGTGACATTGGAGTGACCAACTTGGAGGTGAGAGACGAAGACGATAAGCCCTACGAGGTGGAGGAGCAGTGGAATGTGGATCGCAGCCGTGCGGAGAAAACAGGCAAGTGTGGCTACCACCAGACCAATGAAGGGGTGGAACTCTGTTGGGGCATCGGCCGTTCAGGTATGCGCACTTACTACATATCTTACACTCTCACTAACTTGGTGAAATCCTACGATGACTATGACGGCTTTTGCCACTCTTTCTACGAAGTGAGTAACTCGCCTGCTGAAGAAGCTGCTGTGTACATTTCGGTGGAAGGTGATACACTCACCAAACGCGATGTGCGTGTGTGGTCCTTCGGATTCCAGGGGTGGAAAGGCATCACCAAGTCGGGCACGGTGTTTGCAAGTGCTGACTCTTGCTCCTTGCGCAATGGTGATGGTATCATTGTGCTGATGGAGTTGGAAAAAGGCATTTTGCACCCCACTGCAAAGCGTCAAGGCACCTTCAAGGACTTGGTGAAACGGCCAGCCCTCATCGACAGCGACTACGACATGACCATTGCGATGGGCGACACGCTTGACAGTGGCACTGTGCCCAGTTCGCTGATGGGAGGAATCAACGGCACGGGGCATGTGCAAAATTTCTATAAACATAATACTGACGATGATGATGGTGACAGGTGGGCAGCTGCCATCGCCTTTCTCATTATAGGTGGCATTATCATTTATGTTATTGTTAATAAGATGAAGGAGAATATGAAATGGCAACGAATGTTTAAGCAGGATTACGAACGGCTAACAGGCATGATGGGTGGTCAGAAATGGGACGATGTGCCCTATTGGCGTGAACCACCCCTTGAGGGCAACCTCTTAAAATCAGGTCTTGTACTCCGCTCCGTCACCACCATCATGCGCCTTGCGCGCAAGACCTATCCAGGCTTCGTGAGCTTTTCCCTACAGCACCTCTGCGAAGCCCTTGTCTTGCGCATTTTTTACAAAGGGGGCATCACCTTCGATACCGACATCGACCATAAAGGCAACACACGCAAGCTCTTCCGCATCTGCCCACCACAGTCATGCTCAGCGAAGCAACGAGATAGTCTGCTTGACAACATGAACTCATACAGCATTACTATGGATAAAGACAGAGAGAATGCGGTGAAAGCGGTTTTCCGTGGGCAACTCGATGATGATGGCATGGAGCATGCACTGCATGACATGCTCTACAAAGCATCAAACGACGACCACCTGCTACAGCCCGAAGAGTTGCGCATGTATGTGAACAAACACATGGAAGAACTGCGCCCGTTGGCCGATGCCCTCTATATATTTGCCGAAGGGCGGGAGGATGACACTCGTCTGGTGACTGACGAGGTGAAGGAAGTGCTTGGTTTCCTGCACTATCTCAAGGATTTCTCGTTAGTAGGTGAACGCCACATCGAGGAGGTGGCATTATGGAAAGAATACCTGGTGTTTGCCACTTACTATGGCATTGCCGACCAAGTGCGCGCTGACATGAAGAAGGTGGCGCCCGATGTGGCTCAACTTGACGAGATCATGCGCTTGTTGAGCGACCTCTCGCCCATCACTACTGTCATGGCCTCCAGCTTTGTCGAAACGCGCCGCTATCTGACCGTTGCCGAACACTTAGCCAGACGTAGTAGTTACCGCGGTTCCTCTTCTTCTTCTTCCTCCCGCAGCAGTGGTGGTAGCGGACGCAGCAGCTACTCTGGCGGTGGAGGACATAGTGGCGGCGGCGGCAGCGGATTTAGATAATCATTAAAAAGAAAATATGCAATGAAGCAAATTACAAACCTCTATCTACAAACCGCACTATTGGTGTTTCTGCTGGTGGTAGTGGCAAGCGTGGGCATACTTGTCTTTGTAGGTGCGCCCCCCGACAACATCGTTTCCCTCAATTCCACTCTCCACATGGCAGCTGAGGCAATGGCCGTCATTACAGGTATTCTTTGTTTCCCGGGTATATTGTGCATCTTTATCAAAAAAATACGCATTCCCTTGCTAATTATCGTCGCAGTGATTCTTTTGTCGTTTTTTGCATTCTGTTGTCTGAATATAGCCTACGAACGACTCAATTATTCGTTCGCAAAAGACAAGGAACTCCATCAACGCACTTGTGTCATCACTGCGCATCAGCACACTCATCAGGATGACGGCTTTGCATTTCGTTTTCTCGACAATGGGCAAGAAGTAACTTTGTCCGAAGACAAGTCTGCTCCATTTTACCATTATGTTGAAGAAGGTGATACCTGTGTGGCCTATATCCTCACTGGTGCTTTCGGTATCGACTATATAGTGGATATGCGAGTGAAACGTCGCGGACGCAATAGATAAGTGTGAGCAATGGAGTTCTTGACCCGCATAGACATTCCTCTGTCGGAATGGAAGATGGAGGTAGGCGCGAAGGTGCTGCTAATGGGTTCGTGCTTTGCCGACGAGGTGGGGCAGCGACTGGTGAGGGGTGGCTTTGAAGCGATGGTGAATCCCTTCGGCACGCTCTACAACCCTGCCAGTGTTGCGGCCAGCTTGTTGAGAAGCATCAGCGAGCGAATGTTGATGGTCGATTCGGCAGAGCTGGTTCGGAGTGAAGTTGACGGTGTGTGGCATTCGTGGATGCACCACAGCTGTTTCTCGTCAGCAAAAAGGGAGACGTTAGTGGAGCGGGTGAACAGCACAACGCATGAAGTGGCTGCGTTTTTGAGGCAAGCCGATGTGCTTATCATTACCTTCGGCACAGCCATCATCTATCGGTTGAAAGAGACAGGAATGTTGGTGGCTAACTGCCACAAACAGCCCGACAACCTCTTTGTGCGTGAACGGCTCTCCGCTTACGACATAGTTGACCAATGGCAGCTGCTCCTCCAATTGTTGGCATCGGTGAACCCAAAGCTGAAAGTTATCTTTACAGTCAGCCCCATTCGCCACAAGCGCGACGGGTATCACGTGAATCAGATTTCGAAGGGAATCCTGTTGCAGGCGACGGATGAATTGGTGGATATGGAATCGATGGATGGCAGATGCGCTTACTTCCCTGCCTACGAAATAGTGCTTGACGAACTGCGTGACTACCGCTTCTATGCGAGTGACATGATTCATCCATCGGAGGTGGCTGTGGAGTATATATGGCAACGGTTTCAAGACACATATATGGACAACAAAACCAAAGATGCTGTGGCCAAAGCGATGAAAGCGTGGCGGCAAGCGCAGCACAGAGAGATAGTTGAGAGGTAATTTAAGAATTAAAAAAAATGTATAGTATTGATGAAATTGCGCAGGTGATTGGCGCTGAGAGAAAGGGGATGGCTGAGGCAAAGATTAACTGGCTGCTGATTGACAGCCGAAGCCTTTGCTTTCCTGAGGAAACGCTCTTTTTTGCACTGAAGACAGAGAAGAACGACGGACATAAGTATGTGGAAGAACTTTACAAGCGAGGTGTGAGGAATTTTGTGGTGGAACAGGCCGTTATAGGTCTGGAGGCCAATTTCCTCGTTGTCAAATCGCCGCTACAGGCTTTGCAAACGCTTGCCGCCTACCATCGTAGCCAGCTCCACATTCCCGTCATCGGCATTACAGGTTCGAACGGAAAAACCACGGTGAAGGAGTGGCTCTATCAGCTGCTTTCGCCCGACTATCATGTGTGCAGGTCGCCCCGGAGCTATAATAGTCAGGTGGGTGTGCCGTTGAGCGTGTGGATGGTGAGTCAGCACAATGATTTGGCCATCATCGAAGCGGGCATTTCGCAACCCGGGGAGATGGAACGGTTGGAACGTATCGTCAAACCAACGATTGGCGTGATGACCAATTTAGGCACCGCCCATCAGGAGAACTTTATGAGCTACGAAATTAAATGTAGTGAGAAGATGAAACTGTTTGCGCACTGCGACACAGTGGTTGTCAACTCGCGCGATGCCATTGTGCAGCGTTGTGCCGAAGCCTTGCCCGAAGGGCAAAAGCAAGTAGCATTGAAAGTACGGCAAATAGAGAAGGAGGGCAACAAGGCGACGGTGCATTTTGAATGGCGTGACGAAGTGGGACAATATACCATCCCCTTCATTGACGATGCTTCCATTGAAAACTCCATCACTTGTTTTACTACCATTTTGGCCTTGCAGTCGAGGGTTGACATTGCTCAGCTATGTGAACGCATGTCTCGTTTAGAACCTGTGGCCATGCGGTTGGAGGTGAAAGACGGAAAGAATGGATGCACCCTCATCAACGACTCCTACAACTCAGACGTGCAGTCGCTCGACATTGCGCTCGATTTCATGAGTCGCCGTCCGGAAACCAGCAAGCAGCATCGCACGCTCATCCTCTCCGACATCCTACAGAGTGGAGAGTCGCCCCGTAGCCTCTATTCAAGAGTGGCACAAATGGCCGCCTCGCGGGGCATTGAAAAAGTGATTGGCGTAGGTGAGGAAATCAGCTCTTGTGCGGACTATTTCCCGATGGAGCACTATATGTTCCGTACGCTCGATGCATTGTTGCGGAGTGAGGTGTTTGACCGTCTGAAGGATGAGTTCATCCTCATCAAGGGTGCACGACAGTTCCGATTCGACAAGTTGAGCGACCTTCTCACGCTGAAAGTGCACCAAACCATCTTAGAGGTGAACCTCAATGCACTGGTGAACAATGTGCGCTATTACCGCCGCTTCATGAAGCCAGAAACAAAGATGGTATGTATGGTGAAGGCCAGCGGTTACGGTGTGGGGTCGTTAGAGACGAGCAAAACCTTACAGGATAATGGCGTTGACTACCTTGCTGTGGCCGTGGCCGATGAAGGGGCAGACTTGCGTGAAGCGGGCATCACCGCCAACATCATGATCATGAACCCTGAGACCACTTCGTTCAAGATGCTTTTCGACTACCGCTTGGAACCAGAGGTGTTCAGTTTCTCCCTGCTTGAACAATTGATTCGTGCAGCAGAGAAAGAAGGAATCACCAATTTCCCCATCCACATCAAACTCGACACGGGTATGCACCGTCTTGGCTTCAACCCGGAGAAGGACATGCCCCAACTCATCGAACGGCTCAAGCGGCAGACAGCCTTGGTACCCTGTTCGGTGTTCAGTCATTTTGTAGGCAGTGACGGTGACGAATTCGATGCATTTTCCCGCCACCAATTTGATCTCTTTGACCGTGCCAGCCAACAACTGCAAGCGGCTTATCACCATAAAATAATCCGTCACATTTGCAATTCGGCCGGTATCGAACACTTTCCTGAATATCACCTCGACATGGTGCGTCTCGGCTTAGGACTCTACGGCATCAATGCCCGCAATAATCATATATTAAACAATGTGGCAACCCTCAAAACAACCATCCTACAAATTCGTGAGGTGCCCAAAGGCGACAGCATCGGCTATTCGCGGCGTACCATCCTTGACCGTAACAGTCGCATCGCAGCCATCCCTATCGGGTATGCCGACGGTTTGAACCGTCACCTTGGCAACCGTGGCTGCTACTGTCTCGTCAATGGACAAAAAGCCTACTATGTGGGCAACATCTGCATGGATGTCTGCATGATAGATGTAACGGGCATTGAGTGCAAAGAGGGTGACCAAGTGGAAATATTTGGCGACAACCTCTCCGTCACCGTTTTGAGCGATGCCCTTGGTACGATACCTTACGAGGTGCTGACAGGAGTCAGTAACCGTGTGCAACGCATCTATATCCAAGAATAAAAAACGCTCTCCTTAAATTCTGAAAATCATTCCACATCTGCATGCGAAACATTCTCCTTTTTCTCCTGCTCGTCCTTGTAGCGCAAGACTTGATGGCACAGCGTCTGATTCGTCGCAATAGTCGTTACTTTGTGGAATCGCAATCGCTGCCTGAGAGGGTGGAGCCTCTTCTAACTGACGAATGGAATCAATATACACCATTCAATGACAAGTGTCCTACCGATAGTACTGGTCAACGGTGCATTGTGGGATGTGTAGCTACCGCCATGTCGCAAGTGATGCACTATTGGAAATGGCCTCTCAAGGGGACAGGGTCGCATGAATATGTGGATGTGGCAGGATGCCAGCAATCGCTTTCGGCCGACTTCTCACTCCACACATACGATTGGGAGAATATGCTTGATCAATATGTGGAGGGGAAATACACGCAACAACAGGCCGATGCGGTGGCATTGCTGAGTGTGGATTGCGGCATCGCCGTCAACATGAACTATGGAATAGGAGCGAGTGGTGCCCGTTCTGTCTATCAACCCATGGCACTCGCCAATTACTTTG
>Ga0326512_10003315_pt1 | contig 11846 bp, 10 predicted proteins | sample 1_2617_0518_D_FD_203652 | JGI IMG/M metagenome (GOLD analysis project Ga0326512, IMG submission 203652) | Bovine rumen microbial communities from UC Davis, California, United States - 1_2617_0518 | ecosystem: Host-associated > Mammals > Digestive system > Stomach > Rumen | place: USA... | reverse complement strand
GGCTGTATCAGTCGGAAGTAGTTGCCATTTTGCCGAACACTGTCATCGGCATTCTTCATCTTTTCATAGACGAAGTCCATTCCATCATAAAACATCTCACAGATATTCAAATACTCGACCGGCACATGCAACCGCTCGGCTAACTTTGACTTTTCGTCCTCAGTTACCGCAAAGAGATTGAGGAATGAAAAGGCTGACAAACAAAACATAGCAACAGCTACGAAAATGAAATTAATGAATTTGTTCATTTTGTTAAATTGATTTTGTTAGTTAATAAATAAATAGATAACCAGAGAATCTCTATTTTTGTTTGTAACATCTTACAATTCTGAACGGTTTTCCGCTGAAGGTCACGCCCTCCACGACGAAGAGGCGGGGTCCGGGATGGTCGGAATTGTAGAACTGGAACATCGCCTCGCCCCTAGCATCCGTCTGGAGGGAGGGTATCCAGCGGAGCGTCTTGCGGAGGTCGGGAACAGGCCACGTTTTCGTCTCGGGAGTGTTGTATAACGGGTTGTAGAAATCGACAGGCGGAGTGTAGCCGAAGGTATAGTGGGCTGTGCGACGGCGGTCCTTGATGAACTCATCCACCTGGACGCCTCTCTTCAGATAGACATACACCGTGCGGACATCGCCAGTATAATTATAATCCAGTCTTTGTACATTTATAGTCTTCGTGCCGATACGTTCCTTCTCAGTATGCATCCCTAATGTGATAGGACGGGTGACCATACATACCACGCTGTCAATGTCTTCTGCACGAGCCAATTCCAAAAAACGCTGGTTGCGGGTTCTCTTTCCTTTGCCGTCAATCAGGAACACCCTCGGGGTATATGACACAAAATGCGTCCGGTCCTTATGGAATCCGTCAAGGAGAGGATCGTCTTTCATATAGTTCGTCTTGATGGGCTCGAAAGCTTCCACTTCTTCCAGATATTTATACCACTCGTTTCGTATGACAGCATTCACGACATCGAAAGCCCGGTCATAGACATAGAGGTCGTAGTTGTCGTGGAGATGCTCATATCCTAGATTCTGATGGAAAACCACCTTGCCGGAGTCCCTTCGGGCACGATTCTCTGTCACCTCCACGTTCTGAAGCGTCCGCGTGCGAAGCCCCTGGCTGTCAATGAAGAAACGCCTCAGGTTGAGCGTGTCTTCCATATACATCTTGAAGTCCTGGCGGAAAGGCTCCTTATGTCCGATCTCAGGAAAAGTTGGCTTGTCGAAGATGAAGCGCGGACGCTTGCCGCGCGTGAGAACGCGGATGTGCAGACGTGCGTCATCGGGATAGTTGAGATTGCCGATAAAGAAATTTCCCAGACTGTCCAGCTGTCCCATGCCGTAGGATTTGCCCGTGGTGTCCATCACCGTGATGGGGATGGTCTTATCCTTGTCGCGCGACGAAAGTTCCCTCACCTTGCCCGACAGCCATTCCCGTTCTTCCAGGGGATGCGGGAAATCGCGTTCCCTGACGCGAAGCGTGTCCGTCGCAAAACGGCACCAGCCGTGCGTGAGCATCACGAGGTCAAGCGCCTCGCTGCGGCGGGCTGCGGGGATGGTGTCCTGAAAGTACCAGCCGGCGTTGTGGATATATCCTTTCAAATCACTTGTCAGCAAAAGATTGCTTACGATGTTGTCGCGCAGGGAGTCGAATTCGCAGTTCACTAGGCCGGGGTCAAGCACAGAGACGGAGAAATCGCCCCGCATGGGGTGACCCTGCCTGTCTCTTAGGGAAAGCCTCCATGTGGTCAGTTCGCGCGGCTCCCGCAGGTTGCCTTCCGTAAGACGTATGTCACCGTAAATCACGTTGTCCGGATTGTATTTGAAGAGTAATCGGCGGGAGAGACCTATGCCGTCACGTGTGGCCAGCACGAGGTGGGAGACTCCGTCGCGGCAGCCCGCCAAAGAGAGGCTGCCCTCTGAGGCCGTGACCTCCAGCTCAGAGACAAGCTTTGAGCCGCTGTGCAGTATCAGTACCAATCCTTCTTTCTCTTTGCCCAGAATGTGCCAGCGGATGGAATCGGGGGTTATTTTATCGACGGCGAGCGCAACCTCTTGGTTGGAGACCTGCGGAAGCGGGAACGTCCTTCCGAATGGCATCCCGTAGCGGTCCGCGTAATTGCGGACTCTCACCTCGGCGAAGAGGATGGCGGAGCCGGTTGAGGCGGGCAGGGTGAAGACTCCCATGCCGTCATGAGTGGAGTGAATCTCAGCTACCTTCCGGTTGGTGGCATCCTTTACTATGCCGTCTATCTCGACGGGCAGTCCGTTAGTGCCCTCGGCTTTGAAGGTGATACGCTGTGTTGCGCCCTTGATGCGGGCACCGCCTTCCGGAAAGAACGAGAGTCCGAAGTCGAGGTCAGTCTGTTGTCTGTCCTCAGGAGCCGTGACCCGTGTGTTCACTATCGTCAGTTTGCGGGAGAAGAAAAAGTCTGCATCGAAATTGCGCATCCATGAGGTGTAGGCGCGGAGGCTGTATTCTCCCGAGGCGAGACCCGCGGGAAGAGGCAGGCAGTGGGCGAAGCAGAGACCCTCACGCAGAACCTTGCGGCGCAGAACGACCTGATCCGCACGATTCAGCAACTCGACATAGATATAATTCGTCTTCACCATATAGGAAAGGTTCTCAGCCGACACCAGCGTGCCTCGGAACCACACCGTGTCTCCGGCCTCGTAGTAGGGGCGGTCGAGGGTGAGGTAGATTTTCTCCCGACCCATATCTCCTTGCTGACCGAAGAACAGATGCGACAGGGAATAGGCATTGGCTGTCATAGACAGCAGAAAGAGGAAAATAAGGAATCGGTTCATGATGTTCTCTGTTTTATGCCGCAAAGATAATGAATTTTTTTTTACATCACAGCGGCGAAGCCGAAAAAACTGAAACTTCGTTTTTTTTCGTCGACTTCAGTTTCTTGTTTCAGTTTTTCCTTAAATTTCATCGGTTTCGGTTGCGGCATTTTATTATCTGAACTAGCGAATATATCTATGACAAATGCTTTAATTGGGGGGCATTTATTATAAGGAATGGTTCCTTTCTCTTAAATACCGGTCAGCTGTCTTTCGCATATATTGAATTGAACCATTTTCTACTTTAACAGGCATTGATAGTATTTGGAATGCGCAAGAATCAGCTTGCCCCCATTCTTCCAGATCTTGGTATGCCCATAAAGAATGTAAAACCGGCGTTGCATAAGCAGGGAGCATATGCGCAGCCCGTTTATAGTATTGTAAAGCCTGTCTCTGATTTCCGGATTCCAGATAACAATCTCCGAGACGGATATACTTATGGCCAGTGGAATGTAACGTGATGGCACGGTGCAGACACGGGATTGCTTCTGTATGCATTGACTTTGAGATTAAAATATCAGCTAACGCATCAACGCAGGACACATTGCCTGGGGATTGGGAAAACCATTCCGACAGTTTGTACTCCGCCGATTCATTTTCTTCTAAGTAGAATTCTTCAAGGATACTATGAATTCTCCAAATGCCAAACGCACCTCCCGTCATTAAAAGGGATACACATACCGACAAGGTGGTAATGATACCCCGTTTTAAAGGACTAAGACAGAAAGCGAAACTCTGTCCCGTATAGGGAACTGTCATTCCAAGCAGAACAATCAACAGGATATAGATGGGAAAAATATCAAGAGGATAGGATGCCAATGAATAAACAAATATAACGCATAATCCGCATAACATTAAGCGCTGGTCGTCAGACATATGTTTTATATCTCGTACTATCATCAGCATAATAGCGATGATTAATCCTGCTCCAATCAGTCCGTATTGGCTCAGGCATCGAAGGATTTCACAAAAGGGCGGCGGGTCATCGCTGGCAAGCATAATCTCGGATAATGGCCGCAACGGTTGGGCGAAATAATTTCCCTGCCATTCCATATAGTGCGCATGATAAGATGCCGCGCCATAGCCTGTCAGCCAATTTTCAGGCATGGCCGTTAAAATGACTTTCCAAATTAAAATACGACCATCGGCCGATGGTGGAAAGATGAAGTACAGAAGAGGAATTAAAAGAACCAAAATTCCTGTCAGATATAAAGCAAGCCTCTTACGCCGATCAATTATTCCAACAGCAGTGATTATTCCAGAAAGGAAAGCAAGACACGCTGTTCTTGATGCCGATAATATAAGAGCCGTCGCCATTAATACAGCAAAGGCAATTAACGTCCATCTGCGGAGCTTGTTAATACGATTCCATTGCGAATACAGAAGCACTATCGCAATTACTGCCGTAACCGAAAGATAACCACCTAAATGTCCGGGATTAAGGAAACTGCCAGTCACCGAAAAAGCAGGATGTAGAGAGGGGAGAAAACCGACTAACTGGAGCAACACAATAATAGATTGTGTCCCTCCCGACAAAATGATTGAGAGCAGAAACGGTCGATATGATGTCGAATCTACCGCAAGCATACAGCGCACGGAAATATAGAAAGGAATCCAAAGCAACGAACCGGCGATTTTCTCAAAATCCATATCAGCCGTTGTAATGATACGGCATATCTGATAAAATCCCCAGGCAATCAATGCCAAATCAATATTTGCAAGCTGAATCTTTCTTATAGAATGTACGCATACCAAAATAGATATGAAAGATAACAGCCCCACCAAGGCAAAAAGCATATAATTGTTCTCCACTCCTATTAACAGAGTAAGGAATGGAGAACAAAATAGCAAAAAGGGCAAAAGTATGGTTGTGAGTTGTTTCAATTCTGCTTGGGCTTATAAATGAATTACCTCCCAAAGATTTTATTACTTTTTCCTGTATTTGCGAGTATGCCCACTTTCTCCTTTCAGATATAACTCTGTTGAAGTAAGCTTTGTAATTTCAAATACCATGAACTCTCCTGGCTTCACTGTTCCATCAGACCGGGTGTGACTTGTATCCAGAACGATATATTTCCCATTGGTGGCTTGTCCCACCATATCTGGATCATACACTGTTGGTTTCTCAACAGAAAGATAGAAAGGATCTCCGCCGGAAATTTGGTCCCCGCTTTCCTTGAAATTAAAAGTGGTGGAGAATTGCGTCGGGGTCATTACTATCGACATATCATATACGTCAAAAAATACGTCATCGAACAGCTTCCACTCACGGTTTACCAAGTCATCCATCGAATACGTTTGTGCGGACAAGGGCATGCCCATCATAAGGATGAGAGCGACGGATAAACTAAAAAGAACTTGTTTCATTTGAGATTTTTAATTTTAATAATGTAATTAGCATAATTTAAGTCATTCACATTATAGTAGCACAACCCTCCCGTATTCGGATCTCGAGCCACCAAATAATAATAGTCAGGATTATATCCAATGATTATTACGTTGTGATAAATAAGATGATTTGAATCATCAAGCGTCGGGAAATAGGTTAATACAGGATACTCGGAATTGATAGCATCCACTATGAAGTTTAGCTTTGTGCTATTATTATCCCATACCTCGTAATTAAACCAAATACCGGCTATGTCTGGTATGTATTGTGTTGGAACAGCTCCATCATCATAGATTGCAGATTTGTCATAATTTGCTATTTGTTGTATAAAAGATTTTTCACTCATCTCGGAGAACTTATACGTATTATATTCGTCATAAATAATACATAAATTTCTAATATTGCATACAAAGCATGACCTGTTGGTGGATTGCGAATCCATATATCCGGAAAATTTTTGATTCTTCAGCCTTATATCTTTTATCGAATAGGAATACGGCTCACCTGATTTATGACGATTCGTATTTGAAGAACTTCCATTGCCATTTCCAGATCCCCCTCCGCCGCCTCCACCATGGTTGCCAGAGTCATTGTCATCATCTTCTTTCTCTTGCCTGTCTTCGTTGTCAGGTTCATCGTCTTCGTCATCTCCGGGATCTTCTTCACACTCTGCACCGTCGCATTCATGGTTATAGAATTCATAACTGTCTTCCTCAAAGATTTCATTACAAAATGGACATTTCCATTCACCTTCGCCTGCCTCAATGCCATAGTGACCTCCCGTGGAGCGAGTTTGCGCTTTAATGACAAGCGTGAATAATGAATGAATACGGTTGTCTTTATCTCCCGACTTGGAGGATGCCGATGACCGGGTTGAAGAGGTCACGGGGCGTACTCGGAATTGCTTGATTCCTTTACGGTAGCGAAGGGCATATTTTAATTGTCCGTCAAGACCAGACATTATATAAAATCCGGAATAGTCCGATTTGCCAGTTGGTTTGGAACTTATTGTATCAGCAAAATGCGGATGAGATTTGGAATAATTTCTGTCAGGCGCATAACACATTACCGATGCATTTAGGACTCCATTATCTTTTGATTTCTTGACTAGGAGGAATGGGGAAATCTTGTTCATTCCCTTGCTCGTTCGGCCATATACGGATGTCATGTGCTGAAACAGGACGGCTGTATTTAACCGAAGCGGAATCAGTACAATTTGATATTTCTTTGTCTCCTCAAAGCGTGCGCTTTTCCAGTCTATGTCAAAAGTACCGTTTGAGAGTGTTAGTTCCTGGGAGTCACCATCCGTTCCGAACGATTTACCACATCAGGCAAAGAAAGACTTCCATCGGTGATAGCCGGAATATCCTTAATTTCTCTCAGTATTGGAGATAATTCTGAATTATCTGTGTATAATGGTTCATCGAATTCCTGACATGATGTTTGCAGCATCAGAGTACTCAGAACCATTAAACCCGCTCTTCTAAATAGTCTGTTCATTTGAGGTTATATATTTTTATTTGGATTTCAACTCCAACCACTTTTGGATATTTGTCATCCAATAGACGGTTGAGGCGAACTTAACACATGATGCGCTATAGACTATCTGCATCTGAGACTCAGTCAGGTTTGCCTTGGCTTCCAGATTGATAACGCCGAGGGTATCTATGAATGAATCAAAAGATTTTACGGAAGTCGGTTTTACATTGCGGAGTCTGTCCAGATAGGATTTTACATCCGGGTCTGAAACCTGTGCTTGTGGATTGTAAATGCATGTTGGCAGTTCAGCACCTTTGGACTTGAAGAACTCGTTCAGTTCCGGCTGAATCTGTTGGAAGTAGTTGCCATTTTGCCGCACACTGTCATCGGCATTCTTCATCTTTTCATAGACGAAGTCCATTCCCTCGTAAAACTGGTCACTGATACTCATATACTCAATCGGAACATGCATTCGTTCTGCCAGTTTCGCCTTCTCATCTTCGGGCGAAGCAAACGCTCTGAAGATAGAACCCAATGCAATTAATGTAAGGAAGATTTTGTTCATTTTGCTAAAATATTATTGTTAATAATTTGGTTATCTCCAGATTTGCTCACCGCCTTGGTAGAGGAAGATGCGCTCCTCTTTGCCACGGGTGTTGTTGCGGAGGAGGAAGAGGGCTCCCTGCGGGGCATCGGGGAAGTCGAGGTACTGGCTCTCGGTGCCTTGCTGGCGGCCGAGGGAGACCCAGAGGTCATCCCAGTAGAACAACTCGTATTCCTCGCCAATGCGGATGAAGTTGTCGTCGTTATGAGGCAGTATCTTTATCTTGCTGACGGCGACCGGCCTGCCGCAGTCGAGGCCGCACCAGCCGCCGTCGGGAGCGGTGGTCTTAGCGTAGGTCAGCACCTTGCCGTCGAAGGCGTCTTTCAGCGGGTGTTTCTTCTCATACTCCGGACTGCCGATGGGCGTAGCTTTTATAGCCTTGCTTTCGGAATTATACAGTTCGAACTCAGCTATCTCGCCGCCGTATTTCCCATCGTCGGCCACGAAGCGATAGTATTGCCAAGCCTGGTCGGCTTTGAGAGGGATGGTCTGAAAATTGACGGACGTGGAATCCTCGAATACGTGAAGACAGACCGCGCCACGGAAGTCGCGGCGGTTGGAGGCCTCTATCCTTCCGCCTTTCAGCAGGGTGCTGTAGCGTCGGATGTTGTCCCCCTTCTGGTATTTCCTGAATACACGAACGGTCTGTTTTGCCTTCTTGTCTGCAGTAAAGGATTCCACGGTTCCGTCCTCATGGATAAACAGCGGACTGGAGACGGGTAGCATCTCGCTGTTGTCGTATTTGCCAATCAGACACACAAAGTCTTTTCCCACGTTCTCAAAACGCAGGGAATCGCCACGCCGCTCCGTCCATGCTACGGGCTGCCAGTCCCTGTTGTCGAAAGTCATGAGATAATAGAACCGTTTGTCACGTTCCTCGGAGGAGAGCTTTATGCTGACAGTGCTTGTAAGTCCGTAGAGATGAGAGACGTCCTTCATAAAGGCATCCTCGAAGTAGGCGGGAACAGGTTCATCGCCGTGTATCAGGGCAAGAGATGTGCGCTGGGGGCTGAATGTCTGGCGGTAAATCTTCGAAGCCCGGTCCTTGCGGTTCCTGACGTGGAAGCCGGGTCTTTCTGTGTGGGCTGAGAAACAATAGTCCAGGTTGCCTATGGTATCAACCGAGGCGGGCGACACCAACAGAACGTTCCAGTCATGTCCCATGCTACGGTTCGCCCAAAGCGGTGTGAAGTCCATGCACGTGGGGATGCCGACGGAGCGGAACAGGAGGCATGCCAGTTCGGAGTAGTTGGTGCACGTGCCTTTCTTGAGGTTGGCGAGGTAGCAGCTGCGGTAGCCGAACTCATAGATATTGTCGTACTCTATCTCGATATGGTAATTGTCGTGCATCCGTTTCAGAATGGTCTGGAGACGGTCGAATCCCGACATAGAGTCCAGTTTGACGCGACGGATGCGCTTGTGGACAAGGTTCCTATAGTAGGATATCCAGCAGGAATCGATTCTCTCGTGCCCCACTCGGTAGGGCAGCAGGTACTCGCAGAAATCCCCGAACGGGATGTAGCGGCACCATTCGGAACTGTCATAGACCGCGAAGGCCTCCTCGATGTGCGTGACGAGGAACGCGGAATCCGTGACCTGCGTGTCCCACCGCCATCGCCCGGGCTGTTCCTGGGGCCTGAGGAGGGTCTGGTACAGGGAATCCTGCTCGCGGGAGATTTTCCAGCGTGTCGGCGTGAGGCGGTTGACGGAATCAATCTCGGCATAGTACGCGTCGTAATCCGCTGACTGGTAGTTGCGGTGATACTGCATGTTGCGAATCAGGAATTCCGCAGCCTCCAGTCTCCTCGGGTCGTCTGATGTCCGATAGTGAGCCAACACCTTCTCTAACTCCAGTCGGTTCTTTCCCGCCTGATTCAATGCGCGGCTCAGTTCATCGCTCTCGCCACTTTGGCAGGCGGCGAAAGATATGAACGTGAGAGACAAGATTCCCGTTATTATATATATGGTAAATTGACGCATTATAACGGGTTTACAAGTCAATATACCCCCAGAAGCAGAACTGCCCGCGGATAATGCGGAGTTCATATTCCCCTGATAAATCAGAGGGCAAGGCCAGGGTCTCAGTTCCCTCCGGAATGACAACGGAGTATTCGATCTCACCGTCTTCGTTGACAAGCTGCAGGGTGCAGCCGTCACAAGGGGTGTCGAATAGAATACTGTATCCATCTATATAAATAGACGGCTTAACAATAGGTGTTCTGGGGCGCGGATTTCCTTGACTAATGGGATCCTCTCTCCTTACTTGAAGATCCAAAGGACTCCATTCTGACTGCGCATTGGCGTTGCTGAAAAAAGTCAATAAAGTGAATGATAGACAGAAGATTAAATTCTTCATTTTCTTTGATTTTTTGTGGCGCAAAGATATGAAGAATAAACCAAATGAACAAATTTTTAGACAAAAACTTGTTCATCAAAAATTCATCAAATACCCTTAAAAACGGCTGCGATACAGTGAAGAAAAAAATTACTTCATCAAAAGTTCACCAAAATTCGTCAAAATTCATCAAATACAGAATTTAATAGCTGTAGCACAGCTAATTTGGTCGAATAGAATTTCGCAGGAATTGAAAGAGATTTGATTTCAGCGAAGAGGCTTCTTTCTGGGCGAAGAGTTTTTCATTTGCTCGCGTTTTCGAATTGGATACAACCGAGGCAGCTGTCTCTGTTATAAGGGAAATGGCTGTTTCGGAAATATCCAATATCAGAAGTATACAAATACGCATTTCTAATTTTGACAAAGATCTGCCAGACCTGAACTTATCGTAGATAACTGGATTGTCCTTTTGAAAACGCACAAGCAGTTGCTCCCATTCTCTCTCTGTCGTATTGATTTTTACATTAATGTCGTTCGCTTTTTTTAAGAAGAGTTTTGCAATTTCGCTGTCCTTGAAAGAATCCGGATTATCTTTTTTAAGGGTTATAGTACCTGCTTTATAGGCATCATTATCGGCTTGCAGCTGTTCTATGGTTTCGGACAACTCTGCCAATCGGACTTCTTTTGCTGCGATAACAGCCTCATAATCTTGAGCTTTCAATTGCAAGAGCTCTTCCTGTATTTCGTTTCGCGAATCCTGTGCGAGGTTCAAGTCGCGCTCTAATTTGGCTATTCTCTGTTTCTTCTTGCGGGATACGCTTTTGAAGACCAAAAACAGAGTGCCGATAATTATAGCTGCGGCTAAAACTGCCCACATGAGCAAAACCCTATTTCTTTGGGCTTGCTCTCTTGCCATCTCCGCTTCTTTCTCGCTGCGGGTATAATTGTAGAGGGATGCCATCTGGTGGATGGCATCGGTTCGCATCTTGTCATGCAAAGTGTCCTGTGCGGCCTCGTACATTTCAGAGAAATGAACGATGGAATCCATATCTCCCCTCTCCCGATAAACATGAAGCAACCCTTTGCATCCTTCGGAAAGATAACCGTACTTGATTGCCTTTCTGAAATACTTCTCGGCGGAGTCAATATTCTTTATAGCCAGCTCATATTTGCCTTTCGTGTAATAATAATATTCACGCCCTGCCGAAATATTTCCTAAGCTATCGAAGGCACCGGACTCGCGTTCAAATATATTCAGGCACCTTTCGGCCTCTGATAATTGTCCGCGGTCAGTATAAATATGAGCAGCTATCCCCATTGAAGATACCGCTTTTTGGCTGTACCCTAATTGAGTAAAGGAATTATACTCTTCATCAATTATCAGAAGAACAGTATCAATAGCACCTAAGATATAGTACGGACTCATCATTTGGTTTTTAGCTATGATATAGTCCACCTCTCCCGAAGTCTTCCTTACATATTCAATATAATGTTTCATGGCCCATATCTCATCCTGCGGCAGGTTCTGCTTGTGGAAGATGTCGGCCATCTGGCCATAGATGCCGCGCAGGATGTGGCAGGCCGGCAGATTGTTCACCGTGTCGGCACGATTGATGGCATCGTATAGGGACTGGAGGGCTTCGGGCGCACGTCCGATGTCCATCAGGGCGCAGCCGTGCATATAATATGCCAGCATCGGTTCGTTGCCGCTGCCCCTGTTGCCGAAATAATCAACGAGTTCGCGGGTCAGCGAATCGGTATCGAAAAGGACTCCGGTTTTAGCCTCAGCATACGTCCGATACAGCAGGTGCTCCATTCTGAAGCGATTGCCGAACTCAGCGGAATGCTGCCCCAGGGAGTCAAGAATCATCAAAGCCGAATCGGGCCGCGCCTCGATTATATCCTGCGCCCGGCTCAGCGCCTCCCGATACTCCCGCCGCTCCGCGCATGACACCATCGCGCAGAGACACATTATGATATATATGAGTTTCTTCATACTATTCTTTTATTTGATGCTGCAAAGATAGCAAAAAAATCCGAACCCACATACATCCGGAATCGAAAAAAAAATGAAAAACGCCCGCTGCGGTAGCGGGCGTGTATAAAAGGAACAGGTTTCGGACGGTTTATTTATCCATGTTGATGCCTTTCCAGATGCCGGCCGCGAGAGCGGCGCCGACAAAGGGACC
>Ga0326512_10003314_pt1 | contig 11855 bp, 16 predicted proteins | sample 1_2617_0518_D_FD_203652 | JGI IMG/M metagenome (GOLD analysis project Ga0326512, IMG submission 203652) | Bovine rumen microbial communities from UC Davis, California, United States - 1_2617_0518 | ecosystem: Host-associated > Mammals > Digestive system > Stomach > Rumen | place: USA... | reverse complement strand
GGGTTATAGAAAGCCCGCGCACCCCGTTTCCCCTAGCGGGGACCGGGTTACGCAGGCCTTCGTGCCGTCCGTTACGTTGTGCCAACAGCACTATGTGTCAGATGCCCAGCCATTGCATAAACGGCTGCATTGCTTCCTTGGTCATTTCGCTATCGTAATATACAAGGTTGCCAGCGATCGCATTTATAAACGCTAAGAATTCACGCCTGTTGCGTTTCACAAGCTGCATTTCACGGGCCCAACGATTAGGCATAACGTCGCAGTATATTGTTTTGCTGTTCTCAATGCGGCTGTTTACATAGTAAGCGCCGCCGTATGACGATATTTTTAAAGGCACGCCGTTGACGTATACCTGACAATACACAGGCGCGCCTGCGGGCGTCTTGCGCGTCTTTATGTTATTCATGCCCTTAAATTGGGACGAGTAAATATAACCGCCGTAACCGGTGCCCTCTAATAGGCTTCTTACTTTGCGATCATATTCGTTCTTGTCCTCGCTTACGTTGTTTATCTGTTGGACCACGAAAGCGCCGTTTCTGTAGACTTTGATGCCTTCATAGGTTGAAGGTAACGGCTTGATACCAAAGTAACTGAAAAATGGATTATTCACGCTTTCCTTATTGCCAAGAAGAATGCATCTAACTTCATGCTCGCGCTTGGCACTGAAAAGAATATCAATAAACGCCTCTACCATGTTGCCGCGAAAGCGGTTATAGCGGTCTATGGTCTTTGTATATTCGTCAAAAACAATGGTGTCCACTTCCACGTCGTCGGCAGAGCGTAGAGCTTCTTTATCAGTAAGCGCAAAGACTTTCAGAAACCAGTTCCACTTTTTCATCTTTCCGACGCGGTAATAAAAGGTATTTCCTTCCTGCTTTAGGTTGCCGTTTGGGTTGCCTTCCTTGTCATAGAAGGAAATGCCGCAGTATTTCTGCAAGTCGGACGAATTAAAGAAGGTTGCTATCGCTTCCTTCTTTTCCTTTTGGAAGGTCCTTAGCCAGATAGTCTTTTTGCCCTTCTTGATCGCACGACGAAAGGCCCTTTTCTTAAAGGTCCACGTCTTGCCATAGTTTCGATTTGAAATTATGGAAGTAATGATCCCGTTGTAAGAAAGGGCCCTTATTCCGTCCTCGTCGCCGTAGTGCTTCTTTAAGGTCATGTATTTAGATCCGGTAATAGATGCCTCGCGCAAGTTCAGACTTTATAAACGTTTCTGCATCTTCCTGCACGCCTTCAATTTCTATGTCGTCAACGACAATGTAGGTGTCAGTAAGCGAGCCAGTGCCAAGCAACGGCATTGCACTAGCGTAATTGAAAGAAGAAATATATTTGTCAAAATTAGCGCCGTTTAGTCGCGCGTGCGCGGCTTCGTCGCGGATTGATGTAAACTTGAAAATTGTAAAAGGGTTGGTAATCGTTGTAACAGGCGTGTCGATGCTCGACGAGTTAGGGACTTGCCACCCAAACGTAGTAGTTGCGTCACCATTTGGCGCAATGGAAGCAGGCGAAGCGCCGCCGTTGCCGAAGTATTCAGTCACCTGAGAAATTGAGCCAGTTACGGCATTAACCCCTGCGCCTAGTGCCTGCTCGGGCTTAGTAACATTTAAAGCGCCTGCAAAGTTGCCAAACGCATTGAGCCCGTAGTTGATCGCCTTTGCGATTTTTTCCAAGGTGCTGCTGTTCTGTGCGTTTCCGGTGACAGGAAGCATAAAGGCGTCTGTAATGTCGTCATCGTGATTTCCCTGTCGCATAGTGACCTTTAAGCCGTCAGCAGAAATGATGAAAATAAACTGCACGACGCTGTCAACGCTGTTGATATAGCGGCGTAAAGGCTTCACATTGAAGCCCGCGCCTAGGTAGTAGTCGTATTGGATATTTTCAACGGCAATGTTGTATTGATTTCTAACGATCGCGGCGTCGCATACGTAACCTTGCAGCGTTTTCTCGCCAAACATAGAAAAGCTTTTGAATTTCGGCCTTAGCCTCTGCGCGGGAACATAAGGCACAACAAAGATGCTCTTTACGTTCACTTTGAAGTCTTGCCACCCGGTTTCGTCAAACTTATAGATGCCGCTGATTATCTCGGTAGCAATTTCGATAGGCTTGTAGCCTTTGCCTTCGTGATTTGTCGCGTCTGCCGCCATGTCAAAGAAAGAAGTCAAAGGCATAGCAATGATTTTGCGCGAGGTAACGGGGTCCTCGCCCGCTATTGTTTGCGCAATGACGCAGTCAGCGATAAAGAAGATGCTAAATCTTTGCAGTGCCTCATTTCGCGTCAGGTTTACGCTGTTGAAAACGGCAGGCTCATAGTATGAAGGGTCTAAATGACTCTGTTGGACGTTGTCATACCATCCGTTGCCAAGGTTTCTGTTGCACCTTGTAACGTGGATACGCGAAAAATCAGCAAGGAAGATATTAGAGGCCCAAAGGTCCACAGAAACGCTAAAGTCAACAAAGCCAGAAATTAGCGTGTTGTTGCTTACGTGATAGGCCTTGAAGTAGCCCGTTTCCGTGTCCTCGTCGATAATGTAGGTAATCGCGTTGTAGTTTCCAGTTTGGGCTTGCAGCTTCACGTGCCCTGTCTCGATCCTGTATGAATTCTCTGCAAAGCTTCCGACGTAATAATCAGGGTTGTTCTGCAAAGTCATACGAAGAGCATTACCACGAATAAAGTAATGCGTATTGTTGCCTAGGTTAGGCTTAACCTTTTTGAAAAGATACAAAGTGCGCGCCATATCAATACACCTGCATAAATAGACGTTTGAATTCGTCGAGCAGCTTCTGAATAAGCGGCTCGATCTGCGAGTTCAGGAATTCAACCGCTTGAATGGCCTCATCGGGCGTGTAGCCGCTTTCGCGGTGCTCGGTGGTGTGCTCGTCGGTGTCCGTCCTCTCGTCGCTGTGGGAAGTCCCAACGCCGCTGTTGCTGACAGCTTCCGCGTGCGTCTTTGCGGAAGGCGCGGCGGTTGCACTGTCAAAGGGCAATTCAGTCGTAGTGCCGTCTTGGGCGCCTAGGTTGTCGTCCTGCGTGGTCCTGCCGTTCTGCTCGCCTACCTTCATGACGCCGTTATAGACTTCATAACGGACCTTTGCGGGGACGTCAAAGTTGTAATATGCGGACGCAAGCCTTCTGATGCGGTCCGCGTAGAATTGCATATTGATGCGTGCGGTCCTCTCTAGCTTCATCTGAAAAATGGCCTCTGTCTCGAAGCCGATTTCCTTGTCACAGTAGTGAAGTTTGAAAAGGTCCTCGAAGCCGTCGATCAAGGCGAAAGAGGCAGGCAGTTGCCCGCCTCTTTCTAGGTATTCGCTGAAAAGCTCTGTATATTTTGCCATATCATCCCTTTCTAGCATTCACCACCTTGGACAATGAAATAAGCTTTTCCACTTCGTCGGTGATCTCTTTCTTATGCTCGTTGTAGTCGAAGCCCTCTTCTGTGCACCATAGCGCAATTTTGGATAGGGCAAAGGTCAATTTTGCAACGCCGCTGTTGATGCCGCTTTCTTCCGCGATAGTCACAGCAGCCGGGATAACGTTTCTAATAAGCTCGTTAAGGCGCGCAGCGCTTTTAAGCTCTTCGCCTTTCACCTTCTCGCTTTCTTCCAACGCTTCCGCTTTGTTTTTGAGTTCGTCAACCGCCAAGCGTTCAGCCTTCCTCTTCTTCCCGTTGGCCTTTAAGCGGGTAAAGATGGAAATGCACACAGAAACACCAGTGAGGCAGGCGACGACAATGCCCGCGATAAGGGCAATAAGGTTTAGATCGAAACTCATTTCAGCAAGCCCTCTAGAGTATTGATCTCGTCGCGCCACGCCTGCCGCTGCGCTTTGGTGATGGTATACTCGCTCTCGCTGATTAAACCCTCGGCGTATTTGAGCGCCTTATAGTCGCTTTCAGCGAGAAGCTTCTTCAATTCAGCAATTCGCTCGCGGTAGCCCTTCTGTTTGTTTTCCTCGCTTGGATCGTTGGGCACAAGCGTATATTTGCCGCCAACGAGCGCAAAACGCAATTCATGCCTAGAAAGCGCTTCAAGTTCGGCATCACTGACAAGGATTTCCTTGCCTTCGATAGGCGGGTAAATTTGAGCGTTAAACTCACCGATTACGTAAACCTGTCTCATTGTTTCGTCCTTCCTTATTTAATGCCATAGATAGCCGAAATAATACAAGCGGCCGAATTTGTATCAGCACCGATATAGCCGGTAGTCCATGCAATAGTATTGTCCGTTCTAATTTCAAGCGATCTATGATAATTGTTGGAGCCGTCTATAATTCCTAGATATACCTTATTCCTAGCATTTGGCTTAAGTTTGATCCGTTGAATTTGATCGGCATCGTCAACGCCCGTGCTATCCCTTACTAAAATATCTATATAGGAATAGTCAAATACGTTGGAAACGGCGGTTGTTCCGCTTCCCATATTTGCGTTTGGGTTTGCGTTTAGCCAAAGCAAGTCACCTTGAACGTTTTCCGCATGCATAACCGCGCCCGCCGTTCCTTGTGTTTTCGTATACTCGGAAGAAACGAAAGCACGCTGAACAGCAGGAAGTTCATTGTTCTGTAAGGTTTGGATCGCGGGCGTAATAACCTTATTCTGAACGGGGTTTTCAGAGGTAGTCGAAAAGGCTGCATCAACGGGCTGACTTGGACCTTGCGGGCCTGCAGGACCTTGCGGACCAGTCGCGCCAGTCGCGCCAGTGTCGCCTTTGTCCCCTTTTTCACCCTGTGGCCCTTGTTCGCCTTGTGGACCTCTGACAAGTCCAACGTCAGTGAAAGTGCGAGGCGAAAGAGAGCTTAAAACTTGCAAATGCCCGTTGGCGTCGATATAGCCGTCGCCCAATTCGGTGCAGTCGGAAGTGCTCGCCAAAATTCTGACGCTTTGGCCCGGCTCGCCCTGCGGACCTCTAGGCAAGACAATAGAAGGGCTTTCCAACGTGGTGCCGTCGGCAAAGTGGAAAGTCAAGACAAGCGTAGTGGTAGACGGCTGCGAGGCCGTTACGCTTTCAAGGGATGCGTTTTTAAGCGCGTCCTCAACCTTTTGAAGCCACTGCATAAGCGTCAGCTTATTGTCAGCAGTCGAAAGGATAGTTTCGTAGTTAATCATTTGATTTCGTTTCCTTCCTCAACGTCGTTTACGTCTAACACGTCGGCGGCGTCGTCGCCTTCTTCGTCTGTATAGAGCTCTTCCATAGAGCCGTTGAATTTCATCTCGTAGGGGATGCCGTAAGTCTCGCATTGCTTATTGAAGGTATCAATAAACAGGTAAATGTAGTCGGTTGCCTGCCCAATGGTGGCGTTTACTTCCGCGCTCTGCACACGTTCCTTTTTGTCGTCGTTGGACGTCATGATGCCGAATTTATTTAGAAGAGTATCGCGTTCATGGTCCCTGATGGAAGCGAAGCGATCACTCAAAAACTCGCATTCAATATTAACCGCCTTCAAGCCTTCGCCCAAATCTTGGCTGACGAGCACGACGGCCTTGCCGTTCTGCTTCTGCTGAATGGCCTGCTCGAATGAAAGCCTTAAATCTTCGTTCTTGCAAACGACGATATACGGCGTCTTGCAGGCTTCGACGTTCTGACGAATGGCCACGTCGCAGTTCGTCATGAAGTCGGTTGTCTCGCGGATAATGTCACCCATGCTCAACCCGTCGGCGGGAAGCGCATAAATGATATATGCCCCGTCGGGGTTGTCGTCATAGCTAGCGGGCCGTTCAAACGCAGCATAGCCGTTAGCGGTTTTCAAGATCAGGCTTCTTGGGTAGCCGTAATCGTTGATGCCTTGGCCTGCGACATAGTAAAACTCGCCCGTCAGTTTATCGTAGCCGACGCAGTTGCCTTCGATTAGCGCACTCTTAGCAAATGCTTCTTTATAAAAGGGCAACGGCTTTGCGCCGTCGCCCTTCGAGACTATAGAGACGGCATTTAGCAGAAGGTTAAGATACTCGCTGTATCGGGAATAGACGCCGTAGGGCTTCCGGGCTTCTTGCGGCATCAAGTCCCGGACCTTCCGCGCGTTGGTCTGCCGTGACTTAGCCATTTGTTATTCCCCTAAAAGTTTGCCCTCTTCAGCGGTGCGCGCAGCGGTGACGTTGAGCGAAAGGCATTTAAAGAGGCCGTTATAGAAGTAGGCCCTTTCGGTGGTGAGAGCGTGCAAAACATAGCGGTTGGTGCCGCGAAGGTCAGCCATGCCATACTCGAAAGTGCGGGTAGCACGGCCAAGCGCCTTGCGATCATAGACGAGCACGCGGTTGCCAGAGTAAAGGCTGTCGTAAGGAAGCAACACGACTTTGCCGAGAATTTCCTCTTTCGAGAGGTTGAAGAGGTTTGCAAGCTCGGTCATGTCGATAAGGGCAAGAACGTCCTCGCTGACAGCAATGCGGATGTCCTCGACGGGCACGCCCTGCTTGGTGCTCACGCCCTCGGCAAGGCCAATGGTATTGGTGGCCTTAATCGCGTTGAACATGCGGCGAATGGCAAACATGATGCCCTTAGAGGAAGCGGGAACCTTGCCGCCAAGCAACGCGGTGGACGCATCAATGCCGACGTTGGCGTCCTCAATAATCGCGCGTTCCTGCGAATAGTCGTAATCGCCTTCGCCCTGCGTGAGGGTGTCAAGGATGCGAGAGGCGAATTCTTCCGCAGAATTGCCGCGGGCCATAACCGCGCGGATTTCGTCATTGCGGACGGTGGTTTTAAACTGCTTCGGGACAAAGTTATTGAAGTAGCGGATGTAGAGCTTCGGATCGACGGGCGCGAGGTTCGGCTGATCGCCTTCCGCAACAGGGGTGAAGCTCTGCGCTTCGGCCATGGCAATAATGGCCTCTTGGATAACTTTCCCGTCCTGCACTTCATACTCATAGAAAGCATCTTCAATGCGGTTGGTAGAAATGACAGAGCGAATATTTTGCGACGCGATAGTTTCAACCGCAGTCACAAACTCGTTGGCGGTTGCCGGAAACGTCGCGCTTCCGTTAATGGGGGTAGTTGGCATTTTCTTCTTTTGTTCCTTTCTTTAGAAATGTCTTTGAAGCGCCCGCTTCTTGTTGAGGTCATCAACGGGCGACGGGGTAGGCGCTTCGTTTGTTCCCCTCGCCAGTTGTTTAATGACGGCTTCCCTCTCTTCCAGCCGTTTATTGTATTCAGCCTTTTCTTTCGCAAGTCGGGCCTCATACTCTGATTTAATCGAGGCGCCAATGTTGGCGGCGTCCTCTTCCTTGGCCTTGGCTTCCGCTTCGCGCGTAGCAAGTGCCTGCTCTCGCTCTTCGAGAGCCTTTTCTTTTTCTTCGAGCTCTTTCTGCTTGGCTTCCAATTCTTCCTCGCTCATTTTATGTTAACCTTTCAATTAAAAATAAAACGCCCGCCCTCAAATGTAAATAAGAGGGTAGGCGTTCATTACCGCATAGGCTTTCTTTTCAATGGCGGGCACACGTGCAGTATGGCGGGCAGCTTTCGGCTGTTGTTCCCGTCAGCGCGCTAGGGTGAGAAGAGCCTTAGCTTATTTAATCTAAAGCAAATACGGCGATACGTCAAAATACATGTCCGACTTATCAGAGCCTATATATTCGCCGATGTTTTTGCCCTGATCGCGGCGCAGGCGCTCAAATTCAGTGGCGAGGGCAGATAGTCCGGCGTGCACTTTTATTGGGTCCTGCCCGTTCTCTAACAGGTTCCTGATTTGGGCCGCAATAACGCTATCGTTCTTGGGGTTGTTGGCCCAGTCGATAAGGCCGCCGTAGTCCTTCTTTATGTAGCCTTCGTATTTCTTGCGTTCCTTTTCAAGATAGGCCTGTTCCTGCGCCTTCTTCCTTCCCTTGGTGATAGAGTAGGCGCTCGTCGCTCTGATGCGCTTCATCTTCTCGGAAGGCTTATAATCGGCGCCGTATAGCTCTTTGCTCTTGGCTTCCGCGTAAAGGACGTCTACGACGGACTGCTTCTTTACGTTTCCGCCTTGGGCTTCTACCGCTTCGTAAGCCCTTAGTTTGTTTTTGAAAATATCATAATTCTTCTGATACTCTTCCGCGGTCCATCCGTTTATTTTCATGATAAACGCCTTAACCTCGCGCGAAGTCATTGCTACTTTTACGCGCTCTTTGTTCTTCTGAATATATTTGTAGTGCGTTTTCGCCTTAATCCTCGTTGCCATAGCTTCCCCTTTCTTCCATTTGGTCCTTTAGCATTTTCTCACGGATCAGAGATTTTACGAATGCCTGAAAGTTTAGGCTCTTCGTATACTCGTAAAGCTCTGCCTCGTGAATGTAGAAGGTGATCGTTTTCTGCCTTACCTTCCTTTTGTAGCGTCTTTTTGCGTTGTTCATATTTTGTCCTTTCTATATTTCCGCGAAGTATACCCCCGCGTAATTGGTAACTACCTGCCTGTAGTCGTCGGCCATAAGTTCGGGCCTCGCAAGGTATTTGTCAGTCGGAAGCAGGGCCTTGCCGCCTTGCACGTTCATGGCCACTAGGCACGGATATTTTGCGCCGTATGCCATCTTTCTGTTGAATAGGTCAAGCGTCGGCAGTCCGTGCTTCTTCCCTTTCTGCTTCTTCTTTAGATCGTTGACGAATGAGGCGATATTCACGCCCTTTGAATGGACCTCGAAGGCGTCAAATTCTATGGTCCCGTCTTCGTTTACCTTCTCAATGTCTACGTATGTCTTAGGCGCAATGTATTTCACGGCGTCGCATTTGGCTTCAAGCTTCAAGCCGCCCAACGCGAAGGCGTCCGCTTTGTCATAGTCAGCGAAGCAGTGGATGCTGTCGGTGTCTATGTATACGAAGTTGTCCGCGGGCCTGTCGCCGCATATCTCGCGTATCTTAGACAGGATATAGCACCTCGCATAGGCGGTTATTAAGGCGCCTACTGCCACGTTCATTGCGCTTCGTGCGCTTTCCTCTACGCCGTCGGCAACAAAGTGAATGGCCCCGGTTTCGTCGTTGAGCTCATAATGGCCCTTTATGCGTTCCAAGCGTTCCGACAATTTGCCGTAGGATGAATTTAGTTTTAACTTAGTGCATTGCTGTAATGTCTTGTTCCCTTCTTTCTTGGCCTTAGCCTTTAGCGCATAGTTTTCTTCTACAAAAGGCGCGTATGCGTGCCCGCCTTTCTTCCACAGAATAACGTTGTCACAGGTAAATTCTAGATCGTCATACCAGTTGAGCATCTCGTTCAGCTCTCGCTCAAAGATGCAATGCTCGCCTTCCTCGGCTATCGTCTCGACGAATTCCTTTTTGAATGGGTCATACCAGAGCCCTAGGTAGCCGTCCCTCACGCGCCCATAGCATGACGTCATGACATAGACGCATTCGTATTTGGCGCGTTCAGCGTCGGCCATTGCTTCCCACTCTAGGAAAGTCTTTTTGATCGGCGCGCCCACCAAGTCGCAAATCTGCTGCATTGAATAGGGGTATTCGCTGTTTACGTCGAAGCGGCGCATTCTTTTGTGCATCTTCTTCGCAGTCAGCATGAAGCCCTTAAAGCGGGGGTTTACGAATGAAATGCCGCCTCTATACAGATGCTTTGCCCTAAGCCAAGCGTCTTGCTTGGGTGAAAGCGGGTGCTCGCGCTGATATTTCTGCAGGCGAAACTGCGGCATTTTGTCGGGGTATAGGCTTCTCAAAAGCTCGCGCTTGGCGAAGCCGCCCGCCGTCATTATGTTTGTTTTCTTGCCGAAGATATGAAGCTCGCCGTTGCTCTGCTCTTCAATGGTGCCGTTGAATTTCTTAACGGCGTAATATAGGCCTTTCACGTCGTTGCAGCAGTAAGCAATTTCTTCCTGCGTCAAAGCCGACGAATTGACGGCCTGATAATTCATTTCGAGCTTACGGACGGGGTTGCCCTCGTTGTCGGCGATCTCTAAATCTTCAAGCAGTTTCCGAAGCCCGCCCGGTATCAGTTTCATGAAGTCCCTGAATTCGACGCTGTGGACGTATTTATGCCTGTCCTTGACGTTACGATAGGGGACCCAAAGCTTATAGGCGTATCGGGCGCCCATGTCAGAATGCAAACTTTCGTAAGCCCACGGCTGCGCCTTGTTATAGGCCTTGTCTTTTTCCTTGACGCGGGGCTTCCATTTGTCCCTGCCAACGGCAAGCACTTGGTAGTCTATCTGTGAAAAGTCGAAAGTTGAGTTATAGCACCAGCCGAATTTATAACGGCACGCGCAAAGGTATTGCAGGAACGTCTCGAAGTCGTTGCTCATAAAGAAGCCGTTTACTTCGTCATAGGCCTGCCAAGCCCACACCTTGACGGAAACGCGGCGGCGCTTGGCCGCCTCGTCCATCTTCCGCAGCTTCGTTGCTAGCTTCCTATCGTTCAGAATTTTCCCGTCTAGATAGGTAAGCGTTTCGGTATCAAACGCGAAGGTATAGGCCTGCTGTGGCCTTTGGTAGTCCCTGCCTTCCTCGCAGACGATCCAAACGTTTTCGTTTATGAAAGTCTGCTTATATAACATAGGCTAGAATGTCCTCTTTCAGCTCGTCGAGGCTTTTATAAATCTGATACGGAAGCCTGTAGTCTTGGATGCTTTCCGTTTGGCCTTCCACTTGGTAAATGTAGTCGTAGATGCCTTCGCGCTTGATGGCCCCGGTAATGGTGGCCTTGATGATGCGCGGCTCGTCGGTCCTGTTCTCGAAGATATAGACTTCCTCGTTCATTTTGAAATGTTTGTTTTCCATGTCTTTGTCCTTTCTTATTTAATGCGTTTCGCTATTATTGAGTATTCCATTACGCGGACAATTCTTACGTCTTTGTAGGCCTCGCTTTTACAAATAGATTTAGCAGCCTGTTCTGCCCGGTATAGGGTTTTATATTTCAGGAAAAGCTCGCATTCTTTTCCTTTCTCGCCAAGCAAAACGTTTGTAAATCGAATTTTGTAATACCGCCTTGGGCTTAGATCAAGCAATTCAACCCTTAATGCAGACGCATCTATTAAGTTCTGCATCTTGTTTGCAGGTTCTTTCTTTGTCATTTCGTTATGTCCTTTCCAAAGTGCCCATATACAGAAATGGCAATAATTCTGTTGAGGTCCTTTAATTCGGGTTTGTCATTAAAGCGCAGGTAGTCATAAGTCCTGTCGTTGTAGGCGATAGCGACGCAATACTTATGCGTCCTGCACGTAATAAGGCGGCAGGAAGCCGTTGCCTTGTTGTCGCGTTTCTGACGGATCGCAGGAAGAATGACCTTGTAGACTTCCTGATTAGCCCGCATCACCATGCGCTCGACTTCCGCGAATTCACGGCTAGCCAACGCCACCGGGCGCCCGCTGTTGATGCAGTCGCCAAAGTGCAGGCATTCGTGGCAATGTCTCACCTTACGCACGAAGCGCCTGCACGTTTCAAATTCATTGATTTCATTGTTCTTCATATTTGGCTTCCTCGGCTTCTTTGAGCATTTCATGAGCTTTCAAGCAAAGCGTATAAAGTTTGAATTCATTAACGCCGTAAGCGTCTGCAACGGCTTGCCTGTAGCCAATGGCACGCCATTGCGCTGTTGTGCCGGCATCTTGCATTTCATAAAGGCCGATCATCTTATAAAAGACGTCGTTTACGCTTTCGTCAGGTCTGATCGGCAAATTCTTGTCAATGAATGCATTTACTTCGCCGCTGATTAGTTCTTTTTCTTCATCAAATAGCATCTTGTTAGCGTGTTCTTCTGTCGTCGCGGTTAACGCCACCCGCTGCCTGTATTTAATATACGCCTACGCCCATATAGCCACCAGTGATTTATGAATGTTAGTGCACTATGCACAAACGGCAGGCATCTGCTTTGGATCGTCAGCAGCGTAACGGACGGCACGAAGGCCTGCGTAGCCCGGTCCCCGCTAGGGGAAACGGGGTGCGCGGGCTTTCTATAACCC
>Ga0326512_10003312_pt1 | contig 11862 bp, 11 predicted proteins | sample 1_2617_0518_D_FD_203652 | JGI IMG/M metagenome (GOLD analysis project Ga0326512, IMG submission 203652) | Bovine rumen microbial communities from UC Davis, California, United States - 1_2617_0518 | ecosystem: Host-associated > Mammals > Digestive system > Stomach > Rumen | place: USA... | reverse complement strand
CGTCCACCTGTCGGGTCTCGCCGCCATAGGGCAGCGTGTCGCCCTTGTGGACCACGCCCAGGATCTTCGTGCCGGTAGTCCCCGGCGCGGTGCGCACGTTCAAGCCGGCAGTGATCTCCACCTTCTGGGCCTTGCCGATGGAGGTCAACGCCTTGCGGGTGGCCTCATCATAGATGCCGGTGACGGGCAGCCCTGCGTCCTGCTGGAACGCCTTGACGGCCATCTCGGTCTCGCTGCCGAAGTCCCCGTCCGCGCCGTAGAGCGGCAGAGCGTCGGCGTACCACAGCAGGAGGGCCTCCTGCATTTTCCGCACCGCGCTGCCCTCGTCGCCCCTGTGAAGCCCTTCGGGTTCAGCGGGCACGTTCGCCGTCCCGCCGCTGATGGGCGCAAGCACCGGCGCGACCTTGGGCCGCACGCTCCTGCCGTAGGTGATGTTGGTCGCCCCGTGGTGGCTCTCGTACAGCAGCACGTCGCCGGGGAGCAGGTAGGACGCGCTGGTCAGGTACTTCTTCTCCGTCAGGGCCACGAAGCCCGCCCGGACGAACCGGGACTTCATGTTCCCGCTGTAGGTGTCCATGGGCAGGTCCTGCAGCGCCTTGATGCCCATGAGATACCCCGCCGCCTTGCAGTTGGCGGTCACGCCCGCCGTGCAATCCTCCTCGCAGGCTGTGGTGATCTTCGACGGGTCGTAGCCCGCCTTTTCAAGCTGCGTCCAGTAGCTTTTGCGCTGGTACTGATCATAGCCGATCTTGTTGTTCAGTGCCGCCGCGATGCCCAACTGGGCGATCTTCAACCCCACGGCAGGGTCGGGCCAGCGCAGCACCACGGTCCAGGGGCGGCTGTACCAGCCCTTCAGCTCCCACTCGTGGCCGGTCTGGTCCCCCGCCTTGCCGCCGTGGTACTTCTTGTTCTCGTCGCTGCCGGAGTTGGCGATGTAGTGCGTGCCCGTGCTCATGATGTACTTCTTGAAGTCAATGGCCATGGTATGCCCTCCTTATGGGGTTATCAGCGCGCTATGGCGACCCATGTGATCTCCGGGATTCTGGGTGACGTGTCGCCGTTGTAAAAGCGAATCGTGCAGCCTGTGGTCGTGATCGACCCGCTGACCACTGCGCACGAACAGTGCCCGAACGCCGCCGCCGTGGAGGCGGTGCGGAACCCGACCACCACGATGGGCACGGATGCGAACGTTGCGGGGAATGTGACATCGGTGTCCGTATAGGTGCCGCCGCTCGTGGATTCCACCGTGAACGCGCCCGACTGAATCCCCAGACTTTTTCGCCAATTCGCAGGATTTTCAATTAAGACCGTGCCGTCAGAATTGAATCCAAGAACATTGCTCCCGCTGCCTCCTGACGGAGTTCTTACTATTTGAAATAAGTTGTTATACGGACGTATTTCGAACTTTGTATTGTCCGGTGTAGTCCATATCAGCTTCTTCCCGGAACCGGAGCTATTCTGCCCCATATTAACATTACCATATGGAATCACATCGCCCGCCTGAGTGATTCTAAAAATAGTACCGAGTGACAAGCTACTGTCTAATGTTTCGCGGCACAGCCTAAACGACGTACCGTTGTCAGGTTGCACATCCAGCCAGTATACGTTGACGCCGTTCGCCGAGTACAACTTAACCTTGCCGCCCTCGGATGCGCTCGTATAGATGTCCACACCCTTGGTGCTGCCGTCTGTGCGCCGCAAAAACACCCCGCTACCGTCTTTGTTGACAGTGATGTTGCCGGTCATCTGGCCGCCGCTTGCGGGCAGCGCGCCGATGTTCGCCGGGGTGATTCCGAGATTCGTCCGCACCTGCGCCTGCTGGGCGCTCGACAGCGTCTGCTGGCTGATGGTCACCACGTCCATCCGCAGCTTGTCCCGCAGGTTCTGGCCGTACAGCAGCATCAACACCGGCGCCACCGTGGTCCCGGTCACGTATTCCATGCCGTGGTCGTTCACGGTGAACTGGTTGCTCACGCCGATGTCCGTCACGGTCACCGGCTCCTCCAGCACCGCGTATATGTAGTCGGTGTCCGCCTCATAGGCCCGCCCGGCGGCCTCCAGTTGGGCGATGGTCTCCTCGCTGTAGTCCAGCCGCTCGATGGCGATGGTGGCGGTCTTCAGGTCCAGGTCGATCACGTCCGCCACGCCGCCCACGGCCAGCAGCCCGTCCGGGAAGTGCTCGGCCATGATCGTGGCCAGGCTGATCGCGCTCTCGGTGTATGCCGCAAAGCTGCCCTCGTAACCGTCCGTCCAGTCGCTCCAGGTCATGTAAATGGCGGTCGTGCTGGCGTTGCCGCCGGCCACCCACACATAGCCGTCTCCGGGCACGTTGAACGCTCCGTCCACCGGCGTGATCGTCTGCCGCGCGCCGGTCTCTGTCTCGCTGTACGTCAGGCTGGTGTAGGCGCCCGCCACCCGGAAGCCGTAGATCTCCGAGTACCTCACCACCCGCGCATAGCCCCTGGCGTGGCTGTACAGGTTCCACCCGGTGGAGCGGAACGACGTCGGCGTCGCCGGGGTGATCAGGCCCCGGTCCGCCTTGTCGTATTCCACCGTGATCCTGTCCCCCTCCACCGGCGTGCCGCTCACGGTGATGCCCATGGACGCGGGGTCCTCGCTCCAGTCCTGCGTGCCGTACACCAGCGCTATGGTGCCGCTCTCCGTCACCGCCGCCCGGAACGCCGCCCGGTCTATCGTCGCGGTGATGGCCTGCTGTCCCGCCTCCCGGGCCGCGGGCTCCACGGTCATGTCGATCCGCTCCTCCACCACGCCGGTGTGCTCCATCGCGCCGCGCACCTGGTTCAGCCACGCCCTGCCGTTCGCTATGGCGGTGCCGCCGCCGCTGGTGCGCAGCACGAAGGCCGCCACGTTGCTCTGGGCGTCGTCCGCCACCAGGTTGTTTGCAGTTTCCACGTTGGTGATGCGCACGTTCCCGGCGCTGTCCCCGGCGATGCCGTTCACGCTCCGCACGGCGCCGTCGTCCCGCAGCGGCAGCGACCTCCCGGAGATCTCCAGGCTGTTCACGCTGCCGCTGTCGTCGGTCACCGTGCCCGCCATCACGGCCGCGCCGCCCTGCACCGTCACGCCCGACGATGCCGCGTTCAGCGCGGCCTCGATGCTGATCGCGCCGTCCTCCCCGTTCACCGGGATGTCCGCGCCGGTCCTGCTTTTCAGCGCCTCCACTTCCTCGGCCACGGTGACGGTCTCGTTCTCGTCCATGGGCACGTGCTCGGCGGTCAGTATGATCTCGCCCTGCAGGTCCGCCCCCTGGCCGTTCACGTGGATGGACCGGGCCAGCTCGCTCTTGTCCGCCTTGTTCGCCAGGGCGTCGCCCACGGCCTTGGCGTCCGCCGCCTGCCCGGAAATGGACAGCGTGGCGTCCACGGGCACCGCCACGGTCTCGCCCGGGGCCACGTTGAAGTCGATGTTCGGAATGTTGTCAGCCATTTTTATACCTCCCCGACCACCGGCAGCAGCGTCAGCGTCAGCGCTGCCTTCGGCGTGATCACCTGGTCGCCGCTCACGATGCGGCCTGCCTCGTCATAATATGGGTGCAGCACGTAGCGCACGTCCCAGCTGTAGCCCCCCGGCTGCAGATAGTCCGTGTCCGCGTTGGCCAGCTGCACGATGAACACCCCGTTTCCCGGTTCCTCCTCCGCCAGCGGATAGGCCCGCTCCAGCACCACCTCGCCGCTGGGGTCCTTCACCGTGAACAGCGCCCGGTCCTCCGCCGCGAAGGTGTATCCCGTCGCCGTTATGCTGAAGGACGCCGTGTCCCCCACGCTCAGCTGGATGTTTCCCGTCGCTTCGTCCACCGAAAACACGTTACGCGCCCCCCTTCCTCATCGTCACGTAGATGCAGCCCGGGTACGCGATCGAGCTCAGCAGCACCAGCTCCGTGAAGCCGTCGTAGGTGTCCACCAGCTCCACGCCCTTCACCGTGATGTGCCCGGTCGCCTCCGGCCTGGACAGCAGCAGCGCCATCTCCGGCATGGTGTGGTCGCCTTGCGCCGCAAAGCTCAGCAGTTCGTCGTCGCCGCCGCAGCTGCGCACCTCCAGAACCGTGCCGTCATTCAGCGTCATCGTCCGCGCCATCTCTCCCCGCCTCCAATTCCTTCAGATTCTCGGGCTCCAGGTCGTAGGTGATGGTCTCGCCGCCCACCCGGGTGCACCCGTCCTTCGGCGGTACCGGCTTCAGCTGGTCCTCCAGCAGCTTCTTCTCCGCCGCGTGGGCCTTGTCCTCATCCCCCAAGCCCTTGGCCAGGGTGTTCAGCAGCTGCACGATCTCAATGCCCAGCGTCGCCTTCTCGATGCCCTTGGCGTCCATCAGCTTGTCCACCTTGATGATGATGCTGCTGATCATGTCGAACTTGTCCATTTATTATTCCTCCACAAGAAAGTATTTGGTCTTGGTCGAAACTGACAGACTGCCTGCGCTGAAGCTCTGATTCAGCCGTCCCTCGGCTACACCGTAGGGGTCAGTACTGCCCCGGCCGGATGAATAGATGAACCAGTGCGATGTACTCCATTCCGCCGACGGCTTCGTAAGGGACACGCTGCTCACGTAGGTGATGCTGGACGAGTTGAACACCTTTCCCTTGAAGGTAAATGTCCCTCCGGCCTGTACCGTCAAATTCTTCGTTTGCAGCAGCGTCGCGGCAGTGGAGCCGTTTTTCAGGTTTTGTATATCGGCGTTTGTCGCGTCCAGGCTGGTCACCGTCGCGTAGTCCCCCAGGTCCACCTTGGCGGCCTGGATCTTCACGCCCTCGGCGGAGGCCCGGATGGACGTGATCACGTTGCCCTTGTCCACCACCTGGATGTTGGTGCCGTTCCGGTTCACATACAGCCCGGAGCCGTCCTCCAGGATCACGTTGCCTTTTTCCGTCACGGTGAACTTGCCGGCCACCGCCGTCACGTTGCTGCTCTTGCCGCTGTCGTCCGTCACATAGAGCGAGGCGCCCTGTACCTTCACGTTTCCGGCGTTCGTCACGGTCACCTTGCCCGCCAGCTGGCTGATGCTGTGCAGGTTGCCGTCGGAGTACACCTTCAGCTGCGCGCCCTCGTTGACGATCAGATCGCCGTCGGAGGTCACGTGCATCTTCCCTGCCACCGCCGTCACATTGCTGCTCTTGCCGCTGTCGTCCGTCACATACAGCGAGGCGCCCTGTACCTTCACGTTTCCGGCGTTCGTCACGGTCACCTTGCCCGCCAGCTGGCTGATGCTGTGCAGGTTGCCGTCGGAGTACACCTTCAGCTGCGCGCCCTCGTTGACGATCAGGTCGCCGGCGTTGGTCACGTGCATCTTCCCGGCCACGGCGGTGATGCCGTTCCGGTTCTCCCACAGCGCCGAGCCCTCGATGGCGCTGATCTCTCCTTCCGCCACGCTGATCCGGCCCACCGCCGACGTGATGCTGTCCTTCGTCACGGACAGCATCGAGCCCGTGCCGCCCTGCTTCCTGAAATCCTCGATCTCCTTGTCGGTGGCGATGATCCCCACCTTCTCGGCGGTCTGGGTGATGTTCGTGCTCAGCGTGCCCTCGGCCTCGGTCGCCCGGGTCACCTCGGCGGTGATGGCGTTGGCGGCCACCGTCAGGCGTCCGGACAGCGCCCCCTCGGCCTCCGTCGCCCGGGTCACCTCGGCGGTGATGGCGTTGGCGGTCACCGTCAACCGCCCGGACAGCGCGCCTTCGGCCTCCGTCGCCCGGGTCACCTCCGCCGTGATGGCCTCGGCGGTCACCGTCAGCCGCCCGGACAGCGCGCCCTCGGCCTCCGTCGCCCGGGTCACCTCGGCGGTGATGGCTTCGGCGGCTATGGTCAGGCGGCTGGACAGCTTGCCCTCCTCGCCCATGGCGCGCTCGGCCTCCAGGCGGATGCTGTTCTCGTTCATCTCGATGCGGGTCTCCGCCACCACCAGTTCGCCCTCGGTGGCGGTCACCCGCTGGTGGATGCCCTCGCCGTCCACGATGATCTCGCTCACCCGGCTCCAGTCCACCTCGCCGCCGTTCGGGTCCCGCCCGATGATGGACTCCGCCACCAGGCCCACCTTGTCGGTGGTGTCCACGATCCAGGCGTGGTCCTCCTCGGCGGCCGCCGCGCCGCCCCCGGCGTTTGCCCCGTGGGAGGCGGACATCTGCTTCAGCATCTGCGACAGGCTCGACGTGGCGTCGGTTCTGTGGTTGGACAGCGTGATCGTCACGTCCTCCGGCGCCTTGATCTTGTCGCCCCAGCTCAGCCGGATGATGTACTGGGCGATCGTGGTGCCGAACTCCGGCAGCGGCACCCGGCACACCCGGCCCAGGGTCAGGCCGTCCAGCGCCTCGCCGGTGGCCTGGCTCAGGTCCAGCCCCTTGATGGCGATGGTCACCGTGGGCTCGCAGTGCCGCCGCAGGCGGTGCAGGGCCCACTCCTTCAGCATGTCCTTGTTGGTCTTGCTCTGGTCCGTCTCGGTGTGGGAGATGACGCCGTACACGTCCTCGTTCTTGCTCACATAGCCGCCGCTGATGTGTATGTTCCTTGCCCCCACTGGGTAAAACCGGGTATACATGCCGCTCATGTCCACCGTGCGGCTGATGGTCTGCAGGTTCCTGCCCGCCCGCAGCTCGGTGCCCACGTTGCCGCTGTCCTTCTTCACGATGCTCAACTTGAACGGCAGCGCGCTCAGGTCGTATTCCCAGCGGCTGTCCTCCAGCGTGCTGCACACGCTCTCGATGGCGGCATAGTGGGTCAGATTGTTGAAACTGTACGGCAGCGACCTGCTGTATTCAAAGCTGCCCAGCGTCCAGGTCTTCTGTTTCCCCAGCACGTACTGCACGGCGGCCTTGGCGCTCACCTTTTCGGCCTTCTTCCCGGCGATGTCGCCGGCGTCCTTGTTGCCGAAGATCAGCCCGTCCCGCAGCGTGGCCGCGATGTGCTCCAGCTGCACGGTGCGGGTTTTCGTCGCGTAGTCGGTGCTGATGCTGCTCACCCGCCACACGATGCCCTTGCCGGGCGCGGTGTCGTCCTTCAGCCAGTCGCGCAGGGCGATCTCCGGCGCCTCCGGGCCCAGCGTCATGCTCGCCGTGCTGATGCCGCTGTCCACCAGGTTCAGGCTCATGGTCTCAGGCGTGAACCTGACCTCCGGCTCCAGGCTCATGCCCTTCAGCAGGATCATCTACACATACCTCCCGTAACAGCTCAGCGTCACCTTCCCGGCGCGTTGTGCGGTCAGCTTCACCGTGGCCGCGCCCGGGCGCACCACCAGGTCGTCGGTGCTCTCCTCGGTCCGCTTCGCCAGCGCGCTGCGATAGCCGCCCGACGCCGCCCGGATGCGTATCCGCAGCAGCCCCTCGGCGGTGTGGTCGATCACCAGCGCCTCGTCCGCCTTCAGCCCCAGCGACTTGAAGCTGAAGCTGCCGCCGTCCGTGCCCACGGTCAGCGTGCTGATCTCCATGCCGCTGATGTTCTGAAACTCCACATTCATCACGCTGTCCGCCGTGCCGGGGATCTCCATGACCCGGTTCAGCGCCTTCGCGCTGTTCACCGTCAGCGTCGTCGGCGTGCTCTGCTGCCAGTAGGGCACGCCGTAGGCCCGAAAGGTGATCTCGTATTCCGTGTCCCAGGCCACCTGGTCCCCCGCCGCCGGCAGCGTCACGCACACCACCCGCAGCCGCCGGTTCGGCCTGTAGTTCAGCCGCAGCCAGCCGCCGCCCATGGCCCACCCGGCCACCTTTTCAAACAGCTCGCTCCGGGCCACCAGGTCGTTCTTCTTGATGCGCAGCGCGAACTTCACGGTCACGTCCAGCGTGTCCCGGTGCATGCTGGTCACCCGCTGCCCCGGCGCGCCGAAGCGGGACACCGCCGAATAGTTCAGCCGCGCCGCGTCCTCCTCCACGCCGGTGATGATGATCCGGCTGTCCAGCTCGTCCAGCTGCTGGTCGCCCAGCTGCACACGCCTCATCAACTGCATTCAATCACCTCATTGCGTCACCATCCGCGCGATGCCGCCGCTGACGTATGGCGTTATCAATCTGCCCACCACCGCCCCGTCCAGGGTGACCGTCATGCCGGCGTAGGCTCTCGCGTTTTCCCTGGCCGAACGGACCACGGCATCCTTGATGTCATCCAGTTTTACGCTGACCGTGGATTCCATGCTCTTCACATCGGTGTCCAGCGTATCGTCGACGATGGTGCCCGGGGTCGTGCCGAACATGTTGTCCGGCATGATCCAATCCATGTTGCCGTAGCCGTGCTCCTGCCGCCAGTCCGAATACAGGTGCATCAGGTTCCCTGCCTCGTCGAAGGAGTACAGCCGCTTCGAGGCCTCATCCGCCTGCGCGGCAAGGCGTTCCGCCTCCTCGTCGGAGACGGTTCCCACGTTCATCATGGCCTCCTCCAGGGCCGCCTGGCTGTCGATGAACTCGGTGAACGCCTCCTGCAGGTCGTCGTTGCCCTCGGCGCCCTTTTCGATGGCCTCCACGCTGCCCCGCTGGCCGTACTGCTGCCGGTACTGCACGCCCTTGCTGAACAGGAAGCCCAGGCCGGCCAGGGCGGCCACGCCCGCAAAGCCGCCAATGGATGCCCCTGTGCCGGCCGCGCCTGCCGCGCTCGAAGCCCCGGATGCGTTCCCGGCGGCCCCGGCAGCGCCGGACAGTGCGTCCCCGGCGTTGAAGGCCTTGATCAGGTTGATCTGGGCGATGATCGAGGTCAGCTTCCCGGCGATCGACGACAGCCGCCCGATCAGCCACGCGCCGAAAATAGCCTCCAGCGCCACCTTTACTCTGCCTTGGTTCTTCACCATCCACTCCAGCGCGTCGGTAATGCCCTTCAGGATCTTTCCGATGGCCGACACGATGGGGTCGTCGCTGCCCGCCAGTTCCTCGCCCACATCGCCCAGGATCTCGATGCCCGCCCGGATGGCGTCCGCCACCTTCTGGAACAGCTCGCTCACGTTCTGCTCCAGCTTCTTGACGGCCTCTTCCCGCTCGGCCTCGGTCTCGGCGTTGAGTATGTCGTTGATGGCCTCCAGGCCGCCGGACACGTTGAACAGCAGGTCGCCGGTGATCGTGCCAAAGCCCGACGCCACCTTGTCCTTGATGGCCTGCCAGTCCTGCTCCACCGTGCTGATCTGCTCGTGGAGTTTCGACATCGTTTCCAGCGCTTCGGAGCCCATTCCGAAGCCGCCCTTGTCGGCGTCGTAGCGCTCCAGGCCCTCCTGCACGGTCGCCCAGTCGTTCACGATGTCCATGGCCTTGGTGGCCTTCTTCTCGCCGAACACGGTCTCCCAAAAGTCATCCGGCAGGGTGCCCTTGCCCTGCAGCTCGGCGATGCGGTCCATCACGGCGATGGCGTAAGACCACTGGTCCTCGTAGTTCGCGTCGCTGATGCCCAGCATCTCGGCGATCTGCTTGCCCTTGCCGCCCAGGTTGATCCTGGACACGATGGTCTCGAAGTCCGAAAAGCTGTTGCCGCTGGCCTCGACGGCCCGCGCCCACTTTTCCACGTTCGCCGTGTCGGTGTTCCAGAAGCCGGCGATGTCCGCCCAGCTGTTGGCCTTGGCCGCCGTCTCGCCGATCAGGTCCCACAGCTCTACCACCACGTCACTCACTCGGTCGATCAGCCCGGTGAATATGTCCTCGATGGCACTGCTCACGCTGTCGCCCACGCTGGCGATGCTGGCCACGCTGTCGGCGAAGCTCTTGGTGGCCACGATGCCCATCTCGGTGCTCTCGTTTACGCCCTCGTAGGCCTGGCCCAGCCCGTCCAGCTCGTTCTTCATGTTGCCCAGGGTGGCCCGGGCCTCGTTCAGCTTCGTCTCCCACTTGGCGACCACGTCCTCGTTGTCGCCGTAGTCCTTCTTGGCCTCCTCCAGCGCCTGGCGCAGGGTCTTGACGATCTCTTCCTGTTCCTTGATCTGCTTCTGCAGGCTCTTGGACCTGGCCTCGTTCTTCTGCTGGGCCGTGGCGTTCGCCCCCAGCTCGGCGGTCTCGGCCTTCAGCTCGCTCCGCAGCGTGCGCAGGTTCCGGTTCGCCTCGCGCAGCGCGTTGTTGTATTCCTTTTCGCCGAGCAACTCGATCTTATGTTTGATCTCCTTAGTGGCCATGCCTCAATCACCTCACAGCAGCCCTGTCCGCCGCAGGATCTTCGCGCCCATCATCCGGGCGTCGTACTCGATCCGCAGCTTGTACATGTCCAATATCCAGCCCGGCAGGGTGTGCCGGGCCTCCGAAAGCCCGATGCCCGCGATCAGCGCGCAGCTGTAGTACTCCCGCGCGCGCATCCCGCGGGCGTTCAGGCGTTTTTTTCGTCCCTCTCGATCTCCTCCAGGTAGCCGTCGTGCACGTCGTCGTCGGCCTCCCCGCCGTTCATGGTCTCGGTCTTCATGCCCTCGTCCAGGGCCGCGCGGATGTCCGCCAGCACCGTCAGGCGCGCGTGCTTCAGCGCCTCCTCGCCGATGTCCTCGGGCTTCCCCTCATAGCCCCGCTGGGCGTTGGCCATGATCAGGAACAGCCTTTTCATCAGCTTCACCTGTCCCTTGCCGCTCTGTAGCAGCGCGAACATCTCCTTCAGGCTGCCGTACTCCTCCTCGATCCTCTCCAGCGCCTCCAGGTCGAAGCGCAGCCCGTAGGTCTTCCCGTTGATCGTCGTCTTCACCATGGGGCCTTTCTCCTTTTTATCGCAAAAATCGGGGAGGATAGTTCCTCCCCGTCTGTCAGGTCGTCGTCTTTACTGGACGCCCGCCAGGCCGTTCAGCCAGCTCCGGATCGCGGTCTCGGTCGGGTCGCTCTTGGTCATGTAGTACTCCATCGGGCCGCCGGACGTCAGCTGCACGCCCATGATCGCGCCGGTCAGGTTCACGCTCTGGAACGCGCTGTTCTCGCCCTTGGTCTCGGCGCTGTCGCTGTCCATGCCAAACTGTACCTTGTGATACCAGTAGCCGATGTAGCTGGCCACGCCGTTGGCGATCTCCTTGGTGATGTAGCCGAAGCCCACGTAGGGCGCGTCGGCGTCCACCACCTTCAGGATGTTGCCGGTCTCGCTGATGTAGCCCAGCAGCCCGGTCTTGTCCTCGTCGGACAGGCGCGTCAGCTCCAGCCCGATCGTGCCGCCGGTCACGCCGTTGGCGTGCTCCTGCATGGCGTTGTCGCCGTACTGCTTCACGTCCTCGCGCTCGATCGTGACATCCGCCTTCATCATCAGGCCGGTGCGGGCCTTGCCCGCGCCGTAGGTGACCGCCGAGCCGTCGCCGCCGCCGGTGATCGGCGCGTAGGTCAGCCCCTTCAGTCCGATTCTTGCCATTTATCATTCCTCCGTTTATCGGTTCGCTTCGTCGATGAGGCGGTCCGCCTCGGCCTGCATGGCCGCGGTGACGATCGCCTCGGTCTTGTCCTCTCTGTCCGTGATGAACCTGTCGCCCATCCGGGCGGTCCTCTTCTTCCGGCCCCGGCCATAGTTGATCACATAGGCCTTCACGGTGTTGGACACGCCGTGCCGGTCCTCGCCCTGGGGATAGACGCTCATGTAGCCGCCGCCCAGGGTCTCGTGGTAGTCCCCGGCGCGCACGCTGTCCCGCATGCTGCCGGTGCGCACGTGGCGCGCCTCCACGATGGCCTTGCGCATCTCCTCGGCGGCTGCCGCCGCGCCAGCCTCCACGATCCTGCGGATGCCGCCCCGGCTCATGCCGTCGAACGACGCCTCGATCCTGTCAAAGCCGCCGTAGTCAATCGTCAGCCGTGCCATCGTCCTCACCCTCCAGGGGGCCGTACAGCCGCGCCGTCCACCGCCATTCCACCTTGTTGATGTCGTACAGGTAGCCGCGCTCCGGCAGGCCGTACACCAGGTCGCAGTCGGCCATGGCCTGTTGCACCAGGCCCAGCCATTGCTCCC
>Ga0326512_10003311_pt1 | contig 11863 bp, 18 predicted proteins | sample 1_2617_0518_D_FD_203652 | JGI IMG/M metagenome (GOLD analysis project Ga0326512, IMG submission 203652) | Bovine rumen microbial communities from UC Davis, California, United States - 1_2617_0518 | ecosystem: Host-associated > Mammals > Digestive system > Stomach > Rumen | place: USA... | reverse complement strand
TTACATCATATTATAAGACATTATGAAGAATATAAAGATAATCCTCATGCTGCTGAAATGATATATAATAAGTCACAAACACTTATTAATATGCAATTTTCAGCTATTGGAGATAACAATAAGTTTATTCCGCAAATAGACTTATTTAAGATTTGGCATTTTGATAATAACGCTAGACGTACAAGTCTTAAAGATTTGGAAATTCAAATGAGAATGGAGAATGTAGAAGAGATGCCATTACATCATACTCATTGGTGTAAACCAGGAGATGAAGATCTTATTCTCGGATATAATAAGAATGATGTATGGGCTACTTTCCTATTCTTAAAGGCTACTCTTGGTAAAACAGAATATTCTCTATATAAAGGTAAGAATAAAATTGAATTAAGACAAAAACTGAAACAAAAATTTAAGATTCCTTGCCTAAATTATCCTGATGTAAAGATTGGTGAACAGCTAATGCTTAAATTGTATGCTGATGCTACAGGTAGATCTTTATGGGATATTAAGAAAAAAGGAGGAACTCCTAGAGGAGAGATTAGATTAGCAGAATGTATTCCACATTGGGCTAACTTCAAAACAAAGGAGTTTAATCAAATTAAGACGAAATTTCAAAACACTATAATAACTGATATTAAAGGTTCTTTCTCTGCTTCTGTCATATTTCATGGTTGTAAAATGGACTATGGTACTGGAGGATTACATTCCTGTATTAAGTCTGGAGTATATCAATCTGATGATTATTGGATGATTCTTGATGAAGATGTAGGTTCTCTATATCCATCTTTGGCTATTCAATTAGGACTTTATCCTGAACATTTTGGAACACAATTTTCTAAGATATATGATGAGGATATAGTATCTGTAAGATTAGCTGAGAAGAAAAAGCCGAAGAAAGAAAGAGATATGGTTATTATGGAAGGATATAAGTTGGCAGCAAATGGTATATATGGTAAGAGTGGAGAAGATACTTCTCCATTATATGATCCACTTTATACTATGAAAACTACTATTGGTGGTCAAATGTTTATATCCTTATGGACTGAAAAATTAGTTGAGGCTATTCCTGAAATAAGGTTTATTCAGCATAATACTGATGGTGTTACTTATCTACTTCCAAGAAAAGATTTAGAGAAAGCAAAAGCCGTTGGAGAAGAAATGACTCGTCTTACTGGACTTTATATAGAAGATAATGTCTATACTAAGTTTGTAGTGAGGGACGTAAAATATTTGCGTCGTAACCTCGTGAATTGCTGGAAGCCTAAAGCTTGAGTTGTGAAACTAAATGTATGGTAATCAGCAGCCAAGCCTCTTATATAAGAGGAAGGTTCAGAGACTATCGAAAAACAATAATTTTTATTGAATTGAGTAGAGTACACTTAAATATTTGAGTGGAAGCGCGAGGTATTATTTATTTTAATAATTATTTGGAATTTTAATAACATAGTCATATATTTATATAGTTATTAATTAATTATATAGTATATGAAAATAATAAAGGAAAATTGCAACTGTCCTGGAATTTATGTTATTAAAAATTCCATTAATGGTAAGATTTATGTTGGAAAGTCAAAAAATTGTTATAAAAGACTTCATCAACATTTAACAGATATCAGAATAGATAATAGAAATTATAATGAAAATTGTCATTTATTAAATGCATTTAAGAAGTACGGTGAAGATAATTTTGAATATTATTTAGTTGAAAAATTTGACCAATCTGATGAGAATCTAGAGAAAATTTTATCTGAAAGAGAATTATATTGGATGAAGGAACTTGACTCTCTAAATAGAGAGAAAGGTTATAATTTAAGATATGATTCTCAAGGTAAATGTTTCTGTTCAGAAGAGACGAAAAAGAAAGTTTCAGAAAGAGCTAAGAAAGATTGGGAAAACGGAAGTCATGTTAATCACTCTGATAAATTAAAAGAATATTGGAAGGATAATGATGAACGTAAAAAACAACAAAGTGAATTAATGTCAAAGATTAAAACTAAATATTCATACATTATATATGATCCTTCTGGTAAATTAATTACAGAAAATGGAACAATCGAGACATTAAAAAAATTAGGTCTTGATAAATCTGCTTATAGTGCTTTTAGTAAAAGAAAATCTGATGATGTTATTACCAAAAAATATAGAGTTATTAGAGTAAATAATAAAGATATAGTCCAATCCCCAGAGAAATCTGAGACAAATTGAAATAATTACTTGGCTGTTTATGAGAATGGAGATTGTAAATATAAAGGATGTTTTGAAATAGATAAAGAATATCATAAAGATCCTTCTATGAGAATTGTTCCTCTCGCTTTAAAAGAGTATTTTATAAATAATATTCCTATTGAAGAGACAATTAAAAATCATAAGGATGTATTTGATTTCTGTTTAAGGTTAAAGACTAACTCTAGTTGTACACCAACATTTACTTATTTAGATAAAGAGTGTCAATGTACTAAAGTATTAAAATTAGCTAGAACAACCAGATATTATATATCTAATTCTGGAGGAGTTCTTACTAAAGTATTTGATGATGGAAGAGAAACTGGAGTAAATATTGGATTTTCTGCTACATTATTTAATAAATATGTAGAGAAACCAATAGAAGATTATAATCTTAATTATCAATTTTATATAAGAGAAGCCAATAAAATTAAAGATGCTGTTGTCGATAGACAATTAAGTTTATTTGACGATTTTTAACTTTTATATTTTAAAATAAATAGTTATATTTATGAGTTGGGAAACTAACTTAATGGTTCATCTTCGTTATAATCGAAAAAGTTATCAATCTAAGTATGAGGTTGAAAGAGACCTTGAAGATGTTAATGATATGATTAAATATCATTCAAATAAACTTCATAATCTTGCAATTATGACTGAACCAAAGAAATTCATTGATGAGGAGTATGATCCTCTTCAATGGATTTCAAACGAAGTAAAAGATTCATTAGAAGAATTAGAAGAATATTATGTAGATAAATATAAACTTGAAATGCTTCTAGAATATTGGGATAAGTGTCATACAAAAGATGATGAACCTATTCATGCTCCAGAAGGTGTTGGATGGGATGATGCTTATATAGATGGTGATTTTATTCTTACTAAAGAAGAAAAAGAAAAACAAAAGCAAGAACTTGGATTAAAATGAATGGTTTTGTAAGTTTTGATTTGAAAAATGGAAGTGACTTTATACGTCTTGGAATAATGAATATTTTATCAGCACTCGAAAATAATGAAATCAAAACAATAAATCTAGGTGATACTGTAAAATATTCTATTATTATAAAATGTTTAGAAGAAAGAGGTTATCATCACACAGACCAATATGATTACTTCTCTAATACTTCTGAATTTTATGATTATTGGGAATTTCCAAATGATAAAAGCAAATGTATTTGTATAGAAGGTTCCGTTTTAGATAATAGACCAACAATAATTTCAATTCAAAGTTATATATGAAACATAAATTTACTATTGACAGAAAGGTAGTTACTTGGCTTTCTGAATTATATGAAGTAGATTCTGATAAACCTTTTCAAGATGTTGTAAATCAAGCCTTAGATTATGAAATTGATCCAACATACACTGAATTAGATTACGATTATATTGATTATCTTGATGACTATGAGGTAAAAGATAGTAATCATAAATTAGTAGACTGTAATGTATCAGATGATGTATATCATGTATTCTGGGTATCTGATTATAAAGGTGGACACATTCATCAAAAAGTTAATCTATCTTTAAGAGATACTATAGATTTACTTCTAGATTATATGTCTGAAGATGAATATGATTATGTTGTAGCTAATCTAGGTAAAGTTCCTAATGATAAAATAAAAGATGTCTTTAATAAGGTTGTTAATGAAGGAGACAATACTTATGCATTTGATTATAGATCTAAATTTAGTTTTTATAAATCAACAGTTAATGGACCACTTGTAAAATGTAATCCTGTTGATGAATATAGATTTATTACTGAACTTAAAGCATTGATTAAAGAGTATGAAGCTAACTAATTTTATTTTCTTGCATTTAGTAGATGAAGATTACTTACTAGATTGTGCTATTGATGGTTTTTTCGGAGAAGACAGTCCTTATTATCATGTATTTGAAAATATAGACTTTGATAGTGATTCTATTTATGAAGATTTAAGAGATGCTATTGGTAAATGGGCTACCAACAATAAAGTAGAGATTCAATCTACTGAATTAACAGGATGTGATTTAGATGAAAGATCGATAAGTTATAGAATGGTATTCTCTATGAATGGTCACTATTATGCTTTCTACTATTATTATAGTGATTATGAAGGCTATTATTGTGATGAAATAGACCAGGAAATAGATGAGGTATTTCCCGTAGAGAAGACTGTTATTTTCTATGAGCCTAAGAAAAATGGATGAAATAGACGAACTATTAACTAAAAGTGAAGAATTTCAGGTAACTGTTAGTATTTCAATGAGTAAGACTCTAACAGTAAAAGTGCCTAATCCTGGTCACTGGGAAGGAGATAAATTTATATCAGAGAAATCTCCAATAACAGAAAAAGACGTAAGATTAGAGCACTATTTACCTGATGAAATATTAGATATTATTTCAAAAGGACGAAAGATAGACCAATTAATGGTAAATGATTCCAAAGATTGGATTGTTGATGAACTTGTAGTAACTGAAGAATGAAATTAATTAATCCTTCTTTTGAAGTATGGGAACAGGCTCCTGGATATGAAGGAGCTTTAAAACAAATTGAGAAAGTAGGTAGAGTATGTTATAAAAGTGAAAATAAAATAACAGAAAATTCCTATGAAAAGTTTGTAGAAGATCTTATGGAAAAAGGACATGGTGCAATGTTAGAGCACGGAACACTCTATTTTGATATTCCACTTGGAAGTCCTTTCTATGATGAAGAATATATTGATAAAACAAGTATAATAAATAAGTTTGAAAAGAGTAAATATTCTAGAGTAGTAACTTATATGAGGAGATTCATTCACGAAGATGAACCTACCGTTGGTGTTGAACATTATGCTATAACAACTAATTATAGGGCTATTTGGGAATGTGGATTAGATAATGACGACATAAATTATATTCTCGAAAAGTATTTATGCGAAGTTCCGAATGACAAGCACATCAAACGTATGACCGTACACTTTACTTGTGATTGTGGTGTAGCAAGAGAGTTTTTAAGACATCGTGTATTTAGTATGGCGCAGGAGTCTACTAGATATTGTAACTACTCCAAGAACAAGTTTGATGGTCAATTAGTTTTCATTAAACCAAACAATTGGACTAATCTTAATGAAGGCTATTATGAATTAACATTTAAAGAGAATGGTCATGAAATTATCCACGGAGATGGATATATTAGGGATATTACAGAAGAAGGTTTTGATAAAGAATCTGCTTTCTTATATGCTTGTTTGAAAGATGAAACTATTTATATGAGACTTACTGAAGGATTCAAATGTCAAGCTCAAGAAGCAAGAGAAGTTCTTCCATTAGCACTAAAGACAGAAATTTGTATGACTGGATTTATGGATGATTGGGATCACTTCTTTAGTTTAAGAGCAAGGGGAACAACAGGAAAGCCTCATCCTCAAGCTAAAGAGTTAGCTGAGCCACTTATGAATTTAGTAAATGAAAGTTTGGCTTAATGATTTAAAACCAGGAGATAAATTCTGGGTATGTGATTGGACGGGTCCACGAGAAGTAGAAATCGTGGGCCCAGATAATGATCCATCTTTTAAAATGAAAAGATATAAACTAAGTGATGGTTTCTCAACATTTGTTAATCATTATGTGTTTACTGCTAAAGAGGAAGCTATTGATGATTTTCTACCTAAATTGAGATCACAGCTTGAAAAGTTAGAGAAAGGATTAGTAAACATCCAAACTGAGATAAAAATGTGTAAAGAACAAATTGCTAATTACGAGAAATGTTTAAATTAAAAAAATATATAGAAAGTACTATACTTTGTATACGTTTTCCTTTTCTCTATCCTCGTAATAGATTTACAGGTCTTCATTACAATAATTGGAGAATAGTAGAGTTTCATCGTAAGTGGTGGAAACATACTGAAGACAGTTTTATTCTTCATATAACTGACGATAAGAAGAAGCCTCTTATTGGTTATGGAGAAGTTGATGGTAATCTTTATACTCTTAGAGTTAAAAATGATTGTCTAGAAGTATGTGATGAACATCATCGTCCTTGGTTATCTATTCCGATTTCTAACTATGGTAAAGGTAAAGTAATCCGAACAGGTTGGGAAAATAAAAGAGTTCCATATTTAGTTGTTGAAGATTGGGAAGATAATCCTGATGCTAATCACTTTATAGAAGTAACACATGCAAAATGGTTACAAAGATATATAAAGTTTTTAGATTGGATTAATGATTATCCATTACAACTTTTCCATTGTATTCCTAGTCACACAGAACTTGATGCGATGGATACTGGATGGAGAAAAGCTTTTGGTATGCAAATATGTAAAGAGATACGTGCAGCTTTGCTAAGTCATGGTTGGAAGTATCTCTTTAAATATAGAATAATGCAGATCAAAGAAAAATTCGGAGAACTTAGATGGTACGATGAATTTAGTACTCAAGATGTACAGGACATCATTAGTAAGTATGAAGATATTTCTAGACATACTTGTATAGTATGTGGTAAACCAGCTACGAAGATGAGTAAAGGTTGGATTTGTCCTTATTGTGATGAACATATTGGTGATAGAAAATATACTGAAATATGAAAATTATTGCCGCAAGTGATTTTCACGGAACATTATTAGAATATCAATGGGAATGTGATATTTTTTGTATCTGTGGAGATGTGTTTCCATTAAATATACAATGGAAAAAGAATAAGTGTGAGAAATGGTTAAGGAATGTATTTATTCCTTGGACCAATACGTTGAAGTGTAAATATGTATTATTAATTGCTGGTAATCATGATTTCTTTTTTGAGAAAAGTCTTATTAAGGATATATCTGAAATATTCAGGGGTACTAAAATAACATATTTAGAAAACTCTGGAATTACAATAGATGGTGTAAGTTTCTATGGAACTCCTTATTGTCATGAATTTGGTAATTGGGCATTTATGAGACCTGATGATAGATTAAAAGATATGTTCAAAGAAATACCAGAGAATTTAGATGTTTTACTTACTCACGATGCTCCATATGGATGTAGTGATATATGCTTAGAACATACTCCTTGGAATAAAGGAGATCATTTAGGATGTATTCCTTTAAGAGAAGAAGTAGAAAGATCTCAACCAAAATATATGTTACATGGACATTTACATTCTTCTGATCATGAGCAACAACTTTTAGGTAATACTAAAGTATATAATGTGAGTTTACTTAACGAGATATATGAACCAGCATACGAATATTTAACATTAGAATTATGATAAACATTGACGAATTAATACAAAACACATTAAAGTATCTTTCAGCTGCTAAAGCTAAGAATGAGGATACAGAGGCAGCCGTATTAGAGAATAAATTAAAAGCTTATAGAAATGTAAAAGCTGCTTTCATCAACTTTACTACAGCTAAAGATGCTAAAGTATTAGATGAAGCAGCTCAAATTAAAATAATCAAAAAATTGATTTCTCAAAATGAAGAATCACTATCCGCTTTCAAAGAGGCTCATAGAGACGATTTAATTTGTGAATCGATAGCAGAGATCGGAATACTAAAATCTTTAGTACCAGACGTCCCAGACATGTCTCAAATTGAAAAATGTTACCTAACTTGGAGGTATAATTCTTTGTCAGAAGATGAATATCCGAAAATTTCTAAAAAGAATATGGGTAATGCTATCAAAGCTATAAAAGAATCTCTTCCTATGGCAGATGGTAAGATGGTTAGCGATATAGTAAAGAAATATGTTGTATGATTATAGGAATATCTGGAAAAGCATTTGCTGGTAAGGATACATCAGCAGATATGCTTGATAAATTATATTTCCAAAGTAATATGACATATGAGTACTACGATAAAAATTTTAAAGAACGATATAAATCTTATTCTCCTATTACTATTGTACATTTCGCAGATGTTCTTAAAGAAACTGCAAAAGTAATGTGTAATTTATCTAATTATGATGTAACTACACAAGAAGGTAAAAAGAAGAACATCGAGTGGTTAGGAATTACAGTAAGAGAATTGCTTCAAAAATTAGGTACTTGTGTACGTAAGGAAATTGACAATGAATTTTGGATTAAATCGTTATTTGCTAATAATAATGATAATATTATAATAGCAGATGTTAGATTTCCAGAAGAAGTAAAAGCAATTAAAGATAGGGGTGGAATTGTTATTAGGATAAATCGTGATTTATCTGGTGTAAATAATCATATTAGTGAAATAGCATTAGATGATTATAAAGACTGGGATTATGTCATAGATAACAATGGAACATTAAAAGATTTATTTGAAAAACTAAGAGAGTTTAGTAAAAAATTTAAACTTAAATAATTAAAGGGCGGCTGGGGTGTAAAAACCTCAGTCGCCCTTTTTTTTTTAATTTTTTAATATGGTATTATGAACCAATTCCGTTCTATGTATCACGAACATACATTGCATATGAATCTTGCATAGATCTAGCTAATGCTTGTGAATTAACAATTGTTTTTCCAAGTGATTGCTGTCCAGTAACAAATTTATAAGCATCATTAGTAGTTCTAGATAACCATTTATATGCAGCAGGATTAGTGTTATTAGAAACATATTCAACCATAGGCCAAGGTCCTTTAAATTCATCAAAGCAAGTAGAAGAACCTTTATATAAGATTTCAATTGCAGCATTTACAGCTATGTTCTTTCCATCATCGTTCTTCTTATGATCTTTATATGCTGGATCAAGTACTAATTTGAATAATAGTGATAATAAAAGTGTTACAAGTAAATCACTAAATACTCTTCTTAGATTCATTTGCTGCATTGGATCATTCCAAATATCTTTTAATCCTTTACCTCCATTATGAACAATATCTCCAGCAATATCTCCAAGTGTTCTAAACACTCCTTGAACCATTAAAGGAACATTCTTTAGATATGGAATACCTGTTTTTTCAGTTGTTATTTCTCCATCTTCTGTTAACCAAAGAAGATTTCCATTTTCATCTTCAGCCTATCTCTTTTCGAATTGATAAGATGATTCTCTTCTCTTACCAAGATATACATCAACAAGACCATTCATCCAAGTAGAGAAAACACCAAACTGTGAACCAATTGCCATGTTCTCATACATAGCTTTAGTTGATTTATCATATGCACCATATATAGTATCTCCTAAAGCTTTTATAGATTCAATTTCTTGTCTAGTATATCCATCTGGAATATCTGCATCCAATGATTTTGGAATATTTAATCCAGGGTTTTCTTCATTAAGAGCATGAATTAAACTCAATTTTAAAGCTAATTGTCTGTTATATGCTTCCATATCACTTTTGTTATTGGAAGCTAACAAATCAAATCTCTTATCCATTCTCCAATTATACACTAATTGTCCATTTTCAACAGAATAAGCATCTTTAGAACCATCATGTTTTAGTTTAGCCATAAATAAAACCATTCTGTTTAAGAAGTCAGGTTTCTTTAATGTAGCATAAGCTAAGTTTGATGGATTTGTAATACCTTCTCTATTAGATTTATAACCTTCCTATTGTTGTTCACGGTTTACGTTAGAGATTAAATATTTTGCATTCATTTTGTCAAGTAAATCAACATCCATAGCTGAGTGAACGCCTTCACCAATTACATATTTATATCCCCACATAACATCACTAACATTAATATCAGTTCTAAATTTAAATGCAGAGCGCATTACATTTGAAATAAAACCACCAATAGTATCACGTACTGCTGCTACTGGACTTGCAGCAATATATGCCATTGTTACAGCTTTTCTTAATGGTTGTATTTTAGCTATAATTTCTTGAGAGCTTTCAGACATTATTGACTTATTGTAAACAGTAGTTGTTAAATATTTGTCAATATGTTCTATAATTTTATCAAACTTTTTGTCATCACCTTCACGAATACCTGTTAGTTTAAGATATAATAATATACCTCTTGATCTAACTAACATTTTATTCATTTCATCTGCTTGAATAGATTTAAAAGCATAGTCAATAACTAAGTTTTGAACATTCTTTTCAAAGAATAATAAATCTCCTCTAGCATTAGATAATATTCTTTGTCTAGCTGATTTAGAATCTGAAGCATCAAATGAACTTCTAGTTTGCATATTCTCCATATCTCTTGTTACAACATCTCTTTCTTCATCTGTCATAATTCCATCATACATTTCTTTAAAAAATGCTGTTGGGTTATGTACATATTGATCAACTCTACGCTTAAAGTCTCTAAAGTATGTTGATGGATTTGACCATTTTGATGATGGAGAAGCCTTTTCTAATGGAACTAAGAAAGCATCAATTCCTTTTGAATTAATATATTTCTGAAAATCTTTATCATTTTCTGATTCAAATATGAAGTGAGGATCATCCTTATAACGTAGTTTATTAATCATGAATAAAACTTTCTTTAAAAACTTACGTTCATGCTAATCAAGAACGGCTTTTGGATCATAAGGATTCTTAAATATTAAATCGCTATCAACATCTTCATATAAATTATCAAATAATGATACTTGATTACCAATTATCATATTCTATGCTTTACCATATCCTTTATATTCATAAAATTCTATACAAGCATTATTAAAATCTGAAATAACAGGATCAAGTTTATATGATGTATTATTTATAGCATCTTGTAATAATTTACTACAAATTCTTACCTAGCTGTTTTCCATATTTTGTGGACGTTGGAATGTACTATCAAATGTACTTAAATCAGATTCTTGTATTCTTATAACTCCACATAATCTATCAAGAGCAATTGATGCTTGAATTAATATCTAAGCACAAGCTGGAATTAAATTATTAGTTCCACCTCTTAGATATTTATTTGCTTCTTTTACAAGAGAATCTGGACTTAAAGCAACTTTATTTTGTTTAAGAATATTAGATACTTGATCTATTATTTCTTCAAGTCTTTTTATTTTTACGTCTACCGTTTTTGCTACAGATAAAGAATCTTGTGGTAAAGCTCCTAATGTATGAATTAATCCATCAAATGTATCTGATATATTTCCATCACTTTTATATCCAGTTCCAAAGAAATATTCAGCTAATGAAGTAAAGTCTTTTCCAATATTAGGATCATATGTTAAAATATCACTAAACTTTTGACATAATATATCAACATCTGATATATGTTCTGCTTCCTAGAAGTTATTTTTAATATTTAAACTAGCGTCTTTAGAATTTAATACTTGTCTAGCTTTTATAAAATTAGGAAGAACCTATGAAATTGGATATGATAAACCTTGAGTATTTGTACCAAGTCCACCAAGTACTTCTATTTCACCAAGTTTTACACCATCTCCAAGTGTTGGTAATAATTCATTTAATATAGCTAATCCACGCATTATTTGAATATTTCCACTTGTTGCATCAAGTAATTTGTGTCCTTGATTATCAGAAGCCTACATATCAGATAAATGATATCCAAGAATGTTGGTGTTTCTTCCAAATTTTCTCTTCTATTTAATATTTTCTGGAGAGATAATAACCATATTTATTTGTTTGGTATGTTTATTTTCAAACAATATAATATTTGCTCTAGTTAAATCGTCATTTTCAATTATCCTCCAATCATAATCAAATCTTATATTTCCATCATCGTCTATATTTTTCTTTGTATAGTATTTAGATAGAAATTCTGAAGCAAAAGAGTCTTGTAAATTAGCAAATCCGTAACGTCTTCC
>Ga0326512_10003310_pt1 | contig 11864 bp, 16 predicted proteins | sample 1_2617_0518_D_FD_203652 | JGI IMG/M metagenome (GOLD analysis project Ga0326512, IMG submission 203652) | Bovine rumen microbial communities from UC Davis, California, United States - 1_2617_0518 | ecosystem: Host-associated > Mammals > Digestive system > Stomach > Rumen | place: USA... | reverse complement strand
CCCGGGACTATGATATTTAAAGAATTTTAATCACGTCGTTTACGGCTTTTATTTGCCCGTGTAAGCCCTTTTATATAATAGAGGATAAAATAATCGCGCGCATGATCTCGAAGACCATACGCGCGATTTTTGGGAGTATTGCATAAACAATAGGGTAAGAGTTTGGGACTATTATACGAAGTTATAAAATTGTCTGTCAATATGTCTAATTTTCAACTATCATTAGATTGTATTTCGATGAAAGGGGGTGTTATCTATGGCACAAAAGGGTAAATCTAAGTTAAGAGATCTTGGAACTAATCGCAATAAACAAGCAAAATCAAAAAGAGCACAACGCGCGGCGGAACGTGGCAACGTTCGCTTTTATAATGACCTGCGACTAAAGGAAAAAGCCGCAAATGAACGTATGCGACAACTTGAAAAGCGCGGCATTAACTCGCCTGCATATCAGTCAGTGCAGGCACAACTCGAGATCCTTGGCAAGCAGACCAAAGGAAACCGCGGGCGCAGGTTCTCAGAAACGGGCAAAGCTACATACAACGAAGCGGAACTCCTAAATAAAATCCTTGATAACTTCTTATATGAGCAATCAACATCAACAGTTAAAGGCGCGAGAGAATATCAAAAAGATGTTTGGGAGAGTGCCAACGCTAATAACAAGCTATCAGAAGCGGGCATTTCAAAAGACGATTGGCTTCACTTTTGGGAGTCAATGCCTGACAAAAAAGATAGAATGTACGGCAGTTCGCAGATTGTCGCAATGGTTAGAGCTTATTCAATTAAAAATAACAAGTTAGACGATCAAGACAAAATGACAGTCGAAGAAATAGCCGACGAGATCCAAAACAGTAAAAATCTAAAGAGCGCATACAAGGCACTAGGATTAAAGTATGACGAGGTTTCAAACGCTAGGATTAAGAGGACATAAATATGATTGATTCGTACGTCAAAACGAAAAACGGCAGGCAGGCAATCAAGGCGTATACAGTCGATGAAATGCAGTTACCTATAGTTAACTTTAAAATGCAGCAGAAAAACCACAAGATCACTAAATATGCAACTACTCATATATGCCTTGATACGGAAACAAGTCATACCGATAACGTTACGGCGTGGGTTTATCAATGGGCGGTAAAGTTCGGCGGTCTGTATGTCTACGGGCGCAGGCCGTCCGAAATTATCGATTTTCTAATCGCAGTCGCCGAACATTATCATTTAAGTAATGATAAGAAAATAGTTCTTTATATCCATAACGCTTCTTATGATATCCAATATTTAAAGTTATTTATACGCAGGTATGATCCGACCGCAAAATTTTTAGCGATTGATGCACATTCTATATTGCAAGTCGACTGTTTAGGCTTCAAGATCTTATGTAGTTATAAGCTAACTAACTTATCGCTAAATGCATTATCTGAAAACTATTCCGATTTATATACCAAAGCAGTCGGCGAAATAGATTATAACATAGTCAGGTATCAGGACAGCACTTTAACTGCATCAGATTGGTTTTATATGTTTTCAGACGTTGCAAGCCAAGACGACGGAATTAAAGGCTATTTGAAGATGCAAGGCTATAAATATGCGTATCAAGCGCCGATCACATCGACGGGGTTCGTGCGTGCCAATTGCAGAAAAGCCGCAAAAGCTGACGAAGATTGGCGCGACGAGTTTTTAGCGGGTGCGCTATCGCTTGAAAAATACGATTTATGTCGTCAATGTTTTATGGGCGGCGTCTGCATCGCGTCATTTGAGTATGCAGGCGTGACAGTTCGAAGCGATAAACTCAGACATAAAGACTTTACAAGTTCTTATCCTGCGCGTCAGGAGCTTGACTACTTTCCAACGGGCGCGGGATCATGGTATGGCGAAGTAGAAACCGAACAGGAATTAGAAGAACTATGCAATCAATATTGTTGTGTGTTTGTCCTGACACTTGACAACGTGCATATTAAAAGGGGCGTAACTGCGCCCTGCATTCCATCGTCTAAATGTATTCATAAAGAGAACGAGCTAAAACTAAATGGTAAGATCGTATACGCAGACACTTTAACTATTGTGGTCTGTGAACTCGATTACAAGTGGATAAAGCGCCAATATACGTATGACAATATTGGCGTTGATAAGATGCTAATATTCGAGCGTGGTGTTATGCCTGATTGGTTAAAGGCAGAAGTTTTCGAATATTTTAAAGGTAAATGCTCTTTGAAGGGCGTTAATGATCTGTTATACGCCAAAAGTAAGAACATGCTTAACGGCGTGTATGGCATGACCGCGACCGCTATAATTAGGGAATGTTACGAGCTTGATAATGATTGGATATTATCCAAGAAGACACTATCAGACGAAGACAGGCAATCAAAGCTAACAAAGTATTATAGATCATATAATAACTTTTTGCCATATCAGTATGCCATTTTCACGACCGCACACGCCCGAGATGCATTATATACCATGATTGAAGCGACGGGGACACCTTCAAAAGATCCTGAACACGATCTAACAAGCGTATACGAAAATTTTTTGTACTGCGATACCGATAGTGTATTTTATATCGAAACAGAATATAACAAGAAGACTATGGAAGCATACGCGCAGGAATGCCGTAGACGTGCCATAGATGCAGGTGCATACGTTGGCAATAAATATTTAGGTGAGCCGACCGACGAGCCGCCGCTAAAGGCATTTAGAGCTATACACAGTAAATGTTATGCCATGGAAGAATATAACAAGAAACATGATAGATTTGAACTAAATGTCGTAATCGCAGGAATACCGAAAAAAGCAACGAAGTGGATAAACGGCGAACCCGTAGAAATGACTAACGCGCAGGAACTCGGATCTATTGACAACCTGCATGACGGGTTTACATTTAAGCACTGCGGCGGCACTCGTTGCGTGTACAACGAGCGACCTATTGAAATAATAAACATCAACGGACATGAAACAGAACTTGCAAGCTCAGCAGTTATTGAAAACATAGAAAAAGAGATCAGCGACACAATGTATACAAACGGCGCAGACTATACGCCGCTTAAAATTATTCAAGAAAGTATTTGACATATGATATTTATATATTATATATTGAAGTCGGGGACACTAATTGCATAAATGAAAGGAGAACGATATGAGGATAATTGTATCAGGATTGGATTTATTACTAAAACGTGACGCGCTAAATGCAGGCGGGGAACTTGTTTGGCAGGACTTGGATAACGAAACCTGCGAAATTGTTTTCCCGGAAAACAACACCCTTTTCATTGACAACAGGTCAAATATTGTCAGCATTGACAATCCGAAAACAAAAGAGGGCGTACGCTTCAGTTTGGCATATTGCGAATACGTCAAAATAGTATAAGGGGGGCGGCAATGACAATCAAGGTTAATTCAAGCTATGAAACGGCAACGGGGTTTTTAATACCCCGTAGTCATACAAGCAAAGAAGCAGGCGCGAACTACATTATAGTTCAGATATTGGAAACGACTGCGGATCACTTCACAAACCACTATACCACAATGTCACTATCGGAGATCAAGAAAGCGCTAGGCGTACAGCCTAAAGAGAGGTTAATAATAACATGAAATATAAAATCATAGACGTTGACGGAAAGATAAGAAGTGCAGTTCTTAACAGGGACGGAAGCTTAAAAGTCTTTACCAGAAAAGAAGCTAAATTATATATCGAGCGTCATTCCTATAAGGGCATGTCGTTTCATTACGAAATGATACCAATTGATGAGGTAGAAAGATGAAACCACTTTTCGAGAAGTGCGAAATCTGCGGCAAATATAAAGATATTGACCACATGATCATGGTAGCAAACAGGGGGCGCGCAGTGCGTCATTACTGTTATGATTGTTATTCAAATACAACTAACAAAAAGGAGAAGAAATCATGAACACATCAAAAGCAAAGAAGTCAGGAACAAAGGAACAGACACAGGAACGTGAGTACATCGAGATAAGATCCCACGAGGTTTCTAATGTACGCGTTATAGAATCCAAGAACGGCGATCTTGTATTTTTCACTCTTAACTTGAACGGCGTTACTATATACAACTGCCGAGTTGCAACAGGTAAGAACGGCGACTTTATTAGTCTTCCTCAGTACAAGGGCAAAAACGGCACATATTACAACGTAGTTTATGCCGCAATATCTGACGAGGATTCAAAAAAGATCCTTGAAGAGATTCAGGCGGCTATTGACGCGGAATAATCAAATATTACGGGCGGCATTATTGCCGCCCATTTTAGAAAGGTGGGAAATATGGATCTTGAAGAGTTAATAATTACAATGCTTGACACGATAGAAGAAGCAGACGACACAGAAGCGGACGAAGTTGTATTTCGTTTCAATGAGAAGTTAATACACGAAGTCGCTGAAGCATATAGAGAAGTAGAAGAAATCGAAATATATTAAGGGGGTGTAATTATGGTTCTTGATCTATCATCATACAACGGCAAGGTTGACTTCGAGAAAGTAAACAAAGCGGCAAACATTGAGCGCGTTATACTTCGCGGCACGACTAGAAACGGGAACATTGATACAAGGTTTATCGAGCACTTAAACGGCGCTATGAAGTCACTTCCTGACAAGTGCATAATTGATGTTTATAAGTTCTCTTATGCAAGGACATACGCCAACGCCGCGCTTGAATGTGCACAGCTACTCGAAACATTGAACGGCGCAGGTGCATTGACATTTATAGAACATATCTGGTTAGATCTTGAGCCGTTCGACGATAAAAGTCATACTACTCAGGAATGCGCCGAGATCATAGCCGCATATAGTAATGTTTGTAAAGTATATAACAAGCCGCTTGGTATTTACTGCAATTATTCTTACGCAAAGAATATACTCCCAAAATGGGCGGCAACGCTTCCCTTATGGCTTGCACGTTGGACAAGCGGCGAAATGGGTAACGTCGCACCATTTAAGCCCGTATTATGGCAGTACACCAGCAAGGGCAAAGTTGAAGGCATAAGCGGCAACGTGGATCTATCGAGGAGTTTATAATATGAACATATACACAAAAGAGGGTTGGATTGATGCGCCGCACATTGAAGAGATAGCCGACAGGAATAACCTATCTTTTATCGTGATTATTGGTAAAAGACAGGTTGGCAAAACTTACGGCGTTCTTAAACTCATGCTTGACGAAGATAAGCGTTTTATACTCCTTCGAGGTATGAAAACCGAAATGGAAGTAGTAAAAAAGAAAAGTCCGTTTAATAAGATTGCAGGATATCAGAATAAAATCGACATTGAAACGGACACGGAATACACTTCCAATATTGTGCGCTATGATTCCGACGAAGACGGGAACGACATTCGAACCGATATAGGAATGTTGGCGGCACTTTCTTCTATTGCAAGAATCAGGGGTTTTGATGGTGACGAATATACCGACGTCGTTTATGACGAGTTTATCCCTGAAGAGCACTTGCTAAAAGTCAGACACGGCGGCGACGCATTCAATAATATGTACGTCACTGTATCAGGCAATAGAGAAATAGAAGGCAGACCGCCGCTTCGCGTTTGGCTACTCGCCAACTCGAATAACCTTGATAATGACATTCTAAAAGCCTTGCATATTACGGATATAGTCGAGCGCATGAGTCTGCGCGGAGAAGAATCACGAATGCTAAAAGAGCGCGGCATTTTAATATTATTGCCCGATTCAACAAAGATCATCGAAAAGAGATCCAAGGGCGCATTATATAGGGCGATTGGCGAAGATAGCAAATTTTCACGTATGAGCTTAAAAAACGAATTTGCTTACAATGATTATACAGACGTTGATAATAAGCCATTGAAGGAATACAAGCCAATTATCAGGGTCGCCGATACAGTCGTACACCTGCATAAAGACAATAAAACCCTATATATTACGGGCAATTATAAATGTCAGCCAAGACATCAGTATCCTGACACAGATTATGGACGCATGACATTTGTAAAAGATTATCCCGAAATAAAAGCGGCATACCTGCGCGGTAGGATCACTTTTCAAAACATGACAGTCAAAAATTCATTTTTAGACTACATAGACATACTATAAATATACTTTTCATGCTATTAATATCACGGAATTGTAAACCCCTAAAGTCACATTTAGGGGTTTATTTTTTGTATACAACTAAATTATAATCTAGTTGGGCGGTGTAATAGTGCATACGCATACCTCGGAAGGGTAGCACACAGTCGGCGGACTATAATATTACATCGCTTTTATTTATGTATAGTCCGCTTTTCACGGAAAGGAGATAACATGGACAGTGAACAGATTATCAAATTACTCGATGCAGGGTACACAAAAGCCGACATTGATAAAATGGAAGCTAAACCCGATCAGCAGGAAAGCGGATCACATGACGATACCGCAGGAACAGAAGGCGCAGGAAGTCCCGAAGACAAAAAAGAAAAAGAAGAAGTAAAGAAAGATTTGAGCGCGGACGAAGCTATTAAAGTGCTTACAGAAACAGTTAACAGCCTGACAGAAACAGTTAAAGCAATGCAGGCGAAGAATGTCGCAGGCGCAACAGGCGGCAAAACAGAAGCAAAAACAGTTGACGATGTAATGCAGTCTTTTATCGAAAATCTGTAAAGGGGGTGAAACGATGGATTTTAATACCATTATGCAAGCCGTTTCCAGTGTGGGTTTTCCTATTGTATGCTGCTGTGTGCTTTTTGTTCAAAATGATAAGCTAAGAAGCACCATAGAAGAAAATACAAAGGCGGTAACATCATTAAGAGATTATATTAAAAATAAAGAGGAGGATTAAAACATGTCAGTAAATACAATGACCTTCGAACAGTCTGCGGCATATTTAACCGCGCTTTACAAAGAAGCAACAGGACAGTTTCCATCTATTCAGATTGCAAACACAGCCGACTTTACAACAGTCGGAACTACACTCTTACAGGGCGGCGTTGATCCGATTATACGCGCACTCGGACAGGTTCTTGATAGAACAATCTTTTCAATGCGTGTATATAATAAAAAGTTCGAGGACATAACAGCCGATGAGATCAGATTCGGAGCGATCACAAGGAAAATCAACTTCCTTGATAACGATCTCGATGCGCAGGACGACAGGTTAGCTCTTGTAGACGGGCAGTCAATTGATCCCTACGTCGTAAAGAAGCCTAAAGTCTATTGCATGAATTACTACGGCGCAGAGGTTCATCAGGACTCTATAACAATTTTCCGCGATCAGCTTGAAAGTGCGCTGAAAGATCCAAACGAGTTTTCGCGTTTCCTTGCAGGTGTTATGACAAATATTGACAATAAGCATAAGCAGGTCGAAGAAGCAGACGTGCGCGGCGCGATTATCAACTTTATTACTGCCAAGTATGCGCATGACAGCGCCAACGCAATCAACGTATTGCAGGAATACAACAACGAAACAGGCGTAACCCTTACACCTGCAAACATGTTTGCACCTGCAAACTATGTAGAGTTTACAAGATGGCTTGCGGCATACATGCAGACACTTGTTGACAAGATGAGCGAGCGAACAATCAAGTATCATATGAACATCACAGGCAATGAAGTAATGAGATTTACAGACGGGAAGAATCTCAAGAAGTACATATCTGATAAGGTTCTTAATAACATTACTGCCGTAGCGCAGTCAGTGACATATAACGCCGACAAGATATCAAACATTGCCGAAGGCGCAAAAAAGCTTACTTTTTGGCAGGACATTAACGATCCTTACTCAGTAAAGGCAACGCCTGCATATCTTGACGTTTCAAATGGACAGATTGCGACCGATTCAAGCGCCGTTACAGTTGAAAATATTATCGGTATACTTTTTGATCGTGACGCGCTCGGTCTTGTAAAGAGATCTACTTGGAGCGGCGCAACTCCATTTAACCCAAGGGGCGGTTATTATAACATCTATTATCACTGGACTAACACAGTCTGGAACTCATTCGATGAAAATTTTGTACTGCTTTATGCAGGAACAGTCACACCATAATAAAAGGGGGGTAAGCTATGGCACATACCATTTATGCGGGCGTTGTATCTAAAAAGCGAAATAGTACGTTAGTGCCGTCATTGAGCACAACCTTCGATGTCGTGCTCAAAACCCCCACTTCATTACATACGCCAACATTTACAATCAACGCGGCAACATTCCCATATAACTATCTAAAGTGGGACGAACGATATTACTTTGTAACGGACGTTACAAGCGTACATTATGGATTGTTTGAGGTTTCCGCAGTTGTTGACGTATTGGCTACATATCGAAGTCAGATTTTAGCTTCTACGCAGTTCGTATCATATTCAAGTTTGCACGGCGCAACGTGGCTACCTGATACAAGAATCCCGATTACTAAGAATACTCATATCGCTAAAAATACTGCAAATCTTGACTTTGCATCTACAACGGGCGCGTATGTTTTATCGGTTGTTGGTCAGTCAGGCGTTGACACTTACACAGTATCGCGTTCAGCTATATCTTCAATTATTGCAGATTTGCAGGATTGGTGCGATACAGACGTCGACGCATTAATCGAACAGATTGACCCAACGTCGCCTGAAACCGCGATCGCTTCACTTGCTGAAATTAATGCGCAAGTTGGTTTAGTCGGTAATGCTTACGAGGTTGCAGTACAATGTATACGTTCGTGTCATTGGGTGCCGTTTAGCAGGACACTAATTGACGGCGCAGACGGTACAATTTACCTCGGCGAATACAATACACATCAAACGGGTAATAAAATTATCAACCGCGTTACGGGTAACGTCGCTATCTCGTTGCCGTGGCATTTTAGCGATTGGCGTCGTGCTTACTCCGAGAAAATGTACTTATATTTGCCGTTTGTCGGTTGTACTTCCCTAAATGTTGACGAGCTTATTAATTTAACTTCGATTGATATTAAGTATTCTATAAGTCCGGGTGATGGACAAGTATGCTATGAAGTGAAGACAGGCGACCATATTATAGGAACATTCGGCGGTAACTGCAAAATGGAAGTGCCGATTGGTATTAATCAGGCTTCGTCATATGGTGACATTGTAACGACATTACTGCAAGGCGCTGAAAAAACAGTCGCAAGCGGCGTTAAAACCGCCGAACTTGCGGGACAGTTAAATGCATTCGGATCAGTCGCGTCAACCGCGCAAACGGGCTTTAATGCGTTCAATATGGTTTATAACACTATGGACGTTGCGTTATCGACCAATTTAAGCACAATTGGCGGTATCGGCGGCGGCGCAGGCGCAGGACTTGACTTGACGGCGGCAGTTATTAGCGTTGCAAACGATACAGTAATTGAACCTGCCGTAATGACCGCTACAATGGGACAGCCGACAATGAAGCCCGTACAGCTTGGATCACTACACGGCTATTGTCAATGTGCTAACGCGCACGTTGCCGCGCCTGCGGAATTGCAGGAACTTAACGAAATCGACATGTATTTAAATAGCGGCTTTTATATCGAATAAAGGGGGTTTTGTATGTACGGTATAAGCATACCTGCCGACTATGAAGGTTTAAACTTATATAATTCCATGCGAAGCGTAGCGGGCAGGGTTCAAAACGACGAAAATACTGCGTTTTATATGCGCGCACTATATCAGCGAGCGATTGCAGGAACAAAATTCGAACTGCCTGACGTTTGGTCAAGGGCGAAGCGTTATTTTCAAAACGTTCTTTTTTCCGAAGGTTTTATCGGGGTTGTAGATACTCCCAAGTATGGTGTTATACCGCAGATATGTACATTTAGCGGCTATGGTCTTTTCTTACAGCCAACTAATATTATCGTATCACAGCCGCTTGTACAGTTCGAAGGAACTATCGGCGAAAACTGCGAACTGATATTACTTTGCGGAGATTATCGCGGCATATGGGACATCGTAGAACATTATGCGATACGTTTATCGGTTGCTATTACTTCCCTTGATTGCGCGCTTATGAACGAACGTATTTCAATACTTGCCGCAGGTAAGTCAAAACAAGCGGCAGAAACGCTTAAATACCTATATGAATGTATCAGCGCAGGCGAGCCGTTCAAGGTATACGACAAGGCTATAAAGTCCGATGGACTTGACGATGACAACGAGCCAATATGGACATTTTCGCAGGACGTAGCAAGTCAATACATATCTGATAAACTGCTTGCAGACATTGACACTATATTAAGACAGTTCGACCGCGAAATCGGTATCGCGGCAGTTGGAGAGAAAAAAGAACGCATGATAACCGACGAAGTGGCAACACAGAACGAGGATTCATGTGCAAGAGCTTCGACATGGTTCGAGAGTTTGTCGGATTCTTTTGACAATGTTAACAGGCTTTTTCCTGATCTTGGATTAAGCTTTACAATGAAGTACGGGGGTGAAGTGCATGAGTACGGCGAGTAGATTATCACTAATAGGCATGTATAACTACATGCCGACGCTTTTTGACGAACTGACATTACCTGACGGATATGATAAAGATACTTTTATCAATTCCCTGCTACTTGAACACGGCGAAAAATGCGTTATGTATTCTAATCCTGATTTTATGCGCGAAACAATTGGGGTATGGGCCAAAAAGTGGGAACTTGAACTTACTAAGATCTATGAAGCGTTAACAGCTAAGTATGATCCGATTTTCAATTATGACAGGTTCGAGGACATAGAAGACGGACGCACAAAACAACATACATCCAAGGTGTCAGGATCGCGAAAAACGACCGATAAGCCCGATTTTAGCGACAATATATCACTCAACAAAACAGACAACAGAACAAGCGGCGGAACGGAAACAGTTACAGCAAACGACACTAATGAGCATACAGTCAGCGCAGATAATTCGAGCGCATATCAGGCAGACAGCAAAGATATGATTATCAATAACGACCATACAACTACAAGTAATACTGATAATCAGACTGTTAACGCTTCGAATAATAGGCACGTTCAAGGTACTACGCAGGATCTAAACGAAACGACTGGAACAGACACGAGTGACAGCGAGAGCGAAAACAATAAACATACTGCGCACATATATGGTAATGTCGGCGTCACCACATCGGCGCAAATGGTCACAGAAGTAATTAAGCAAAGATTTTCTATAAATCTATATGGAACTGCAATACGTCTTTTCGCTAACGAGCTGTTAATCGGCATCTATTAAGGGGGTGAATGTATGTCTTTTTTCAACGAATATCCATACAGAAATATTACCGATTTAAATTTAGATTGGCTTATCAAGGCAATCAGGACACTACGTCATGACGTAGATGATTTTGTTACAATGAACGCTATAAAGTACGCCGACCCTATCGATTGGAGTATTACATCACAGTACGAAAAGAATACAGTTGTAATTGACGCATCAACGGGGGTTGCTTACTTATCAGTTGCGGCAGTACCAGCAGGCGTTAACATAACGCGCCCTGAATATTGGACTGTTATATTTGACTTATCACGCTTCCTGACAGCAGGTGTAAGCAATCTTGCAGACTCATACGAATCAAATTTAACATATAACGCAACAGTTGAAACAGCCGTAGGCGGTTGGGTTATGTGGAACGGCACGTTATACGAAGCATTGAACAACATTCATATTGGTGATAGATACGTGCCCAACGGCAATATTAAAAAGACAACAGTCGAAGGCTTCGTTTCAAGGGTTGTTACTGCAATCAATACAGAAATACAAAACCGCATTACCGCGGACGGAACTTTGCAGGATCATATTGCCGCAGAAGCTCAGGCAAGGCAGGACGCAGATACAGCTTTACAGCAGAATATTGACAATGAAGTGCAGGCAAGGCAGGACGCCGACACTACTTTACAGCAGAACATTGCCGCAGAAGCTCAGGCAAGGCAGGACGCAGATACAGCTTTACAGCAG
>Ga0326512_10003309_pt1 | contig 11866 bp, 18 predicted proteins | sample 1_2617_0518_D_FD_203652 | JGI IMG/M metagenome (GOLD analysis project Ga0326512, IMG submission 203652) | Bovine rumen microbial communities from UC Davis, California, United States - 1_2617_0518 | ecosystem: Host-associated > Mammals > Digestive system > Stomach > Rumen | place: USA... | reverse complement strand
GTTCCCACCGCACCCGCCATCCAGACGGACGGTTTGACATACAATCCCACACCGCGAGTCCTGGTGGTCATGGGGGCTGACACAGATACGTTATCCATAATCGCGCCCGGATTTACGCCCAGCCGATCCGGCGGGATTGGCGCGGGGCAGGGTGTGGTACTGAGAAAGAATACCGGCGCGACCACTGGCGCGGGCGCTGTGAACGTGACCATCTCCGATCCCTACGGAGCATCCGCTTCTGCACCAGCGTCGTGGGAATTTTCCGTACCTGCGTGGACAGACAATCCTGTGACCGCCGGAACCACGCTTATAAAAGCTGTGCATATCAACGAGCTCCGTGCCGCTTTTGATGTGGTGTGCGATTATTATGGCATAGATCGCACCGAATGGGGGTCTGATGTAATTGCCGGGGTAACGTCCAGCGCTTTGTTTCCCAGCCATGCACAGCAATTGCAGGACACCGCCCGCCGCATCGCGAACTACATCAATAGTTTTGATGCGAACAGCACCGCAAATAACGTGGTGCTTCCCGCGTTTACGAACCCGAATATCGCTAAGGCCGCGGTTATCAATGAGCTAAGGCAATGTGTAACGCTGCTATAATTTGGAGGATTAAAAATGGATAACGTAATCAAAGCGTATTTCTATTCTGGCAATATTGCCCGCACAAATACGGTATTTCAGTATAACCGCGGCATGATCCTCAAATTTATGGACGTGGATCTTCCGGCCACCTATCGCGTGGATTTTGCAAACAGCCTGACGGGCCAAAGCAAGACATGTGTGGGAACTGCTGACGGCGTGATCGTACCACTTGAAATGATGGCAAAAGGGTGCACTGTGTATGCCTGGGCCGTCATCGCAAACGAGGACTCCACCGTCACGGAATATCAAGCCATGATTCCCATCTCTCCCCGGGCGGAGCCCACCGATGAAGCGCCGAACCCTGAGCAGCAGCAGGTGATCGATCAGCTGATCGCCGCCATGAATCAGGCCGTGGAGCAGACGGGCGCGGACGTGGAAAGCGCGGATGCCGCTGCGGCTGCCGCTGCTGCCAGCGCTCAGGACGCTGCTGCGTCCGAAGCCGCCGCCTCTGCCAGCGAACAGGCGGCGAAGGCCTCCGAGACCGCCGCTGCCGGGTCCGCGTCCAGCGCATCCGCCGACGCCGCCACGGCATCGTCTGCCGCCAGCACCGCCACCCAGCAGGCGGGCATCGCTACCTCCGGGGCCGAGGCGGCCGCCCAGAAGGCCGCCGACGCGGCTGCCAGCGAACAGGCAGCCGCGTCCTCTGAGACGGCTGCCGCCGGATCCGCGTCCAGCGCATCCGCCGATGCCGCCACGGCAGCGTCTGCCGCCAGCACCGCCACCCAGCAGGCGGGCATCGCCACCTCCGGGGCCGAGACGGCCACCCAGAAGGCCGCCGACGCGGCTGCCAGCGCCCAGGATGCCGCGTCCTCCGAGACGGCTGCCGCCGGGTCCGTCGCAGCTGCCGCGACCTCTGAAACCAACGCTGGTGCCGCCGCAACCGCCGCGCAAACGGCCAAGGCCGCCGCCGAGGCAGCCGCCCAGTCCGTCAGCGAATCCGCCGCGCAGATAGAAACGAACAAGGAGGATATCGCTGACTTAAAGAGCGCTTTTACAGAGTGTATAGCGTCGAGCGCTTTGTGCAACAGAGGCTTTTCTCTATCTGGAACAGGCGCATATGTTAACAGTACAGTTTTTGAAACATCTGATGTAGAAGAGGGTAAAAAGTATACGCTATCCATTGACAGCGTATCTGGCGCTACGGCCCAAAGTGCTTATGGATACCTTCAAGCCTTTGATGCTTCAGACACAATGCTCGGACAGGCCGGTTTGGGTGTTACGGCACCGATTAAAACCACGTTGACAGCACCGGTAGGGACTAAAAAACTGAAGATTTACCTTGTGGCCGCAAGCGGAACAGCACTGCCTACAGGAACCGCCGTATTCAGCGGCGTTAAGCTGTATGAAGGTGATTCCATTGTTTATAGTTATAAAGATGATATTAAATATGATCGTCTTGCTGACGTTGAGACTGTAATTGATGCGTCAACGTCTGACAACTTGTTTTTTGGCGATTTTGAAAATGCAAATATCAGCACAATAACAGGGGTGTATACGCAACTTTCCAGTGGTGTATCATATGCGGCAGAGGAAGAATATATTCCTGTCGAAGCAAGTGGAACGTATGCTATCACTTGTATAACAAAGAGGGAATACGTCGCTTTTTATGTGTTTGAATATGACAGTTCAAAAACTTTCCTAACAAGTTCCAATTTTATGTTCCGTAAACAGGGGCATATAACTGTGTCTGCGAGCACTGCATATATTAGGATGCAGATATATGTTTATGGTGTACAGATCGCAGACCTTCTGCCATCCTTCACGGCAGTCACAAAAGGTTTAAGCATAGGATTGCTGACTAACGCAAAAACCATCGGTGCGGATGCACTGCCGCTTGGTGGGGTGGAGAGAGAAACCTTTAAACCTTCTGACAACCTGTTTACTGGGATGTATGTAAATGCAGCTATCAATAACAGCGGTGTGATTGGCATGAATAATGACACCACTAAAGGCTATAGTGCGGAAGCGGCATATATTCCGGTAAGCGCAAGTACAGATTACAGAGCCGTGTTTGATCGCAGAGATGTAGACTCAAACTTTTATATCAACAAATACGATGCAAGCGGCGCATATGTCAGTAAAAGCACTTTAACCATCCCAGCCGGAGCAACAAGTGCTGCGTTTACTACGGACTCAGATACCGGATATGTGCGGTTCCAGTGGTATGCGTCTGGGGTGGCATTTGATGACCTCACGCCCACACGATTTGCACTTTTTAAGACACATGCTTCACGCAACTATGTAAATCCATATTCCGTTGAGGTTGATGCCATTGACGCAAAGAAGCTGCTTGATGCTAATGCAAAAGCGTTAGTGCCTAATTATTATCATGTTGGCAAGTATCTGGATGGCAAGGTGGCCACAATCAGAAATTTGATTCGTGGGTGTTCATCAAATGGTGATATTTTTATATTCATCACGGATGAACATTGGTCGCAGAATGCACAGCACTCCCCGGCACTTATTAGGTATCTGTCTCAGGAATTAAACATTCCCAGGCTTTTCTCTGGTGGTGATATGGGGGAACCGAATGACTTCGGTTTCGCCGAAAGAATCAGAATGGCATATGACGCAGAAACCCATTATGTCATGGGGAACCATGACGTTCGATCTGATTCTAACATCTTATATTATGAATACGACATTATGAATAATGACCAGATCGGAAACGCAACACGCCATTATTACTATGTCGATAATGTTCAGCAAAAAATCCGTTATGTGGTGCTGTCAGCATATGAGTATGGTGAAGCAGTAGGATATGAAGCAGAACAGCTTGCATGGCTGACTGCCACCGCGCTGAATGTTGACGTTGGGTGGACTATAATCGTTTTTACTCATGTAACATACTTTATAAACTACAACACGGATGCTCTGGAGCAAGTCATCCCGCAGACGTATTTGGATGCACTTGATAATTACAGCGGTAACGGAACTATCGCTTGCATCATATCTGGTCATACGCACCGCGACAGGGTCACAGCGACCACGGGTGGCATCCCAATCGTAATCACAACTTGCGATAAATATGTGCCATATGTCATTGGTAGCGTTCAAGACCTGAACGTTACACGCGAACTTGGAACGATTACCGAACAGGCGTTTGACGTGGTTGTCCTCGATAAAACATCTAAAAAGCTAACGTTTGTAAGAATTGGAGCGCAAGCTCTCAACGGAGTGGGGGACAATCCCGGCACTGCTGTTGAATATCGTGAAGTAACATACGGAAGTTAAATGGACAATTTATTAGTAGAAGGTGCAAGAAAACTGTACGCTGATAATCTTTTTGAAACCGTCATGAGGTGCTATTGCGATGCAAACAAGGAATATCTGCAAAAGCAGATTCAGATTGCGTCTGAATACTTGACGGAAGAACAAAAAGAGGAACTTCGGCAGAAAGGGATTCTAACATAAATAACACCTTTAGTAAGCTCAGGAATTACTGGTAATACCGATAAATGGCAAAGAGGAAGGGCTACCTCAGTAGCCCCTCTCCTTGAGCCAGGGATCGAGAGCCTTGCGGATGGCAAACGATTTTTCACGTTCCTCGTCCTTGCAATACGCATCGAGGCGCTTGTACAGATCAGGAGGAAGGGACATGGAAAACTTGATGTGCTTATCCGGATTCGGTTCACCGAGCCGAGGCCGTCCACGGAGACTTTGCTTCTCATCCAAGCAAATCACCTCCGATGGCAGTATAACATAAATTCCAGCTTACTTAAAGATGCGTGTCCAAGAAATGGCGAAAGAGCTTGAAAATACTAAGGATTTCGGGCTCCAAAATTTCGCCTAACACCTTAAGTAAGCACAGGAGGCGAGGCCGTGACGCCATCGGAATTTGTTATCTGGGTCAACCGCAACGCTGCCCGCGTGACCCATTACGAAAAAGGCGGGGACGGCAGCGGGGACGGCGGGTGCGACTGCATCGGGCTGATCATTGGGGCCTGGCGCATGAGCGGCAACAAGTGGCCCTGGACGCATGGCAGCAACTACGCCGCTCGCTATCTCACCTGTGGCCTGGCAGCGGATCAGCCCCTGCGCCTGGGTGACCTGGTGTATAAAGCCAGATCGCCCGGCGAACCGGGTTATAGCCTGCCGTCCACTTACAAGGGGCATCACGACAAGCTGGACTATTACCATGTGGGCGTGGTCACTTGCGCGGATCCGCTGGAGATCACCCATTGTACCAGCGTGCCGGGCGGCATCAAACGCGATAACAAGCGCGGAAAGTGGAAATACAGTGGACAATTTAACAAACTGGATACCACAACGGAGGACACCATGAGCTACCAAGCCACCGTATACGCCAAGAACGGCAAGCCCGTGAAGCTGCGCGCCGAGCCCAGCGCCAACTGCTACAGCTACACCGAAATCAAAGTGGGCACCCTCGTCGAGGTCATCAACGAATATGGCGATTGGGCCTACATCGTCGTGGGCGCGCGCAAGGGCTACATGCAGCGCCAATTTCTGCGCGCCGCGGACGTGCCCATCCAGGATCCCTCCCACGATACCCCCGCGGAGGGCCAGGAAGCGTCCCAGGGCGGCCTGCTCTATCAGACCGTCCAGCAGGCCCGGGCACAGCTGGAAGCCGCCCAGCAAGGGCTCCAGGCCGCCCAGCAGGCCATTGACACCGCTCGTCTGCTTTTGAGTGACGCGGGATAAGGAGGATATTATGCAAAATCATATCTGGGATAAAATCGTCAAAATCGCCGCTGCCGTGGCCGGAGCTGTGGTTGGGGCATTGGGAGGCTGCGACGGGATGCTGCGAGTGCTGCTGGCGTTTATGGTGATCGATTATGCGTGCGGCTGGATCGTGGCCTGGATGGGCAAAAGCCCCAAGACTGAGGGGGGCAAGCTGGACAGTCGCGTGGGCTTTATCGGCATTGCCCGCAAGGGCCTCATGCTGCTGGTGGTGTGGATCGCCGTCATGCTGGACAGCGCCGCCGCCGATATGGGCATGGCTGACACCAGCCTTTTCCGCTCGCTGATCATCTGCTATTACATCGCCAATGAGGGCCTATCCATCATCGAGAACCTTAACCTGGCGGGCGTACCCTTCCCGCAATGGCTGCGCAACGCCCTGGAGCAGCTGAAGGACAGGAGCGAAAAGACGCCCATCACGGCGGATAAGCCGCCCGACGGCGAGCACAAATAACTATTTTTTATTAGCGTTCTCATTAGCAAATTAGATGTTCTAACATGTACTTAGATGCACTACCGCCCATTTTGCCATCCCCGGCAAAATGGGCGGTTTTTCTTTGATTTTAAAATAAAAACCGCCCGTTTGGGCGGCTTTGCTATGGTGGAGGTGAGGAGAATCGAACTCCTAAGCTATACCTTAACCAGCTTGAAAACTCTACGTTTTTTTGAATTCGTTAGCTTTTTATTAGCAATCAGCCCTTCAAAATAAGCGTTGATGGCCTGGTCTGCGGCTTTACGGGGAGCGTCGAATGTGTGGGTGTAAACAGTGTTCATCGTGTAGGGCGTTTTCCAGCCGCCGCGCTCCATAGCCACCTCTTTCTGAATGCCCAGCATGGCCATGGCGCTTGCGTTAAGGTGGCGGAGCTGGTGAAAGGTCATGTGGGGCAGGCCCGCGGCCTGGAGGGCGGCGTCAAAGCGTTTTTCGATCTGGCGGACAGACAGGGGGCAGATGACGTCGCCGGGCACCTGGTCGATGAGTTTTTCCAGGTAGGGCGGGAGATTAAAGGCGCGGGTGCGCTGCTCCTCTTTGCCGCCCTCTTTGCGGATGTCCTGGCCGTGGACGCGGACGACGGTGTCCACCACGAACAGCTGATGATTGAGCAGGCTCTTGGACTTGGTGAGGCCGCGGATCTCGCTCATGCTGAGGGACAGCCAGGCGGCCAGCAGGCAGGGCAGCTCGATTTCCGTGCCGGTGATGGCGGGGATCACCTGTTCCGGGGGCGGCAGACGCAGCACGCGGCGCTTGACCTCCGGGGCCACCACGCGGCCCAAGGTGACGCCGTTCTCCCGCAGCACGGCCCGGACGAAGCCCAGGGCGCTGTGGATGGTCTTTGCGCTGAGGGGCGCGCCGCGGCGGCTGGTACGCTGGCGCTCCTGGCTGACAGCCCGGCTGAGGGCGCGCTCATCGATGGCGGACATGCGCTGGCCCATGAGACCCTGGAAGTATTGCTTGCGTATTTTTTCGTAGCTCTCAATAGTGGTGGGGCTGCACACACCCCGGCGCATATCGATATAAGCGTCCATGGCCGCGCCCAGGGTGACGGAGGCGGGCTGCCGCCGGGCCTGGAGCACGCCGGTTTTGTAGGCCATGGCGCGGGCGCGGCATTTGGCCTCGGTGGGCTCGGTGATGGATATGCTGCGCCCATCCAGGCGGAGCTGGCAGAACCAGGAGCCGCTGGGCAGCTGGCGGATGGCGGGGAGCTTCATGCGCTCGCCGTCCGGGCTTTTTTCATGATGCTGTCTTTTCGCATGACTGAGCCTCCATATTTTATTTTGCAGATATATAACAATGCCCGCAGGGTTTGAGACCTTTTACCGCGGCCATGCGGCGGGTAGTTTTGCGCGTTCTGCGCCCGTGAATCTGGGGACAGGCAGGGCTGCGGTGGTAGTGCTCCGCACCTTTGATATAATATACCGCCGGATTGGATGGCACCTTGCCGGACAGGGCCATGAAGTGACGGACGGCCCACCAGATCAGTAGAATCGGGATGGCGAGAGTAAGCAAATTTGAAATCCACTCTGACATGCTTTTATCCTCCTTGTTTTTTCCCGTCACCGCGCAGGATGCGGGGATGATCGCAAACAATTGTGAGTGCGTGCAAATTTTGCACAAAACCGTTTACACGCCGTGCGAACCCCTGTTAAAATGAGGTAAACGGGAGGGGATCACGTTGGAAAAGGAACTGGTCGAAAAATTGGAGCAGTTGGGCACGGAGGATCTGCTGGCGCTGCGGGTGTACATGGACGCGGTGATGCGGGATTTTAACGTTTGCCAAGCAGATCAATGTACTGACGCACCAGCCGCTGCGCCTCCGGAGGCAGGCGGTCATAGTCCCGAATAACCGACGCGCGCAGGGGATCCACATGGATCTCCTGCGGTTTTTCTGTTTTTGGGGATTCGCCCATCAAATCGGCTGTCGTGCAGCCCAGCGCGACGGCCAGCATCTTGACCGTTTCCACGGACGGATTCTTCGTGGAGCGCTCAATGGCGCTCAGGGTGGCCTGCGCGATGCCTGCCATTTTTGCGAGGCCGTTCTGGCTTATATTGGCGGCTTCGCGCATGCGCTTGATATTATCGCCAACCGTGCTCATTATTGCCTCCATTCGATCAATCGGAAAAACTATAATTATAATAGCAGAAAATTATCGTTTTGGCTATTGACAATCAAACGAAACGGGATTATTATAGTTATCGAAATAGCACTAACACAGATTCGGACAGAAAGAGAGCTTATGAGAGTTACACTCCGAGAGATGCGCGACAAGCGTAACCTGACCCAGTCGGAGCTGGCCCGGCGGGCGTGCGTGCCCCAGGCCGTGATCAGCAACATCGAGACCGGGGACATCTCCGATCCGCGCATTAGTACCATGATCAAGCTGTGCGAGGCGCTGCACTGCGACGTGTATGATCTGCTGTGCCGCGAGGATAACCCCAGCCGTGACAGGGCGGGGTAAAGGGGGGAAGGGAGCATGACCAACTGCCCCAACTGCGGCGCGCCGGTGGACGTGGATCTGTGCGCGTGCCCCTATTGCGGCACCCCGTACCCGGAGGATGAAGGGATAGAAAGCGAGCTGCTGTTCGCGGATGACCGGGTGGTGCTGACGGTGAGAAGGCCGCCGCGGATCCCAACCAAGACGACACGATAAAGGAGCGACACCATGACCATTAAGGAATTGAAGAAGGGCGAGTTTTTCACCCGCAAGCCAATCGATAACCCCAAGGACAGACAGGTGTACGTGAAGGGCGACTATGACCGCGGCACCAGAAGCTACATCTGCACCCGGTTCGACGACATCTGCCGCAGCATCAGCCTGCCCGCCGACAAGCAGATCTACACCGACTTTGTGTTCTGAGGAGGCGGGAATATGAAAAGGATCACCATTACCTACCGCATGAGCAAGCCGGGCGAGGACGCAGAGAACTGCATCACCGTGCCCATGAGCGACGAGATGGCCGCGGGGATCGCAGCCTGGGACGCGGGCGAGACCAGCCGGGCGGCCCAGGCGGCATACAGTCACGCGGACATGCTGTGCTTTACCCTGGCGGAAATGGCAGGGTATCAGGAGGGGAGCTATCTGGGCAGCGAGCTGGCGGCCCAGCAGTATGAGGAGGTGGATATTTGATGTTCAAGGAGCTGATCAACAGCCTTTCCTTCATGTATTGCTTCACGGCCAGGAGCCGGGGGAAGCTGCAGCGGGAGGAGCTGGACGCCCTGCGGAAGGGCGCAAACGTGATGAGCACCCAGGCCCCGGCGGTGCTGGGCCAGGACGGGCAGCAGCTGACCGAGGAGGAGCGCCGGGATCTGGAAGAGGCCGAAATGATCGACAGCCACATTGAGGAAATGGTGGCGTGGCTGCTGACGGTGGACAACTTTTGATATGGATAAGCAGAAGCTGTATTTGTGCGACCCGCGCAAAAATCCCACGTGCCGGGGCACGGTGTGCTTTTACAACGGGCTGTTCGTGCATGCGTGCTATCTGACGCCGGATCCCGAGCGGGCGCTGACGGACGCCGAGGGGCTGCCCATCGCCCTGGCGGAGGACGGCTTCGCAAGCGAGATCCGGGCGGACAAGATGGAGGGCGAGCCCAGGCGGATGGATCATGTATTTGAGGAGGCGGGAAAATGCCGAGATTGAGGATGCCGCCGGAGCAGCAGGCGATATTTGACGATCTGCGGGACTTTGTGAACGACGCCCGGATGATCAACGCGCCACAGCTGGCGCGATATTGGGGGCGGGACGTGCGCTGCGTGCGGGACTGGCTGCGGGAGAACCGCCTGCCCCGGATCCCCATGGGCAACGGCTACGGCTACATGATACGGGACGTGAGCCGGGCCATGTATGTGGGCATGGAGAGCTGATCACCGCATAAGCGGTGGAGATAGAAAGGAGCATGAATATGGAACAAACGAAGTATCGGATCAGGGTGGAAATCATCGAGGGTGCGGAGATCACCGAGGACGAAATGCCGGATCAGCTGCTCCTGGATGGCATTGAGTGCGATGGCTTTGCGCTCCTGCTGATTAAAGGGCACACATCCGCCAGAATTGCATTGCAAGACATCACCGTCTGCGACATGGCTATGGCCATGAAAGGCGAGCCGAGTGTACAGGCCGCGGCAGAGATCGCAAAGATCCTGGAGCGAGTGGGAAAAGAGCGGATCCCCGATTTTTTGCAATCGCTGGCGAAAAAGCTCAAGGAAAGCAACTGACCCGCCCGGCTGGCCGCTGCCAGCCGCATGCCGCGGTCGTTTAAGGCAAGACGGGGCGCAATCCAGGCAGACGGGACAAGCACGCACGGGAAATTCCTCCAAATTTTTCCGCTGCGCCCCATGCCGGGCCATACCCGGCCCGCGGCACCACTCAGTATTGCGTAGCACAGCAATACTGGGCGTAATCCTCCCTTTATTTGATTGGCACCCGGGAAAGACCGGGCGCGGGGCCGCTTGATCAAAAATCTTGGTGACAACATGGATATTTGTGAAAGTGCCACGGCCCCGCGACATGCGGGCGCACAGTATGCCTGCCGGGGCCCAATGACCCGGCGGCCCGGGCGCACCTCCCGGGGCCCGCGCCAGGGCTTCCCACTTGAGCATGCTCCCTACGGCCTGGGAGCCGTCAGAAGCGGCCAGCGCAAGGCTGGCGTCAAAGCCTGCAACGAAAAAGTGGCCCTTTTATGGCGCTCGCCGCCTGCGTGAGAGAACCTTTTTAGAGAAAAAGGGGCGTGAAAGACAGGATGACAGCCGGGAACAGACCGGCAATGATGGCCCTGTTACTGCTTGGAGAAAGCGGGCGGCGGTGATGCCGCGGCATCGGTGATGATGCATGGTATCGGTGCAACTCCGAGGGGCCAGCCAGCACAGCGCACAACGCGCTGACTTGATCAACCAGCGCGAAGCTACCCGGGATAGCAGTATGTGGTAATAGCACCGGGGTTCACCGTGCGAGTGCGAGTGACCAACCGCAAGGCCCATTTAGCACGGTTTGCGGGGCAGCCGGGAGAGACCGGCATCGCGCCTATGATCCGTGGATTGCGGCCTGGCGCGTGACATCATAAATCCTGCCGTGTATCCACAGGCGGCATGAGATTTACAGCAAGACAGCCGGGAAAGACCGGCACGTAATCCCATGTAGGGGTTGGTATCCAAATACTCTGACGGCCCGGAAAGACGGGCGGCTCCGTCCGGGCGTGACGGCCCCGGCGCGACGATAAAGGCCGCGCTGGCAAGCGGCCCCGGACGGGGCGGGAGGTGACGATGGATAAGCTGGATCTGGGCAACGGCTGCACGGTGAGCCGGGTGGAGCACAGCGAGAAGGGCAAAAAGACGGCCTATTTGGTGCTGAGCTTCCTGAGCCGGGAGGTATGCCGGGTGCAGGTGGGCGGCATGAGCGACAGCGCCCTGCGCCTGCTGGGCAACTACATGGCCCTGGCCTACCTGTGCGGACGCCGGGACGGCGGGCTGGAGATGTGCCGGGCGGTGACCCGGACGGTGAACGATGTTGTGAGGGATATGCCCTCTCAGACATAAATTTTTTATGGAGGTTGAGTGGTATGGCACACACTCAAAATCTGCCCGGGCGCACGATCGAGGAGATCAGCGCGGACATCCGGGTGCATGCGCAGAACATGGCGCGCAGCTATATCATCATTGGCCGGGATCTGATCGAGGCCAAAGAGCTGCTGGGCCACGGCAAGTTTTTGCCCTGGCTGCGGGAGATGGGCTTCGGCGTATCGGCGGCGGACAAATGGATGAAGCTGGCGTCCGAGGTGGGCGCGGACAGCCCGCTGGCGGAGCTGCCGCCCACCAAGGTGATGGCTCTGCTGAGCCTGCCCGCCGGGGAGCGGGAAGCATTCGCGGAAGCGAACAATGTGGACAGCAAGAGCGCGGCGGAGATCAAACGGCTGATCGCCGAACGGGATCAGCTAAAGCGCGAGCGTGACGAAGCCCGGGAAAACTGGAACACCTACCAGGGAAGCGCGATCCATTGGAAACAGGAGGCGGACTACCGGGCCCAGCGCA
>Ga0326512_10003307_pt1 | contig 11868 bp, 22 predicted proteins | sample 1_2617_0518_D_FD_203652 | JGI IMG/M metagenome (GOLD analysis project Ga0326512, IMG submission 203652) | Bovine rumen microbial communities from UC Davis, California, United States - 1_2617_0518 | ecosystem: Host-associated > Mammals > Digestive system > Stomach > Rumen | place: USA... | reverse complement strand
CAAAGTAGGCAATACGGGATAAGCCAAGTTGATAGGTTACATTCTCAAATTTTCACATTGTCATTTTTTATCCAGGTTTCCATCTATCGGTTATATGGTTAATATGATTATTGAGGAGGCAGAATAGCATATAGACTGTTTACCCGTTCATAAATAAACGTGTAACCGTCTATGCGTCTCCGTTGAAGTGGTTTATTTTGATTTCCGCTTGCGCGTTCAGCTGGGTATAAAAAGAGCAGGCTCATTGTCCTGCTGCTGTGATAATGGAATTGAATTTTGGAATTTGAATTATTTAATTATAATATAACACATAAAAATATCTATTCAAGGGCAGATATTAAAAATGATGTGTTTTAGGTGCGCGGAAGCCGCATATAGGCGAGAAAAATTTTTTTCAGTATTGTGTTTTATCTTCGGGACTGCAAAATCTGAGTAATTTTTTTAATCTGCTGTTCGCAGTTTTTGACTTTTTGCTCACAACTTTTGACCCTGCTTGCAGCTATATTTAATCCTATTCCGGAAATTAAAGAGGCCATGCCACCAATGCCGCAGGCTATGCCGATATCTCCAAACGCCACCATTCCTGCAATAAGCCCAAATACACCCACTATGATTAAGATTATACCTGTTGCTCTCATGTTTCAAACCTGCTCCTTAAAAGGTGTACACATAAGTTTCTGTATCTATGCTTTCTCCGCTGAAATCATTCATGCCGAAAATATGAAAGTGTAATTCAAGACTTTTTATGTCTGTGATTTTGTCGCGTTCAAGATATGAGTTTAGGAATGATATATCATTATTAGCTTTTTTACCAGCCTTTATATCAGTGGACATCGATGCGTCCTGCGAGTAGTCATTAATATATACATCCCGGCACTGTACAGTTAAATCTTCAGAAGAAGAATTTTCTATGTAAAAGTTAACGTCTGTTGTTATATCATCTTTTTCTATACCTCTGTATATAATTTTAATGCCATTGCCTGAATACATGACATCATCGACTTTCAGTTTTACATTTTTCTTAACTTCAGGGGTGCTGCTATTGCTATTTTGCGCGGGTTGGGGTGTTGTAGGTGTAGGTTGGCTAGGTTGCGTGGTTTCTTGTGTCGTAGGCGGAGTGGTCTCCTGTGTCGGTGCTGCCTCTTCTTGTACAGGTACTTCTGGTGGAGTCTCTTCTTGCACGGGTTCTTCAGTAACTTGTGGTGTTGTGCTTACGGGTGTAGTTCTATAACGTAAACTGGGGTCTATTCCATATCCTGAAAAAGGACGGTTTGCAGTCTGACCATAATAGCTTGAATATACAGTTATGGGGATAGAGGCCAAAACTCTGCTATCTGGAGCAACGGAGACCGGTTCCTCGCTTGACACATTCTCCGCAATCTCTGAAACAGTCTCCTCAACGGCTTCGGGGATATCTTCGACAGCATCTTCCACAGTATCGGTTATTTCAGTAGATGCCATTTCAATAGCAGCGTTAGCACTGGCGGCAAGTTCATCAACCGCCTGGTCGATTTCAGTAGTTTCAACATGATCTAAATTTTTATTGGGCTTATCACTGGGAATACTTGCTATCAGCGGAAATGATGCAAGGGTCAATAATCCCACTATTCCGATACCTATTTCGAGTCCGAATTTCACGCGCCCCCCTTTTGGTAAAAGGGATATATGAGACTACCATATACCCCTAATACCGAGACGAAAAAACTGATAAATCATTTTACCATAAAAACAAGAATAGCGTTAATTCAAATGATAGTTATTATATGGTGTTTTGTTCATCAATTATTTCTTGCAATATCTTACCAGCCATAATACATGCAATAATAATATCTTTATCATTGTATTTTCGCTCTTGTTCTATTTTTTCCCGTAGCTTTTCGCTTAATATTCCCATTATCAGTTCTTGGTCCCCCTGTAGTGCTGTGTAAATATTTTCCAGATAAGCGTAAAACACCGCTCGATAATCTTCCCTGCTCTTGGGTTCTTTTTCAGCCCATGACATATATAAACATTCAATCATACCTAAACCATCCATATTCTTTTCCTCCTTAGTTCATTTCGTCTGGATATTTAAACTCATCAAAACCTTCAAACCGCGCTCCCCGATCCGCAGGATGATACACATTCCTGGCATAATGGGAATTGATATGCAGCTCTCCCCACGTAGAACTATTATAACCATCATCAGGAGCTTTATCGTTCGGAGTGATGCGAAACTCGTCATTACTAAACTTCGCTCCGGAGATATCGCCTTCCGGGTCAGTCGTGGCCGGATTTCCGACCACGTTTTTATGCGTCAATCTTTCTTGTCGGTCCCGCTGCCGGGACATGATTTCATCAAGCGGAGTATCATATTCTAAGCCCGCTACCTCCATCTGCTTTAAGGTTTCGGAGCTATATTGCGGATGGGCGGCTACAGGTGTGCACGTCACAACTGATATGGCAAAGGCTAATATAATTATTTCCCTCATGTTTCCATTACCCTTTCGCGTGGGGCTAAATCGTAATCATCCAATTCATGTATCACATAATCAAGATGCCGCATATTCGCCCATATAGCGTCTGACATCGTTTGCGGCGTTGGTCTGTCCACACTATCATCGGCTTCTACGTAATTTCCTAAGATAAGCAAATTACTATTGATGCCTTGAAGTTCAGCAATTATATCTGTAATATCCCTGTTTTTCATCATTCTGCACCGCCTTTCTTGATAAGAGCTTCGAGTATCTTTATGTTGGTTTCCAGTATGCGTAGTGGAACATATAAGGCATGATCCATGTGCATTCCATCAGGGCTTCCGTCCGAAAGCGAGTTTTTCAGGAAATACAGATTGTCGGCAGCGAAGCGTAGCTCAATAGCAACTTCGTTAATAGCCCGTTCGTTAATAGGTATAGTGTTTTCCATAGTTTCCTTCCCTTTCTTGCCATTTACGGCATCGGGTCCTATAATACAATAGGCCCGTGAATTAAGGTTGATGGGTTACAGAGGAGCTGTGTTCGTTGGTAGCGGGGCAGCTCCCTTTATATTAAATCTATAAAAAATATAATTTATAGATAAAATATATCATATATAACTTATATATTTTTTATCATGTTATATTGTTCTTGATTAGCTTTCATGTGATCATCTATCATCTGCCGCAAAAAGGCAGTAACGGTAATTCCTTTTGCTCCCGCCATGCGTTTAAGATAGTCTTTATAGCCGGTTGCGTCTAAGGAAATAAAATACTTTTCATCGTCCCTTTTTGTGTCGTTCTTTTCCTCTGCTTTAATCTGCACTGGTGCAGCTTCTTTTCCTACTCCAAATACACCGGCCAGCTTATTGGCCTGGTCTTTTTGAGAGTCCTTCTTTCCTGGCATTATGAGCCTCCTTCTAAAAATTCATTTATGAAATTGTCATAGTCCTTTGTTACCGCCGCCGTTGGATGTGACGTAAATATATTCTGACGCGCTAATGAGCTTTCCCGTACAGCGACTGCTTCACGTATTCGGGTAGTAAATACTTTCGTGTGTAAGTGTTCGGCAATCTCATATAAACTATCCGAAAGTGTCCTGCTTATGTTAGTCCGGTCGGAATACCTTGTTAAGAGTATTCCCGCTACCTCAAAATGAAGGTTATCCTCAAAGGCGTTTTTAAGCTCACCCAATAATTCTGAATATTGCAGCAGGCCTTGTATAGAAAACGCATCTGCGGTAGCCGGGATTATGAGCTTGTCTGTAATGACAAGAGCATTTTCAACCAGCAGCCCTATTTGTGGCGGGGTATCAATGACGGCATAGTCAAAGAGCTTATCAATGCTCTTTAAGGCTTTACGGAGTATATACTCGCGGTTGAGCGTACCCGAATATTTTAGGTCTGCTGTTGTTAGCCTTAAGCTTCCAGGAATAAGTTTATACCCTGCCTCCGTATCAAGTAATACATCACTTGCGGAGCATGCCCTTTCGTATAGGTCATATAGTGTTCTGTGGTCGCCGGCGGGATCGATGCCGCTTGCAAAAGTGGCGTTACATTGCGGATCAGAGTCTATGAGGAGTGTTTTATATCCTCGTTTCTCCAGACCGGCAGCTAATGTTAACGCTGTAGCTGTCTTACCCACTCCGCCCTTTTGCGTGGTGATTGATATGGTTTGGATTGTTCTCACCTCCTGTATAGAAAATATAATTTATATATGAAATATATTATATATATAAAATATATTCAATATGCAAAAAAGTCAATATATATAATATATAAAAAGGCTCTTTTTTATTTTTCGGGAATTCGCCGGGGTTAGAGCGCCCTGCGGGGAGTTTAAATTAAACCCCCACCCGGTCCCGCCTATATAGCTGCTGCCTTCCTGTCTTTCGTAGCGCACATATACGGGATAGCTTTCATTTCATCTTCTGTTACAAGTGGAGCCTGTATTCTTATAGGCTCAAAAGAACCATTAGCCAGGAAAAGCATATCTCCTTTACCGTTAAGCTTCTCAGCTCCGCTCCTATCTAAAATTATCCTACTGTCTATTGCGCTGACAGTTTTTAGAGCAACTCGCGTAGGGATATTAGCTTTAATCAATCCGGTAACTACTTTAACGCTAGGCCGCTGTGTAGCAATTATCAAATGTATGCCGCAGGCGCGGGCTTTCTGTGCTAGCCTGACTATGTACTGTTCACAGTCTTTAGGTGCGGTTATCATTAGGTCTGCCAATTCATCTATAACGCATACAGTCCGAACCATTCTATTACCTTTCGCAGTAAAGCTATCAATATCCCTGCATCCAGCTTTCGCTATCTCTGAATATCTCCTGTCCATTTCCTCACAAAGCCAGTTAAGGACATATATAGCGGACTGTGCATTGCCGATAACCTTGCAGTTATTTAAGAGCTGATACCATGTAAATTCAGTTCCTTTAGGATCTATAATGATGTAGTTCATATCATCATCATGGTTCATTAGTAATGATAAAAGCAGAGAATGTAAAAACATGCTCTTCCCGCTGCCAGTGGTACCGCCTACTAAGACATGAGGGGCTTTACTTAAATCACAAAAACGGTTAGCTCCTGTATTATCCTTTCCCAACATCATAACGGGCTTATCGCTCCCGGCAAACTTATCAGTGTACAAGTCACCCATCCGGATGGTGTTACCTGCTACATACTTCTCGATGCAAAGCCTGTTACCATCTTGATACACCCGGCAATTATTATCATTTACTGCTATAGCGAAATTCTTTTCGAGGTTAAGCAGAGTTTTTATCCTGCTATCTACACTTAAGTTTACAGTGTAGGTGACGCATGTAGGCGAATTGATACAGTCACTAACAGCAAGACCGTATTTAAAAAGCAGTATGTTTATATTCGCCACATCTTCGGAAGTATCGAAGGTATTCCATGAAGTGTTTTGCTGGAGCATATTCCTAAGATTAATCATCGTATCCCTCCTGATCGGGGTGCCCGTCCAGGACACCCCTCTTAATTAAGTTAACGTGCTGAGTATGAAAAACGGCGGCTTGATGTCTCCTTAGAATACTGGTTAAACAGTTTCTCGTGGTCTGCCTTGAATTTCTTCGAGTCAAATCGACTCGTTATAAAAGTAGTCCACCGGATAATGAATGCCGGGGTTTCGAGTGCTTCGGCTTCGCCCATTTCCTTCTGTATCTGTTCTTTAACAGTCTCTATCTGCTTTTCGAGCTCCTTCTTCTGCTCTTCGAGTGCTGATAACTTTTTAATCCTCATTTCGATTGCCCTTGCTGTCATAGTCTCTGCTCCTTTCTTGCGATTAGCCCCGACAGGCTTTAAAGTATCTAGCGGCTTCTGCGGCGTTCTCAATCTCCCCTTATCCTGTGTCGGTGTTATGTGGTGTTCTTGCTTTTCCCTTCCGGTACTTCCCGTCCACCTTCGCGTATCGCTTAGCTGTTCTTGATGATGTTATTATACTATGTACGTAGGCTAATTACTATGGACATAGTAAACAAAAATACATTAGATTTTTAGTGAATATTACTATGGACATAGTCATTGATAAATGGTATTCTTTTAACGTAAGGTGGAGAAGAAGGACGCATAAAAAACGCCCCATGTTATGAAAAGAAATAATGCAAAAACCGCTCCGACCTGCGAAAGTTTGAGCGGTTTTTATCGTAAAAACTATCAAGGGTATCTCTACCACTTAAATATAAATATATCATGTATATTAAATTTTTCAAGAAGGACAGAGTAATGCCGAGTAGTGATAAGAAAAAAGAGTATGATATAAATTATGCCAAAACCAACCTTAAACGAATTCCATTAGATGTGCAGAAGGACGTATATATAAATATTAAAGCTGCTGCTGACAATGCTGGCGAATCCGTGAATAGATATATCAAGCAGGCGATACAGATGCGCATGGACCAGGAGCAATGATCGCTCGTATTTAAAATGAGAGCGAGAAAAATATCAGCATGATACAGTACTCAAAACAAGCCGTTAAGGCTATTAATGGGATGGATAAGCCCACTAAACAAAGAATTAAAACCGCAATAGATGCCATTCCGAACGGAGATATAAAACCTCTCAAAGGATTACCGGGAAGTTATAGGCTGCGGGTTGGAGATTGGCGTATAATATTTTATCATATAGACTCGAACACGGTACTTATAGAACAGATCTCTCCTCGTGGAGACGTTTACAAGAGGATATAATTATGTCAGCAGTTAAAGAAAGACTCGTTAATGTTATAGATCAATTACCTGAAGCAGACTTGACGCTCCTATTTGAAATAGCATGTCGCTTTGTTGATGATGATATAGCCACAGATGATGATATAGCCGCCCATAATATTGCAATGGCCGAATATGCCGCAGGCGAAACAATCAGTCATAACGATATCGACTGGGATTGATTTTACTCTAGGACACAACAAAGGCGCTCCGATGAGGGAACACCTTGTCTTTACTCCCCTATAAGTTCACGCTTGTATTTGTAATAGGAGTTTCGTGATACTTTCGCCAGCAACATCACATCTTTATCAGCCAATGTGCCGCCAAAATCTTTGCTGTGTTTTCGGATTATATCTTTCGCCGCTCTTGATTTCTTGGTTTCAATCTTAGCACCTGCCGCACGGCCTACCTGTTTGCCTTCAGCTTGTGCTCTGCGTACTCCTTCAGAAGTTCTTTGATGTAAAAAATCGACCTCTGCTTGTGCAGTCTTAAATGCAATCTCAATCTGCTCTCTTGCCAGTGCCATGAGAAAATCATTAACGCCCTTAAGGATAAGGTCAACATTGGTTCCAGTCATGCCCACATTACTTTCCAGGGCTCGTTTATAAGTTGCAGTATCGATATGTCGTTCTTTGAGAAAAACAAGCTCTACACCCTCATTAAACAGTTTCTCATATAGCTGAAAGCCTTCTTCGGCATTACGGCTCATTCGACTGACTTCATCGAACACCAGCATATCTCCGGGCTTGACATTCTTAAGCAGCTTATTAAATTGAGGTCGTTCTATCTTTGTTCCTGTATATGCTTCAGCTATAATTACTGCATCCGGATATTCTTTTTTAATGTTATCTATCTGTCTTTGTATGCTCTGTTTCACGGTTGATATTCTGCAATATCCATAAATTCTTCCCATAAATGTACCTCGCTCTCTATTGTCCCGCTGCCACATTTTCAAAATAAACGAACGTTTATATTGATACTTATACTGTATCTAATTTAAAAGTGAAAGTCAATAGATTTTGGTACAATATTACAAGAGGGTTATTTTAATACTGGTCTGTTTTGGATATGCCACTCCTCCCTGTTTTATAATCCGTTGGATATGAAGTGCGCTATGGTTTTACACTCTGTAAAATAGTCATCAGGATTGCCGCCCGATTTAAGGATTTCTTCACGATGCTGCTCTATTTCAGATATGACCTCTTCCCGAGAAACTCCAATCATTTCAGCCACATCATCAACCGAAAAATATTCATGTTCTCCGACATAATCAGCTAGGCTCATTCTGATCGTGTTGTAAGCTGAATTAACAGAAAGACCGTGAGAAATACCATCTAACAATAACTTCTTGAATAAATCACGTCCATAACCAAACTTGCTGTAATTGGCACACAAATTATTTAAGGCCATAGACAATGTCATTCGATTGCTCATTCCTGCTCTCCTTCGGATATACCCAGTCTTGGCAGATTATCCACTGCCAGGGCGGCGGCATTACTAACCGCCGGCTCAATAGGTGAAGTATCTGAATACGATGCCCAATTTTTCAACAGAAATATCGAAGTTGCAGGATTTAACTTGCCCGACATGGAAGCACACTCCAAAAAGCTGATAATGACCTGCCGAGCTTTCATGCAGACCTCTGTCCAACGGTTATCGTTCACCCTCCGCTCGCCACAGCACCACCGCCAGAAAGTAGAGCGATTTACTGATAAAGCCAAAGACAGTGTTTCTATGCCCGGTCGCAGATTATGGTCCTGACAAAAGGAAAAGTAATCTTCAATCCGCTGCTCTAGCTCCGAAACTGTTTCAGGAACACCCTGCGAAGATAATTCCATCAGCGAGCCGATTGTTGAACCCGTAAAATCTTCTCCGTTTAATTCACTCACCGCTGTAGTTGGATAGTTGCTTTTATTTGCCATATAATCACCTTTTTAAATGTTGCCTATACCCGCAGGGGTTAGCCGTTTAACTTATTCTTCACCCCTTGTTATCTCAATAACAACCTCATTGCTCACTGGAGAATGACGTATATCGTGATACACAGGCCACGCTATGAGTGATACCGTGAGAGCTATGATTAAGATATATAGCGCACGCCACATTCTACGGACTTTCAAATCCTGTGCTGCATCTATAAGATCAAGTTCATAAAGTTTTGTTTCCTTATCCATTCAGCCCCCCTCCTTTGCTTTCGCTGTCGATCCGATTGCCACCCCCGCTGCTATTCCCATTTTGAGAACATCCGACCCTAGCGACTTCGATATATGTTTAAGATAAGCCCCAAGCCCATCGGTGCCGCTATCCTCGTAAACCTTTTGATACACCGCCTGATCAAGCCTTTGAATTTCTTTACGATTGCTATCATTCATTGCGTTATACCTTCCTCTTTCCCATTTCAGAAGTGATTTCGTTTTTTGTCTTAACCTCGTCAAGGTGGGTGGACGAGGTTTCGATGTCCGTTCTTTTGCAGCTCTGCTTTTGTATCTGTAAAAGTAATTCGCCCATCTTTGTTATCTTTTATATTTCACCATAAGCTCTTCTGCATACTGTATAAGCTCATCTGCAGGGATAGCCCCCAACCCCACACCTCTCCACTTTCCATTGATATGCCACACTGCATCCCGAAACTCATCTGCTGCCTCCTTGCTGATACCCCCTAACCCGTCCCGGTAAAGCACCCACTCATTCAGACTCAACGTTCTCATTCCCATAAACCCCATAACAAGCAACCAAATATATAAACTATGAACCTATAGTTAAGTGTGTGCATTCATCGCAGACATCACAAACCCTATATTTATAGCAATTATTTTGCACAAAATCCTCCTATTTTGCCATATAGTTAACTATAGTTAAGTATTATATAAACCATAGTTAAGTGGAAAATTTCTTCCATTCACTTACAAACTCATATATAGTCACATTTTTACTCCAGGCCGTATATTTCCCTTTGCCTCCATACTTAATTTTTATAAACCCCTTTTCGATAAGTTCTTTCTTTAATTTATTAGCATAAGCCGCGCTATACCCATAATTTTTTAAATGGCTTTCTGGTATTACAAATAGCCGACTAAAAGTATGTGCCCGTTTATTCCCCCACACGCTTTCTTTTATATCCTCCTCATTTAATCCTAGCGACAATATTTGATTATATTCCTGCAATGCATTATACAAGCACTCCCTTTGTTGCATAGAAGTCACATGCGCTGCTATCATCAAATAAAAAGCCCTCGCTGCATAAGTTAGATTTTTGAACCCCTCCATCTCAAATAGATCCGGGGGTATCATGGCAAAATTCCCACTATAGTCATCCCCTCTAAGATAAGGTGGGATACGTGGTTTGTCTTTCCTTTTTCCCATATAATCCTACCGCCCATTTAGTAAGTCGCCCTATTTATATCAACGGCCGGAAGCGGCAAGGGCTCACCGCTTATCGCATCCGGAATGCTATCCGGCCGAGATACACTGTATATGTCTAAATTATGGGATTTTTACCACAGATATGTCACCGCCCTTTCAGTGAGAAGTCCTTTATATGTTAAAGCGGGGCAACGGCTAAGGACATAAACCGCGTTCGGGAGCTACCCTAATCCCCGCTCATAACCGAATAATAAAAATATTATAGTAGTAGTTATAGTAGGGCCTGTTTATTTGTTGCCCCTATAAGCTACCTTGAATTATACGTAAATAATTGTGGTGTGATCCCGCATTTGCATTCCTGTATTTTTCCTTAATCGTGTTCACAAAAACATATTTGCTCAACCATATATTTCAAATATATTTATTCTCGTTCTTTCTCTATTTCTTCCAAAAATTCATAAATATTAATCTGATGATAGTATGGGCTGTTTTTGTTTTTTAACCACTCTCTAACCGCTTTAATGTTCACAAAGGACGATATCCCTCTTTTACTCATATAGTTCACATACTCCTGTATTTCGTCTTCATTGTTAGGATCTAAAAGAAAATATCCACCTTGTGATGACGAGAGAATAAACTGCCCTGCTCGTCTTGCTGCGGTTATATAAGCTCTCATAGTTCTTGTGTCGTTAAATCCCATAGCTTGGCATAAATCATCTGCCGATATTGCATTTTTCTTCCCTACGGGTAGCACTCTTGTAAAATCTTTTACTTCTTTAGTCGTAGTAATCATAATTATTTCCACTCCTCTTTAACGCCTGTTTGCTCTCAGTGATAGCCTATCAATCACATTCAAAATTTCAGCCGTTTTTTCCTTAGAAAGTTCAACCTTCATCTGATGACTCAGCGTATATGGGCTTATATTGAGGGCGGCTGCAATTTCGTAATATTTAATTCCGCGTTCAAATGCCGCTAGCCTAATCTTTTTATTATTCATATCCTCCTCGCTTTCTCCGCTTGTGACTTGTCGACTTGCACTTGCTAATTAGAGTATATTGTGTTAGTATGTATCTGTAAATAAACACATTTAAGCATAACTTTTTATTTTTTGATTATTTGTTTATTATGGAATACAACTTTAAAAAAATAGGAAAAAGAATTGCTTCTGAACGTAAAAAGCACGGTTTTGAAACGCAAAACGCCTTAATAAAGAAGTTACAAGAAAAATATTTTATACATGTTGGACGCAATACTATTTCAAGCATAGAATGCGGATCAGTCAATCACTTCGATTGTGACCTTCTTGCTGCACTCTGTTCAGAATTTGATTGTGATATGGGCTACCTGCTTTGTGAATATGATTGCAAATGTCATCAAAACGCAGATGTTCAAAAAGTGACCGGCCTCTCTGATAAGGCTATTGATAATATTAAATTTATCAAACAACAGGGCGAACGACTCGGAGAAAACGATAGAGATTTAGAAATGTTAAACTTAATATTTTCCGATTATCGCGCCCTGCATGATTTTTTATCATACCTCAATCTATTTGTGGATAACCCCTATACATGCAGCGGCCATTATAAAGTACGCGATAGTGAACCTGTAAAATATACCAATACTTGCGGTGAAGAAAACTATATAGACAACTCTGACGGAGAATTTGTCAAAGATACCGATAATGGAATCATTGTAGGCAAACCATCTCGGGCTCATGAAGGAATGTATGACTCTATGGGCTTGCCAATTAATATACTCGAAACCTACGCTATTGAGGAAATCAAAAAGACATTGAGGTATTGGCAGCAAAAATTCAGATCCATTAA